>Ga0065711_1038264_pt1 | contig 18966 bp, 11 predicted proteins | sample Hoacrofraction12_FD_59098 | JGI IMG/M metagenome (GOLD analysis project Ga0065711, IMG submission 59098) | Hoatzin crop microbial communities from Cojedes, Venezuela - Epithelial fraction 12 v2 (version 2) | ecosystem: Host-associated > Birds > Digestive system > Esophagus > Crop | place... | reverse complement strand
TGGGATGGGATGGGATGGGATGGGATGGGATGGGATGGGATGGGATGGGATGGAAGAAGCTGGGGGCACTGCAGAGTGTGCAGCCCACATGCCTGCTTGGAGAAAAACCAGCACCTGGGAATTAAACATCCAAAGGCAGCTACTTTGCCCACTTTCTCAGAGAGGAGTTCAAAATGCAGAGGGTACCTCCTGCTCCTTTTAAACTGCACTTCATTACTTGAGATTCTGTTTTAAGGTTTAAAATCTGCTTTGACAAGCAGTTTGTTTGGCCGCTTCAAACAATAAATAATTCAGCGTCTGCCCAAATGGCTTTTTGCAATTAATAAAATCGTGTTTATGCCATTGAATTAAAATATTGAAGACAGTGTAAGATGACTGTGAGTAACACAGCCGTGAATCTCATTCACAGTTGTTCAATCTGCTGTTCAGCCACGTTTCTTCCACTTGTCCTTATTGATGGGAGCTGTTTATTTGCTAACTGTTTTGACAACGCTGGAGAAGCACAGAATAATTTCTCTGGGGCAGGACAGCGGGAGGGCTCTGGCGCAGCCCCTGACCGGGGCTGGGCTGTCGCTGATCTGAGCAAACTCTGGCTCCTGGGCGTGAAGGGCAGCTCCACTGCACGTGTCCTAGAGGAGTTCTTCAAGCCCCTAGCAATCCGCTTTCTCCCTCGGATACAATTCCTGCTTACTAGGCACTTGCGTGCTGCCGGATGGATCGCGTTTGGGTGGTGGTGTGGAACGGAACGATATTTTGAAAGTTTACTGTGGTTTGCTTTGCCATATGTAAGGAGTAACTACGCTGTGACTGTTGGTAAACACGAACCTTTAAAATGGTTCTTTATGTAGCTTACCTTGTTGGTTTGTTTATGTATGCTTTGCTTTATCACGGTTCCTAGCATGACATTTGGCGTGTTCCACCAGTTCCTCCTCACCCCGGGCAGCGGGGAGGGAAGTAGCCCTGCACGGCACATGTCTGTCCCATGGCTGTAGGTGCAGAAGTTCAGAAGAGCATTTCGCAGCTGGAGTGAGGTGCCTTTTTCAGAGGTACCTTGGCAGAGGTGGGCTTTGACTCCAGGACCTCACCAGAGACCACTTTGAAAGTCTAAAGCCAGGCCGGGTTCGTTCAGCCGAACGGATGTGGGTGCAGGCTGCAGCCCCCCACTCCGGCACGTGCACAACTGCCTGTCCTCACCCCGCATCTCGTGCTCGAGCTCACGGGAACTCCTCCGAGGAAATCCAGGCATACCTGTCATAAAACTGCAAAAGGAAGGTGAAATTCCCACCTTTTCCCTGGTACCGTGTAGCTGTTTTATTTATCTTGGTAGGGATGGAGTGATGCGCGTTGATACATTCCCCTCGCTGTGAGTGCTCCTTCTGCCAACGAAAGGACGCGCGGCCTGAGTAACAGGGGGCACAGTGGGTGGGTTTGTGAGTGTGAAAACTGTGAATATTGAAGGTAAGGATTCACACTAGTTTCCCCAAGCAGTCTTTTTTTGAGGTGAACAGAGATTCCTATGGCATTTCCACTGAGCTGGACTGCAGGGTGTAGTTCTCAGTCTTGACGGACTACATGCAGTTTATCTGAGCTGAGGGGCAGTCTGTGTTTGCGCTCCAAATAGCTGACTCAGCAACCTGCCAGCCCTCACTTATCCTTGGTTTTATTGGGAAAGTGCTCTTCCTTTATTATTGTGAGCTGTGCTTTAGCTGTAATAGCTAAATAAAAAGTACGATTTATGTGCCCTCTTACATGACGGTTCTTCTAGTGGGAACCCTGGCTTCGCGTTGATCTTCTGTTGTATGCAGACAGGCACTTCCCATCAGCAGAACAGAAATGTTGCCAAGTTAAGCACTCAAAACGCAGTGATGCCAGAATGAACGTTTTCTGTACAAGATAAACCTGCAGCCCTGGTTGTAAATCCTGGAAATGCAGGTCTAGTGCGAGGAGCCAGGAGAACGGAAAAGCCCGGGCTGAGCGGCCAAAGAGATCGTCCAATTGTTTTAACAAAAGAAAAAGCAGGGGATTTTCTACAGCTTCACCTACAAAACCAGCTGATGTGCTATGGCTGAATTTCCAAAATGAGAAAAAAAAATTAGGCTGACATATTTTTCAAATTCTATGAAGTTCTAACTGAAAGCAGTGAGCAGATGACATGTAGTGGGCAGCATCAGGCAGCAGCGCTAACAGACTGCTCCTGGCTCCAAGTACGCTGCATAAATAAGTTTATTACAAAGATTTAATCCATGATGTAATGGAGTGTCTGAGTGGTTTATATTTACATGACATGTGTCTTCTTGTATCTACTGTTTTTATACTTCTTGACTCCATAGTTAATCCTATGGACGTTACTTTGAAGTTAGTTTGGCAAAGAGATGAGCCATTGCCGAGGAGCACTCATCACGGAGACTTTTCAGAATTGATTTACCGGTAGCAAAATATTAAATGATAAAATGGCAGTACGCAACCTGCTGCGAGAAAAGCCTCCTTCACAAAGTTGATCATGTTTTAAAGGACGGGACCATCAGTCATGTGCCTCGGGCTGTCTCAGACGCAGAAAGTGGTTGTGACAATCGGAATGAATACAAATGTGTTGCCAAAACACCCACCCCTGTGTGTGGCATCGCAAGAGCAGAGACGGAGAATATTGCTCATTCTAAGCAGGAGGGGTTTCAGACCTCTGGAGGAGTGTTGTCTAGAAGAAAACAACAGAGAAATGAAGGCAGATCAATTAATCTAGTCTCAAAGTGTTAACTGATGGTTGCTAGGCATCAGATAAATCTAATAATTTATCAGTCAACCATAAAAGCAGAGTATTGGCAAACTGGTACCAAATGTCGGCTGAAGTTCACTGAGGGATTAAGCGTGACAGGAATGCAAGTGCAATGCCTTGTCTCTCCTCATTTTCTTTCGTTCTCTATGCTAAAGCTCTCTGTTTATTTGCCTGCACAGAATGAATGGCTGTTAACAGCTTTCTCTGCAGCACTGTAACCTGTTGCCTTCCATTCGGAAACATTCACAGCAAAGGGAAAAGCAGAAAAGAATGGCAATGGAAACCTGCAGAAAGCCTTGTTTTCATTTCACAGGCATGCCAAATAGAGAAGGTGGTGACTCAGGTATTTGTATTTAGAAGAATATGAAAGGAATCTCAGAGAGGAGCCAGTTTTGGTTTTGGCCATTGTCTCAGTTTTGTGCACATCTGCTCAACATGCGAAACAGTAAAGAAGTGAAATATTCCCCTCAGCGTGTAGAGAACAGCAGAACAGGCTCTCTGCCTCCCGCCGCCCCGCTCCTCGCTGCTCACTCCCACCCAGCACTCGGGTCCTTTTCTGCAGAGTGAGTTTTTATTGTCCGGATTTCACTTTAGCTGCTGCTTGAGATTAAAGTTGCCCTGACATTGGAGGGAACGCCAGCCACCTGCTCGAGCCCTTGCTCCATCCCAGCAGCCGTTGGGGCAGCGCACTGCCCCTGAGCCTTTGCCTGCTGCACGGTGTCCAGGCTTTCCAGGCACGACCTTGGCCAACATCAGAAAAAAGAAAGAAACAGACCACTTTACTACATGTTGTTTCGATTTCTTAGCCTTTATGATGAAGAGATACTTTGTCCCAGTGTCCACCTCTCCTTCTAAGTCTTCCAGCTATTCTGATGACACAAAATGCTTGTTTTATTAAAAAAGAGGAGAATAAAAAGGGGGGGGGGAAGGCACTGCTTATTTCCAGGAGGGGCTGTAGCAAAATGCCATCCCCACAGTACTAAAAAGTCCTCAGCATTGGCTTTTCCACAGCGTATCCCCTGACAAGCTGTAACACTGATGCCGACGCAAGCTCCGGTGTTCCATGTACCGAGCTGTTTGCCAGGCTGGGGCTGGCAGGTTGGCAGGAGCTCCACGACGCGAGGGGTGGGAGTTGCACTCGCTGGCTTGTTCTGTCCTGAGCTTAACGGTTAGAGGTGCTGAGCCCTCTGAACCAGCCTTCCCTCTGACAGGAGTCTCAGTACTTTACCTCGCCCTATAAAACAGAGGGATGAGTTGAGCTCATGGCCGGCCCACTGTGCAATAATTTGTCACCATTCAGGGACTTGCTGGCAAATAAACAACCAACAATTTAATTATGGCTATACCTCCCTTGGGTTGCCTCCCTTCTCCCCTGAGTACAGCTTTCTGCTTAAAGCAAGTGAAGTTTGTAGGGGACATGTGTCCGACGTTCCTCGCGGAGCCGTGTCCTAGCAGCGTTATAAAAGCCGATGAACAGCAGTGAGGGAGCAGAGGAGCAAAGCCCCCGGCCGCAGCACGCTGCTGCTCTGCTGACGGGGGGGTAGTGTGCTCAGGCAGAGGTACACAAGTCAGAAAACATCGCTCGTGCAGTTGTGCGGGGATCTGCAATAGGGCAGGGGTTTCCCTTCTGTTTTGCTAGATTTACTCTGTCATTAAGAAACAAATGTAATTGAAAAATCTGTAGCTCAGGACTACATTTGCCAGTGGAAGATAGAGAAAGTATTGGTAAACCAGGGATTATGGTACAGTGTGCCAGCAAAAATCAATTTTCTTGGGTGGGGGGAAATATTAATGCTGTCCTACTTCAATTATATTTCTTTGAGAAAGGCCGCTGAAAGATGTCGTATCAGATTGTCTTTGCCTATCCTGTTGCTCATGAAAAGCCACCCACCACAGCAGAGCACGCGCCGGAGCGGCGTGTGAGCAGTGCCCACAGAGCAGGACACTGTCCCTGTTGACACTGCGGTTGTCTGCTCTTTCTGCTGGCTGCTGCAATTAATATGTTGTGTGTAATGTACTAAATGGATGGCCAGGTAGGATGCTGTGGTGCTCACGGTGCAGGGTGCCACAGATGCTCTGAGTTCGGTACCCAGAGAGGACAGAATCAGGCTCCTCCTGATGCATCGGCACAGCCAGAACTTTCCCCGACCTGTGGGGCTGTGTAAGGTCTCTTTCACTTGTTCACTGCTGTTGCATTTATTCATAAGTTTTGGTAAAGATGAGAACTATCTCTTTCATCATGGCTTTTATAAACATGCAGGCACCAGGAGCAGTCTACACCTTCCATTCCTATCATGGCAGGATATATGCCCCCAAGCAGAGTTTTATGTGAAATGCAAAGACAAGCATTTACAAAGAAATTTGCCTAACTTTCTAAAGAATTGTCTTATTTGAGATGCAAAGTTTTTATCTGGATCTGACTTTTCAGTGTGTAAAGAAAACAAGGGCAAACATTTAGTGCTAAATAAATTAGATGCACAATGAACTAGCTGAGTTTTATCTGCCAGAACTACTCAGCAGTAACATTTCATTAACATTAAGCGCTCATCAATAGGCTTAGAAATTAAAGTGGTCTAACAACTTTCTGGTGACTTCAGGCAAGGAGAGCAGTCAGCCAAGCCCCGCCGAGTGTCAGCCCGATGCACGTTACAGCGGCAGGGACTGCGCCAAGCTTCCTCCTGTCTCGGTGCCCTTGTCCAGCAGTCACCCCAAGGGATGCTGGAGTTGGTCTTGCTGTAAAATGTGTCTATTCATGCAGGTTTATCACTGGCCTTTTTGACAGGAAAACTCAAATGTAGCTGTAAACCAGTATTTAACCGATATAATGCTTATCCTCATTCCTGCCACACTGGACTAAATCACAAAGAAAGCTCTTCAGTGGCTGTGCTGTTGGTAACCTGCTGCCAGAATCGAAGAGGATGCTGTTTTCCCATCTCTCCTGGGCTGTAGGGCCCTTCTGGTGTTGGGTAGTAAGAAAGGTCAGGGCTGCACTCATGAAACGTTTCTTAATTAGCCCTTAAATAATCATTTGATATGATTTCACAGAGGGAGTTCATAGTCAGGACTGGATTAAGGCACTTTGCCCACAGCAACCTTTCTCTCACCTCCCTTGTGAGCGATGGAGAGACCCCTCCCCGCCCACCTCCGCCCCACAGTGTAATCGCTGTCTGCGTTGTTTTTCCCATCTGAACATACAGCCAGCAAGCGCAGTACCTGCCTGGTGTCACCGAATAAGGTGGTAGTAAAGACAAAAACCGAAGTAAGAACTCATTAATCATTAGCTCTTCCTTCTGGGCAAATCAGTTTTTCAGGCTGATGTGGTCCGGAGAATACATACATACATACATACACATGTATAAGTATGTACACATACATGAATATATAAATATATAAAAAGAATACAGAAATGTTCAGTCCGGATCACTAGACTGAAGAACTCCCCTAGTGAGCTTGGATGGCCGTCAAGTCTTGCTCGGTGAACATCTTCCCCCATCATCTGGCTCAGCATCTGGGGCTTTTGTTTCTGTCCCGAGAATGAAATCATATAAATCAGGTACTTCAGTCCCAGCATCAGTCTTCAAATAAGTTTTCTGCTGGCATCCTTGTATCAGCAGGATATTTAGGTGGTCTGATAGGATGTGAACTAAAAAGGGTGAAACTACAAGTGTAACGCTACGCCCACCGGCAGTCTCTCAGGAAGAGCCCAGCTGGGCAAGACTTGGTGGTTGTTTATGCCGTGAGCTCCGCCATCTCGAGCTGCCCTCTCTGAAAGACTTGTGGAGCAAACCCCAGCGTTTTTGAATACCAAGCTACAAACATATTCTAGAAGAGAGAGATGTGGTGCATCCTCCAGTGTAGAACATTTTAAAATTCTTCCCTTTTGAAAGATGTACCTGGAAAACATCCAGGCAGCAGCTTTTTGCAATTTTAATGCTCTTTATATATTAATGTTCCCTAGCATTAATATAATAGGCTAAGTGTAGAAGATAGCTGGGGACTTTAGGATACATCAAGAAGAATACGGCTTCACGAAAACAACATTTGGAGCTAATTACAAGACCAACGGGTTAGAACAACACTAAGCTGCCAAAAATCCCTGGATAGTTACTTATTCATAGTGAAATGAAATCCAGCAATTGAGTGGGGAAACGTGGCTAAAATAGAAATCATGCCTGGAATATTCATAGAGAAGTTTATCAAACAGAGGTCTGTGGAAAATATGGTATTAACATTTCTAGGCCTTGAACATGTCCTTTAGGACACTTCTAATTTCACTTTGAGTTACATCATCTTTATGCAGCAATAAGTTTATTTCGGCACACTATGTTAATTTAAAAAAAAAAAATCTGCTTAAATGGAAACCTACTGCATGAAATCTCAGGCTAGGGAAGGACAGGTACCTGCAGCAGAACTACCTTCTGTAGGAAGGATGGGATGTGTTAGGAATGTTCATATTCAGCTGCATGCACTCAGGGTTAAGCTTTGCTATTTCTGCTGTTGCACCATCAAAAAAAAATTCCCTTCGATTACAAAACAGAGGAGAACTTGCTGTTGTGCAAATATTTGAGTATCTTACCTGCTCAAACAGGAGTGTGTTGTGTCACCCCTGGATGACTTGTACAAATGCGAGTTACTCTAGGAGACTATTTATAGGGTTTTCCCTTGCATGTTGTTCTTGTAGGGTGGTTTTTTTTTTAGTGAAGATACTGGCCTTGAGCCACGTTACGTAGTGTTGAGCTATACAGCTACAGGGCTAAGCGCAACGGGATTTGTTCCCTAATCCCCTCTGTATGGAATTGGTTATAAAAGAGCAGTTGCTGGGCATCGCGTGTGTATTGCACAGCTACAGTCATGGTGGGAAGTTTGACGGGAAGCAAGGCAGAACGCAAGGCTGCGGGTGGTGCCTCGGTGAGGGGCTGCTGCTTTGGATAGCAGGGGAGCGCGGGGCCCGGGGAGGGAGCCAGCAGCAGCAAGGGGCAGGGAACGGAGGGGCGTGCGACTTGCATCTGCCCGGGTGGCGTACGGAGGCGTACCACCGGCTGTCTTCTCTCTGCTTTTGCTACTTCGTGAAATGCCTGTAAAGTGAGAGCCCCACGTGCTTTTGACAGTACACAGCGTTGCTTTAGAAGGTCTTACCTCTGACGTTCTGCTATAGAAGGCTGGAAATAACTGGCTTTTTTCCTAGCATATGGTTAAAACAAGAAATAGTTGGGAAATGTTCCTGAATACTTTTTTCCTTCTAGAAAATCTGCATCTTGTATAGAAAACAAAGACAAGCAAAGAGGAATCCCCTTCTTCAGATCTGAAAACTGGTGGTCTTGTGTTTTGCCTGTAGATGTGAGGAGCTATAGAAGATGGAGTCATTCCATGGAAGTTCCTATTTCATTCACAAAAGCATTTTTTCCTGATGAGTTAAAAACTAGTTTCACTACCTACACTCGCGTTTTCCGTGTAGATGGTGCAGCTCCCAAATATCTCTGTGCTGCGCTGGGAAAAGGCTTCAATTGTAAATATTTCTTGCCAGCATCCACAGAGCTCGGTCCTCCTTCATGACCCTAAGGATGCTTTCAGCGTGACCGAGCCTTTGCCTCGTTAGCTACTGGGACATACAGCATTGCATGCTCGGTCGTGTGTGTGGCCCCCAAATCCCGGAATCGGGTCTGCCAGCCGCTTCCCATTGACGTCAGCCTGCTGGGAGGACCCGCTCTCTAGTGAAAGGCTGAAATGCTGTGCACCAGCCAGTCTGCCTGAAACTTCTCATTTCTGACAAGTGCCATTAAATTATACCCTTTTTAATGTCTGCATTAGAGCAGAGGCTTCCTTTGCTGTTTGAGGATTAATGAAAGATTCGGGATGGGGGGTGTGGGGTTCTTTTGTTGCTAGGGGAATGCCACCACAGCTAACAGCCAGTATCAAACCCTCTTTTGGTGCCAGTGTGCAGCAGAATCACCTTTCTTTGCTTTCATCCATTTCTTTATTCCTTTGCTCCTTTCCTTCATCTCCCATTCGGTCTGCCAGCATCAGTGGCACGAAGAGCGCAGTCACAGGCACTATCTGCCTGCCCGCTGTAACGCTGTGTTTTTACAGTCAAGTTTCTGCGTCTTTCAAGGCTGTATGAAAAAGGATTGTGTGGCCCACAGGCTCACCCAGCACACCATCAGCTAAATGGCAAATTCAGTTAATGAGCAATAAAGATTGAAGGTGGCTCAAAAGGATCATTATTAAAGGCTGCGACAGAAGTCTGTTTTCTCCAGGTGATGCTCAACCCGATAACCCAGAAGGATCCATCCTTTCAGTCCGCTCCGCGAGGAGGGCACTGCCGAGCTCAGCACTGCCAGACAAGCCTGCGCTGAACTGCATTAATGTATCAATACGTTGTCTGAGGTATAAAAACCTTTTCAAGACTTCAGCCCATTTTCCTACGGCTCAAGTAAAAGCCTTTTTGCTTCCTGCTCTGAGTGAACCCCAACTGCTGCCCTTCTGGTTTGGTTAGAGTTGCCCACCTCTGCTGCCAACCTGGTACGTGTGGCAGGGGGGGGAAAGCGAGTGCAGCGAGTAAAACACTACTTTCGGCTGTGTACACTTTGTGGCAACTGAGATCTAATGAAAAATTGGACTTCTGGACAAAAATCTACACAGTAAATAAGCCATTGGTATTACTCTCTTTAAAATAAGAGAACAGACTTAAACATCCCGGACTCTCCTAACACCAAACAGTAAAAGAGCAGCTTCTGCTGCCATTGCCGAAGATGATCCAAGGTGGTGAAGTGTGAAAAGAGGAGTCTCATGTTTTATTAGACCAACAAATGTAATCAGCAAACAAGGCAAAACCTGGAGGCTCAAGCTCTTCAAATCGCTTGTCTGGTTTCAACTGATGATTTCAGTTAGTCTACCAAAAGATACTACCTTTTGCTACAAATCTTGCTGCCTTTACTTCTGCTAACAACTTATTTTTCACCTTCAAGACAAGCCACATAAAGCACAACTTTTTTCAGTAAAACTATTTTTCAGTTTATTAAAGAATTTTTTGTAACCTGTTCACCCACACGATTGTCCCTGACTGACTGCTCCATGTGATCCAGTGCTGCTGGTTGGATTGCTTCTCCCTTTTTCTATAGGGAAAGCCTCTTCTGTAATGATCTAATAAGTGAGAAGTTGAATTTTAATGTTCCGTGTAGGTGCTGCTTTGGAGTCTTTAATCTTCCATTAACCCTGATACACCTTAATTTGTATTGCTGCTCATTGGACTACACCAAGTGGAAGGGTTTAAAGTCTGTATTTAGATAATGTGCCTATAATTCCTGGTATATATGGTATAGCGTGTGTACGATCTGGTGTGAAGGCAGCGGAGAGGCTGTGTGTGTCTGCAGGCCGTGATGCCGGTCCTGCGAGGGCTGGGGCTGCACAGCCTGGGCGAGTCCGGGCTGCCCGGGCCGGGGTGCTGCCTGCTGTGAGCTGGCTTACGGAGGAGGTGTAGTACATCAGGCTTGCTGGAGAATGGGAGTGTGAGGATGATCTTCTGCATCCAGCATCACACCTTCTTATCGCGTTCTACCGTGTTTTGATACAACGGTAAACCAAGCTATCAGGAATGCCCAGCTGAGATGTGTAGAAAGCACAGGTTTTATAACAACTGATTTGAAACGGAAAAAGAAATGCTTTCAACTGTAACCCCCTCCCATCCTGACCTACATTTTCTGGGAATTCAGAGTGAACGCAGTTACGGTGTCCCCTGTGCAGACAGTCCCTCCGCTCTCTGCACACTTTTGCAAACCCTCTGCTGTTCGTTTCCCCGCGTGACACCGGGCATCCCGGCAGCAGCTCCAGGCTGCTGCCCGCGCGCGGTTCCTGGCCTCGTCCCATGCAGCCACTGCAGCCCGTATGTTCCAGGGAACTGCTCACCATTTACCTGGATACACGAACATCTCTACAGGTTTTTGTGCAGTGAATAAACAGTATTTTCATTTTATGGAAACAAAAATGCATTCAAAAGGTAGAATGTCTCATAGCCCTTTTTTTTTTTTTTTGTCGTTCTTTCCTTTGTGCTTCTTTGAATACTTTTCATTCTAGTTTCTATTTTCATTATCTGTTTCTCTAAAAAAATGGAGAAAAACCTAAAGCACAACTGCCAGATCTGGATGTGAATTAAACAAGTAGGCCAGGTATTTGTGATGATACAGAACCCCATTACATGCCAAAAGGTTGTGCTGAAAAGGTGCTGACTCTATTATTTACTTCAGATTTAGCCCTTTGTTTTTGGTTTCTGTGTTATTTGTGAATCAGTTCTGATTTCAGCAAAATTGGTTGTTTGTTACTAAGCTCTCGCAGGAGAGATTCTTAGTCCATCAATGTTTTCTTTGGACTGTTTGCTGCAATGATGGGTCATCTGATTACTTGGTGATGACTGTGCTTGGTGCGTGGGTCTCCGAAATCTCAGGCTGCATCAGTCGAGAGGTAACAAAGCAATTTTCAGGGTGAACTTGGGGGGTATTTATTTGTGCAAGACTGAAATTCAGGAGTATCCTTCCAAATACTCTTCAGACTACTCAGCCGGTGACTAACATTCCTGTGAGTAAGAACACTCCTGTACTGGTTTAGCAATCAATTATTATATTATTTCACAAGTCTCACAGTAATTACAAAGGGTTTTTCAAAGTCTGAAATCTTGAACTTCTACCTTGGAAACCTAGACAAAAGGTTTCACACTTCAGTTTGACCTCTTCTTTTCCATCGTGATATTCCCCTGGGTATTTCTCCCCCTGCAAAAGCTTTCAAGCAGTGGGGTTTCACCAGCTGCCCCCGCTATGTCCCTACAGCTCTCAGCAGTCAAGTATTCATAGTGTTATCTTCTCCTGTTCTTAGCCAAACCCTCAACATTTCTCACTCCTTGATGTTCAGACAATCTGTTTTGTGTTTGCTAGCAGCTAAATCTTCTACTTGTACCAAAATGAAGCCAGGATTTTTCAAAGGGAACAAGGTGCTTGTGTTGCCTTAACACTAAAGAACTGGGCACCTGATTCCCCTAAATGCAGGGCACAAAAATTCAAGCCTTCGTAGGTGGAGCTTCTGGTGATCACCGATCTTCTGCTGTGGGGAATGAACGAGCCCTTTTATCTGCAGGTATACCTGATACCAGTTTCTTATGTGTTTTACTGGGGATGCTGAGAATATAAATATCCAACTTCAGCTAAGATCTTAATGAGACTGTCTTGCACATTGAGTTGTAATTAGACTGGAAGAGACCAAATTAACATAGATAAGAATGTGCCTGGATAAGCTGTGAGAGAAAACCGTATAAAAAGATGCATGAAAGTCTCCTTGTCCCAATATGTCTTAGCAGGAGCTGCAAGACTTCCCGCTGTGGTGATGCTTGCTAGGGAATGGGGTTGCTGTGATGGGAGTCATTAGTCAGCACAGGGAGCCCAGATACCCATCAGGAGAGGAGCCTCTGGCTGTGGAGGTCTCAGGAGCGTGCGGCTGCAAGTGCTTAAGGGGAACGTGGATGACCCGGGCTCAGGGGAAGAACAGGCTCTGGAGAAGAAGGTAAGGCTCAGGCAGAAGGCTAAGCCGTACTATCTGGTAGCAGTGGAGCGCCGCTAAGGGCTGTGCTGCAAGAGCTGCACCAGTGCGTTTTCAGTGAGGTGGTAAGGTGGGGCACTGAATATTCAGTATGGAAGAATCTTAAACTTAGACGATAACCGTGATGTTTGCAAAGCTGGACCACAGTATCCACACTGCTGCTTTCTGGTGGTCCCCCTGTACACCTAAGATAATTTGAAGCATAAATAATTTAACAAAGCCTTACATTTTTGCTTCTGAGATGAAATACTGCTGTACTTGGTCATTCATTAACAGTACATTAAATTCAGAATTGATGTTTGGTTGTACAACGGTCAGCAGAATTGGAACAAATCATTTTGGGCACATGTGAAAGTCCTGGTACTTTTGCAGCTAGCTGTTCGTGTACATTGAGCCAGACTCCTCCTGCGTGGCTGTGATTCCTTACTCAAATGAAGTAGGAGATATGGGAGTAAGAAGCTAGTGTCTAGCACTGGAATTTGCAGAGATATTGATGTTTCCTGGGGTTTCCCTCATTCCAGGGTCCTGGAGAGCCAGACTCAGCTTAGCCTGCAGACCCCGCGCTTGCTCCCTGTGAGCCTGGAGAAGGTGGCCAGCACCGACATGGTCCAGCTGGCCTCTCCCCACAGCAGGCAGAGCCACTGTGGCTTCGGGGAGAGTGCAGAGAGCCCAAGGGCTCTTTTGTGCTGTTTTGAATTCTATTTTAAAACTTGGCAAAGTCTTTCAGTGCTAGCACTCTGTGATAGCACTGGCAGCTGGTCCCCACTCCACAATAACAGTGCAGGGAGCGACATCTCCAAAGCAGATGGGGAAAAAAAATGACCTGACCACCGCACTGTGATAAATCATGCAGCTCCACTGCAAGCTGTGGGAGGGCTAAATTTAAATACATGAGTTTGTCATGCCCAGCTAGACAGAAAACTAAGAAAACTCTCCTTGCTGGGCACTCGTCCAACACCATACGCAGCAGAGAGGCTCTGGGGTGCCGCAGCCCTGCTCCAGGCTGCCTTGGGGTCACCAGCCCTGGTTTGGGTGTTATGAGGAGACTTCACGTCAAGAGCACTTGCAACTCTTTGGAAATGTGCAATAACCAGCAGTGCCAGGGAAAGGCTGCCTACAGCCCCGAGGTGTCACGTAAGGACTTTGGACAAAAGCAGTCCCGTGCAGAAGGGACAGCGTGCTTCAGGGCTGGGACACAAGCCTGCCCATCCCGCAGGGATTCTCTCCTCCACTCCCACTTAGGGAATGGGGCTGGAGGAAGTGGGTTGAGCCCGTTGGGGTCCCTGGGTGACTGCTGGGCGACACGCCGTTACAGGTCAGAGCTCCAGAGTGACGCCTAGTCCTTGACGTGCAACCGCGGGCACAAAATACACGTCCTCCTCAAGTTTTCTGTTCTGAAAAATCTTTGCTGCTCGTTGACTTCCTGTGAGCCGTGCGGCGATGCCTCTCTTGATTTTGAGAGCTGTAATGGTGCATGTATGTGAAATCCAGACCCATGCTCACACTCGGCTCCTCCCGCAGAGAGCTCGGCATTCCAGCAGTAACGCTGAGAGCCGCGAGCAGTGAGTACTCCGTGGCTGGAACTAATTCTGGTTGCTTTCCTGAAGCATTTTGCCTCTGGTTTGGAAGTGGCTTCCCAAAGGGCGGCTGCTTTGTTTTGCTGTTGTGCTGCCACTCTCTTGTGGCAAATTTGGGTTTTTGTACAAGCTTTCTCCTTCTTTCCTCGGGCCATCCCCTCTTCAGGGTGTTTGCAGATCTTTAGTAGGTCCCTTGAGCAGGGACATTTTTAAAAAACAAGCTGATACGAAGTGACACCAGGAGGGAATTTTTAGCTCGGATGTAGCCTTTGGAAGCAGAATGTACAATACTAAGCTACAAGTCTTGACATGCAATCCTTAAGACCATACAGCTCTAGGTGGTTTGTTGCATTTGGTTCTTGGATTTTAAAGTGTAGCCTTAACCAAACACTACTACCCACAATAACACAGCATAAAAGTAATCTAGAAAAGATTAATTTTAGTGTCTTCGCGTGCCTTTTATTACTACTATTGCAAATATGAATCAAGATTATTTCATGTCAATGAGGTTTCCTTAAGTTGTGGCAAGTAAACTGCATATTATATGGAAATTCTGGAGCTCGAGCAAATAACAGCATAAAATAGCATATCTTTTTCTCTTTCCATTCCTAAAATATCAAACTGCAGCTTATTCCTGGTGTGTAGGTGTTCTTTACTGCGTCTCTACTCTGTTTCAATGGGCACGTCTGTTCCGTAAAGGTGTCACAGGAGGGAATTTGCAGTGGTAGCTGCTGGAGTCAGGCTCTGTCAGCAGGGATGCCCAGCTAAAGGCATCAATTCGTACTCTATCACCAAATCTTTCAATCATTCTGTTTCTTCAGATTTCTCTGAGTTTTCCATGGAAGCACTCCACAAGCCATTGTTCTTCAGGAACATTTGTCCTCCAGTAATTCTGGTTATATTAGGGTAAGCCTGACATGCAGGGTTGATGTTGAGCATCTGGCTCACTGAGCCTAAGCTGCACAAGCCACCTGTCCCTTTTAAATCCTGCGTGAGAGCTGTCTTTAATGAGGCCGTTCCTTCTTCGAGGAAGACTTATGGAGGGAACAGCATGGCTGACAACATGGCACTGGCTGTAGGAGAGAGAGACCCAAGCTACAGCTCCTGCTCTGGACCAGGGCAGGTGGGAACTCTCACGTCCCTCCTGGAAAAGATGAAAAAAACTCTTATAAAGGAAAAAATAATAATTGAAATAAACACACAGGGAGCAGAGGGCTGGCAACACGCAGCTGGACACAGCCGGAATGCCCGTCTTTCCCACGGCTCCAGTTAATAGTAGTGTGATGGGGCAAACTGGTCAGAAAAATGTCTTTCAGGTTTTGTATGCAACGACTCAGGGCTTTAATTTCACTTGCTTGTTCTTCAGTGCTCTCACTTGTCCTGTACTTTGAGAGCTGGTTTTTCTTCTTTGTATAATTTTTTATGTTTCATGCAGGCTGCTGGTACTTCTGGCTTCTTCGAGCTTGTACCAGATCTAGGACTCATCTCACTGTTAAGAACAGTTTTGCTAATCCATTTATAATTTTCCCTTTCTCAAGTAAAATAGTGCTCTGCAGCAATCCAGCAGGGTTTTTGCTCAGTTTCATACTAAATTCCAACTGAAAGGCAATGCACCGTAACAGAAGAACCAGGTGCCCGTCTTTCGAACGGCTTCAAAGATTTCGTCTAGCACTGATAGATACCTGATTGCAAGAGGGCTGCAATGAGAGATGCTCCCTCTTTCTTGTTGCACACACTATTGACCGCCCTCCCGCTGCTGCCGTGTCCCTCCCCATGCGCTGCTGCACGCTCAGATACTGCTGAGGAGAAAGAAGTAGAAAGACTCCAGTGCATTAAAAATATACTTTCTTTAATATGGAGCCCTACGGGAAGCGAGAGAAAGTATTGAAATTCTGGTGGCAGACACTGGATGTTTCAGCTCGCAGCTGCATTAAAAATCCTCAGTGTTAGAATAAATCGTTCGAATGAGAGATCTGAAGTTGGTGTTAAACCTCAGTTTAAGCGGTCTTGAGGTTAGAAGAGTCACCTCGTCCAGTCAGGCCACTTATTAATTTTCGTCTTGAGCTAAATTCTCCAAATTGGACCAAGCCTGTAACTAAATTGAGCTCTTTCTGAAGCTGCAGCAGGTTTGACGGTGGCTTCGCTGCTCTCCTGCGGGGCTGTGACCTGTCACCACTTACATTAAATTGCTTGCCTGGCTGGCTGCATGTTGCAGCCTCTTCCTCGAGCCAAACCACCCCATTTTAGCACTGCAGTCTTCATGAAATGAACTCTGCGAGACAAGCCAACCCCTCAGTGCATGCTGCAATTATTTCTACCTTTCCATTTTATTCTTCTGACCTCAAAAGACCTGAAAAATCCTGTTTAAACCTGCATTAGCTCTGTATCCTCCTGGGTTTTCTCCCTCAGATCACTCTGTCACAGAGAAACAGCCGCGTAGGGGACAGGTGCCTTGAATGTAAGTGTTTTAATATTTGTTTGAAGATTATTCTGGGCAAATGGATCATCATATCAGTGGTGGAACTCATCAACTCCTAAAACATGTGCCCTGTGGAAAGTAAAGGGAAATGTGGTCTAACGTGAAGGACAGTGGAGAGCTGTGACTCATCCCTCCAGGAAAATTTTTCTTTTCAATGGATGCACTGTAGGTCAGACAGGAAGGCAATTCAGAGCAGTACGCCGCAAAAAAGACTCGTAACTTAGAAGAAAGTTTTTGTCTTGACAGCACAAATTATGTAAGTAATTTGTTTGAAATTATCACTTTCTCTAAAGTAATTCATGGCTCAGGAAATTCTCTTTGGTTAGAAGTTTTCCTATTTTCTGAATAGATCTGCTTCTGTTAGCCAGTGAGTCATGCTGCTCCCTCCAGCTAATACAGAATGATGCTTGTGATTATGGGAGCTATCAGCTCCTTAATGATAAGGATTTTAATTTGGCTGCTTCTAAGACACGCCATGAATAGAAATCACATGGGACTCAACTCCTGCACAAATCTTCCTTGCAAGTGAAACTTCAGCAACTGGTTCGCAGGATAAGTTGTCTTTAAGGTCCTGCCAGTACGGATGCCTTCCCCGGCGAGGCCTTGGGGTCTGCGAGGAGCTCAGTGGCAGGCTGAGGCTCACGCTGGCAGAAAGCCACGGAGAGAAACTCTACTGCTGAAAACCGGGGTTCAGCTGTGCTTCTGAAATGGCTGAACCTGTGGCACAGGTTCTGCACCCCTGAAGTCCCTCCCGCCGTGCCCCCAGGCTGGGTGACGCATGGGGCCGAGGGGATGCATCCTGCCGCGGGCGCTGGGCTCCCGGGGCACCGTGCCTGCAGCCCAGCCACACCGGGATCGCCTGCAGGACTTCCTTCTCTGGCTGCTAATCGCTTGGCTGTGATAAAAAGACCCAAAAAGGGGAATAAAATCATCAGTCAAAAGGCAATTTAAAACTTCAACCTGCAGATCAAGAATGATTTATTATGGTTCTTGTCTTATTTCTTTCACATATTCCATCCTAGTTTGATTTGATTCTGCAGCTGCTTACCTAGAAATGTAGGCTTTTTCTAAGCACCTGTGGGTTTTTCCTTCTACAAGAGGACCAAAGAGGTATCATATAACTGCTAGATTGCAGGAGACCTCTGTCTTACTACACACAATAAATATTTTTAATATAGTTCCATCTCTTCCACCCTCTTGGAAACATTTAAGAGCCATATTCAGATTCCGAGCCATGCTTGCAAGATGGCATTAACGCCTATGTCTTAATGAAAAAGGTTTGCCCTCGTCAGGGGGGAAATAAATTACATTTACCCTTATGGGGACTTTGTTTTGAAATGTCTTTGAAAGCAGCAACCTATATCAAGAGCTTCATTTCGTGTATGGCTTGAGGCTTTCCAGGTCTGCCAGCGACGGCGGCTCCGTGAACAGCAGTGAATCACTGCGGCCCGGCTGGCTGCCACAATTAATGCGGGCGCATGCTGCCTTCCTGTAATTACTGTGCACTCGGCGCGGATTTGGAGCCATCCTTCCGCGTGTGGTCCACGTGCTGCAGGCGCAGAACAGCCTTGCTCTCGCGGTCCTCTCTGCCGTTCTCCTCTGGGTGTCACAGCTTAGGGAAACAGAAGCCGATTTCTGTAAATAATTTAGATGCCCGTGTTTTCATATTTTTTTTTTCATTTTCCATGCATTTTCACAGCAGGTTTCATACTGGTTGTATCACACTTTGGTTGCTGATAGCTACAGGTAGCATTGATTGATAACCAGGTATTTCCAGTTTAAAATTCTTAAACTCTTGGATTTTGGGGTGAGGGAGTTGATTTATTTTAGTTGAGACAAACCCAGATTTTCACAGACCTGAAAGCCTCTGGGCACTCTTGGCATGAGCATGAGTTTCAGTGAGAGTTGCAGAGCTCCTCCCGTCTCCCAGATATCAGGGCTGCTCAGCAGCAGCAGATTTGGGGCTTGGTGAACTGATACTTATTGCGGCCAAAGACTTCCTACTAGCCCTGCTTCTAGCTGCAAGCTGATGCTCTGTGTACAGTCCCATATGGTGTTTACTTTGTCTTGAGAAAAATCAGTCCCTACAGTCACCTACTTGAGTGTTAGACACTACACGCTCCCTGCCTGTGCTGCTGGACGGTCCTTCCCTCTTCTTATTCATTAGTGATTTAAGAAAAATTAGTTGGCAGGAAAATACATGTTCCCCACATGCATGGCATCCTTCTTGGCAGTGGTAGCAGTGACAGCAGGGGGAGAATTCATCTCCTCCTGGTTATGGCCTTCACAGCCACCAGTGAGGACTAAGCAGGAGGCTGGTGCATTGGACAGCTGGAACAGAGACATGTTTCAGGGCCGTTAGCTGGCCAGATTTCAGTAGCACAATATTGATTTCTTTTAGAAAGATATAATGTATCTCACAGTTTAAGATAAAAAATTGGCATTTCAGACAGTTTCTGAACTCAGCAGTCTTCTGCCAAAGAATTTTTATTTAGAGAATTGTCTCTTGGAGCCTGAGTCTAGGATCCCTCCTGGTCTTTTGTGCTTGGTGTGGTGTGACT
>Ga0065711_1013672_pt1 | contig 18966 bp, 10 predicted proteins | sample Hoacrofraction12_FD_59098 | JGI IMG/M metagenome (GOLD analysis project Ga0065711, IMG submission 59098) | Hoatzin crop microbial communities from Cojedes, Venezuela - Epithelial fraction 12 v2 (version 2) | ecosystem: Host-associated > Birds > Digestive system > Esophagus > Crop | place... | reverse complement strand
GGGGGGGGGGGAAGAGTGATTTGTTTCTTGTGTATAAGGACTTTCATGGAGAGGAAATAGAGATGAATATATATGGTTCTCTTATGCTGTATGGAAAAGCATCTGAACAACCTCATGACTGCAAGTTGGAGCCAGAGAAATTTCAATTAGAAATGAAGGGAGAGTGATCATCCACTAGCTTCTTTAAAAAAAACAATAATGGATTGTCCTTACAGAGGCCCATTGCATTAGAAATAAAAATGTTTTTCTGCAGATACACAGTTGTTTATTTGTTCTATTCTTCATTAAGCAAGTAACTTTATAATAAATAACTGTGCCTCCTGACAGCTCAGCACCTTCAGACAACAGTGTTTCCTTTCCTATGTTTCTACTCCTTTCTCTTCAAACTTGATACCTACTTTACTGAGGTAGCCTGAAGATGTACTCGTTCAGGGAACAAGGTCTCAGCAGTTCCCTAAAGAATGAAATTTTACCTCTCACTTCATCAGCAGCCAAATATTATCATCTCACCAGGACAAGTATTGGCACTGTTCTTAACTAATGACTCAATGTTGCACCTTCATGGCATTTTTAGTTTTAGATTTGACAATAGAATAAAAGATAATAGGACAAATATACAACACAGCATCTTCCAAGATAGCATCGTCCTTAAAGAGAGGCAACAGTCCCATGATCATATTTCAAATTATGTCAGTGATGCCAATAAAAATATGACCAATTCGAAACAGAGCTGTGCGATGGAGAAACTGAACAAGTTATGAATATAAATGGCATTGTTAAGACACCTGGCGTATTCAGATATCAACCATGCAAATACTCACCAGTTTGTGATGGCAATGGGAAAGTGCATCCAGGATTTCATCTACAATTCGGTCAGACAGGAAAGAAGCCACTGTCAGCTTTACTTCACTGTGTGTGGATTAAAACCGAGACAGAGAAATTTTTAATTCACGCAGGAGAATTTTGTCTTTATTACACGTTCAACTGCGCGACGACTATCCACAGTGCTGTCACTTTATTTGAAGTAAAACATTAGAGGGTGTCAGGATACATGACTGCAGGTTTCAGAAATAAACTCATGAATCACACAAAAAACACAAGAGCCTCTGTACCATATTTAACCTGCTTCTAACGTTTTTCTAAGAGCTGCAATGAAAACATCTGGTCAAGAGAACTGAATAGAAACCACATGCATAACTCAGTACAGAACACTTCACCACTTAAGCCAGAGAAACATCAGTCTCAGATGAATGGGATTAGCACAGTGCTCCCGGTTTAACAGTACTATACTGAACAACTACAAACCAGTCATTTCCTCAGCTCCTTTTTGTGCTTGTCTGTCAGCCGAAGGGCAACTGTACAATGTTGCTTGTGCAGTGTTTGCCACCACAACTTTGCGTCCTCTTTTTGCTCTAGGTAACCACTTTCTGCCTCACGAACTTCATGTCAGCCACTCCCATTACACAGATGTACGTGGAACACCAACGCACTCATACACTGAATTGAGGTTTCACTGTTAACTTCCTACCAAGGAAACGTGCACCTTGAGTTGCTCCCTTGGTGTTCTGTCTTTGACCACAGTACAAAAGGCTCAGGCTGTGGAGGGCAGTTGATTTGCAGCTGACAAGCATGTGTGCATGAGTTGCAGTCCGAAGCTCCATCTCTCCTGCCTCTATGCTTTCAAGGCCAACTGCTTCAACTGACACTTGCCAGCAAGTAATAATGATTTTGTTTTAAGTTTTTTACGTGTGGACTGAGTTGCATTGGATTAACAAAGCTATTTCTAACTGGGGCTAGCACTATTGCTGAAGAAAGCCCGGGGAAAAAGGTAAGAAACTCCTTGGAAAGGCAATGCGAGTCACAGGGAGGTAGAATGGCAGCCAAGCCACGGTTGGAAAAGAATGAGAGACTCAAGAGATTTCCCTTAGTTACCTACATATTAATTTCAAATAATATAAGGCAGGAAGAGTGACAGTGTGACACCCTCGCCCCACTGACAGCTGTACCTTCTACAGGTGGAAGAGGCAAGGGGCACTATTACTGTCTCTGAGTCAAGATTTGCTTGATAGGACTGAACGGAGGCAAACTCACTCCCTGAACCGTTTTAAATACTTTGAAGGCATAGCTAAAGACTTTAACACCTTTTCCTGCCAATTTTGCTGCACTCTGCAAAAATAATTTCCAAGTCTTACGGTTTTCTTCTTCTGAAAAGTTATTAGCATCACAATGCAAAATGACATGCTTTTCCATCAAGCAGAAAGGATTTCTTAGCCAAATAATGGCAACTTCAAAGGTTTAAGTACAGGTCAACCAGATTATACTGCATAAATATATTCTCTGGTATATATTTAACATGAAAAAAGATGCAGTAAAAGGTCAGGTAAAAGAAGTAAGTCTCTTCCCCCCTCCCTTTTTTTAAAAAGGACAAACTAAGAGTTTTTTAGGGTTTCTGCTCCAGGTTTGTGGTTTGAATATCCAAGTTTCCATTTTTTACGTATGTCTGTCTGCTGTACACAACTCCCACACAAACAAAAAGGTCTAAAGAGATTGCTACAGCACAAGACCAATGCAGCAACAGACAAAGCACTGTTAACACTCCAAGCAAAAAAGCACAATTTCCTTGTATTACAGTAATTCAGTGTTACCCGAGAACTTCAACAGATTTAAAAAAATGTATCAGTCATGAAAAATGTTATTTGTGTGCCATAAATGAAAACTCTTACTACATAAAACAGAAACACTTGCATTAATGATGAAGTTAACATCCCTGGAGATTCCAAATACTCGAATCTCCTGAAGTAAGCTCCCCAGACCTGCAGGAAAACTTCCTGCTCTTTGAATGCCTTAATATGGTTTCTTGTGAGTCACAAAAGCATTTCAAAAATCTTGTACTACACAAACACATATACACACAACCCAAAAACCAAATTCTAGAACCAATTTTGTTAGATCAGTCTTTTAAAGTACCTAATTTTATTGAGGATATCAATTCCAGATTGCTCCAAGAGGACATTTTTCACAAAAGTGCGTGGGATGGAAATCTTCTCAGTGCTAGCCTCAATCAGGTCTTCACGGATGCGAGTTTTCTTCATTACACTTGGGCAAAGGTTTTCCGCTGCATCCACCATAGACTCAAGGAGTGTCTGCAGCACAGTAAGCAAAAGCTAACATCAGGTACTAAGATTTTCATTAGCTGGAAGATCACAGTATTTTTCTGGTGCACAGTACTATCACACTTCTAGACTTGCAATTTTTACAATTTTTCTTCCTAATTTTCAACCCATTTTGCAATCTAGCTGCAATATAAAAGGCATTTTACAAAATGAAACTAAGGAGGAACAACATACTTGTTTTGAAAATGACCCACAACTGTACTTGTTTGCCTTTTCCAAGACATTTGCATCTCTGTATGTTTAACTGTCAGAACAATAAATTAGTTTCCCTTGTGCACCCACCACCGCTACCTCTCCATGGTGCAGAAGCAGGGGATGCTCCGCTGTAGCAGCCTTGCTCTAAACTGTGCCCTGAATCAGCAATTTTTATCAACGCTTCAGACCTACCAATTTGCAAGAGCCATCAGTGTATGAAGAAAGGAGACTCATGAGAACTTGATATGCTGTACAGGGCTGGAATACACTAGCCAAATATTAAGAAGTAGCTACAAGTATGATTTGCAGTGGGCATACAAACCTTCACCATGTGGATCTCATTTGCACACATGGAAGTCCACAGTGAACCTTAGGTGCAGTCAACAATTTTCACTATTTTTTGATGACTGATCAAAAGCCTGAACCAGGACAAAAGAAAACTGTATACACCCCAGAAACAGAACTGTGTAATCCCACAACCGCCTCAACTTTCTTTTTCTTAAACTAAGGTCTCCCCTACTGATGGTATAAATTCAACTTCTTCCCTCTTACACTTCCTCTTAGAAAAATCTTTCATATATACCTCAGTGCTATTAAGTTATGTTACAAGCCCCTTTCAACTGCATTAACTTTATCTCCTATCTGTGCCTGTGAGAAAAGATAATTCTGGTTTAAATTCTGTTTTATCACCTACCGGTTTCTTTTCCGAACACCAGCTCTGACTAGAAGGCTGAAGAGACCTCACTACAGGTGCAGGTGAGATCTCCGTGTCCCTCACATAATCATCTGTGTATGAACTTGTGTCATGAAAAGTGCAGGAAAGCTCTAATGTACACACATAGGAATCAGGATGAGACACAGAAACACTGCTAGTGCCCTATATCGCTAAAACATCTTTCCTCTAATTGCTTTCAATTTTCATATCCAAAACGGTTAGGTAGGACCACTGAAGGTATAACAGAATCAGCTGGTCATGTGGAAATTGAATTTTAAATTCATACTGTTTTATCCACATACTGATATGTACCCTGCGCACAGTAAAACAGATTTATTTATAAACACAAAGTGGTATTTTCTGACAAGACTGGAAATTGTTCATTGTTCAAATTCTCTCCTACATCCATCCACCTTACTCCATCTCCAGTTCCAGCAACTAAGGAAATTTATTTTAAGTATCTTCAGAAGGCTGTTCAACTATCATTTAATTTGCCATCAAATAACTTGTTTCAGAGATTGCAAGACATCAAGGCTCATCAGTACGGGATCTGAAAGTAAACCCTCTATGTCCATTCCAGCATGCAGCGCTACGTAGAAAAGATCAGTAAGGAGATGGCTCTCTCCAGCAGCAGATCCCTCTGCACACTGTCATGCTGCTGCACTCCAGTGACTGTGGGGTATCGTCAGGCTACAGTGCTTCCAAGGTGGCAGCAAGAATAAAGACACTGTCCTTGGTTTGTGTTTTAGTGTATGTGCAAGACCCATTTCCCCCAGCTTTGCATCCTCTAAACACGTGGGGAAAGTAGCAACTATTAGATGATGTCAGATTTTTCAATATATGCCATATTATCTGCAGCTGTTAAGCAGTTTTTCAAAATCCTAAGGAAGGTGGGAGGAAGAGAGGAACGAGACCGAGCCCAGTTCACTGAAATGGGCCAAGTCGTCTCCAGTAAGACTGAAGTTTGATAACCAAACAGAAAGAGATACTAAAAATAAAAAAAGAAACAAAATCATAGTTTCATTAAGCCTATCTCTAACCTGGGCGCTTTAAAATTGTACAAAAACAATGAATTGTACTCCTTGAAAACACCTTGATTTCCTTTTTCTTCTCCATCTCACTCCACAGGTAAGTGACCTCAGGCTGAGCTCCATCTTCTCAGAGCTTTTTCCTCTTTGCACAGCCCTACCATAGCTGGCCATTTTCATATGTAGATACTGACTAAGAAACAAAAATACCATTACTGCATAATAATTTAAATGACTCAAAACAGCATTTTTCAGTCTGTAGCTCTTAATTGACTGATTTTTAAGTGTAGATTCACGAGGACAACACAGCAGCATGAAGCAGCCACAGCGTACAGGGAAGACTGATCTTTACAACATTCGATTTACAGGTATAAGAGACAACTGCCATTATAGCTAATATGGAGCTTGTTTCTGGGTTCCCAAGCTCTCCGCACTTTGAGGACTGCTCCCGCACTCCCTCCTTCAATCTCCAAGTAGATTCTGGGGCTGTACGACTAACAAAGAGCCTTTCAAGCCCTTGTGGCTACACCCACGTGGAGGATGAAGAACTTCAATGGTAGAGACAACTGAGCCAGGTAAACTACTAATGAGAATTTCTGACATGTGTTTTTTCCCCATGGCATTTATACACTAGTTCAGCTGTGCAGTCTGCCTTGGAAAAATCACACTCATCTGCCCAAGAGTTACTGACGCATCACCACCATAAAAGTTATAAAGATTTGCTATGTTGAATCGCAATTGCAGTCTAAACAAGGTCTTTCAAAATGGATCCTGTGAAGAAATGCTGCTCGAAGGTGTCAGTAGGAAGTAGGAGGAAAGACTAAAGACCTTACTTGATAATTTAAAAATTAATTTTTACTCAAAATACTCATAGAACGTGCAATTTAAATGTTAAATAGAGTTTGGATGTCTTCTTCAAGTGCACAAATGAACGTAACTTCTTCAGTGGTGGATTTCAACTGCTGATTTCACGTGACTATTACCACAGCTACAGAAACCTTTCCCTGCCCCCTACTTCCATCCCAAAACTTATCAGTGATGGAAACTCACAGCTATCAATATTGACTGTGGAGGAACAAACATTTCAGTCACAAGGTCACAAGTGCCACTCAGCAGGCGTACAGAAAGAACAGAACAGAGTCCTGTCTACAATTAATGACTCTCAACATTCAGGAGAAAGATATGGTGAGTAAAAGAATGACATCTAAAGAAAAAATGGAAGAGGTGATGGAGCCATCAAACCCTTTGCACTAGGACAGAATTTAGGAGGAATAGTTCGAGCACTCCTGTCCTTACAAAACAATCTTCTCTTGCCTAAGCACCATTTGTCTTGCCTACAATTTTGCATTGGGCCTTTGCTGACTGAATAAAGCATGTCTGGGTTCTGTGTGTCCAGCGTGACACCAGCAGGAGAACAGAAATGCAAGGGCATCGCTATAATTTCTCCTTTGGGCAACTCAACTTACTCCAAGATGTTGCTTTTCCTTATTCTAACTTCTTCCTTGCCCCCAGCTTCCCTTCTTCAAGGCTAATTAAAAAAAACAAAACCAAACCAAAACTGTTATTTGCCTGAAAAGCGTTCATTGACTTTACCCAATTTCCAAATACTTCTTTCTAGAATCAGGCTTTGGTTACTATGGAAGATAAAAATCAAAATTCAACTTACAGCATATTGGATGTTTCCCCCTCACAGCTACAAAAAGAACTGTACTTATGTGAGCTCTCTCATCTATCTTCACAAATAATAAACTGCATATGATGTTTTGAATTGACCTAAACAACTGGAAAAAAAAAAAATCCTACTGCATATGCAACATTTTCTCCTCCATACAAAGAACAACACCACAGAATTTACAGGAAACCCTTTCAGCCTTGAGTGTAAAATTAATAAAAATGAGTGTTAGAATATACAAAGAGTATATGTCTTTATAGTTTCCTGTAAAGCACTTAAACTTTAATGCCACACAAATCAAAAATAAATATAAAAGTCAGAATGGTTGAGCTAAAGTGCCGTTTGCTGTAAATGTGTAAAAGCATAAATGGAAGACCCATTAACTCAAGCTTACACCAGGAACTATAAATAACATTATAAATGCTGAACAGGCTTTCCCCCTCCACCTTCTATAAGACTCTCAAAAAATGCACAAGACTTACGGAAGTGTGTGAGCCTTGCACTAAGGGCTGACCGGACTATTCCCATCCCAATAAGAGCCTAGAAGCTCCACTGGGAAGAATCTTGTGGATAAATCACTTTAATGTCTGCACAAATTAAAAAGTGATGAAGAATCTTCACCTTATTTCATATAATGGGGAAAGGGAGAAAAATGCTAAAAATTCAGCACCATTTTCCTCCTCATTAACTTTTTAATTTTGAAAAAGTAATTAGTAACGTGGTATTATTATTGTTCTTCACTATATTCCCACTGACTAAAGCATTTTCATGTTGTTTCAACTGAAAGTTCAACCTCAACTTTCAGATTCTTTGATAAGTTTAAATACAGCAAAACACAGGCAAGGTAGCCTAGTCATAAACTTAAGTGGATCTGAATTGCTTCAGAACCACATTCTTCAATTCATCAGCTTCCACACAGATCCCAACAGTTGCTAAAGCTTCCCCACCTGACTTCTTCCTGGACTGACGCCTTTGCACATGTTGTATGGTGACTCTTCCTTGCTTATGATACAGTAAGATCTAACACAATTGAAGGCAGAAGTTTCTGAGCAAGAGCTGGCTGAACACACAGGCGAGAATATTTACAGAACATTAACGTCTATTTCAAGAACCGAGGTTTGACAGGCAACTTGTGAAAAGATTTCCTGTAAAGCTGCCTGTACTAATTCTTGGGGCACTCTCAATGCATTCAAGTTATCCAAACCAAACAGTTGAAGTGGAAATTCTGCATCAGGTTCAAAAGTTGTGACTAGAAAAAAAAATCTGCAATGGTGTCTACAGAAAAGCAGCTTTCACTCCAGTGGGCTATGTTAACTAGTGAGTACTTTTCTCCAGGGCATGAGACCTTTTAGGGGGCTTAAGAGATGCCTTTATTAAGGGACTGTGGTGGTTTTGGCTGGGGTAGAGTTAATTTTCTTCACAGTAGCTAGTATGGGGCTATGTTTTGGATNTGTGCTGAAAACAGTGTAGATAACCCAGGGATGTTTTAGTTGTTGCTGAGCAGTGCCTATGTGCAGAGAGAAGGCGTGTGTAACTGCTACATGTGGTGGAGCCCTGCTGTCCTGGAGATGACTGAACACCTGCCTGCCAATGGGAAGCAGCGAATTAATTCCTTGGTTTGTTTTGCTTGCTTTTGGACAGCTGTTGCTTTACCTATTAAACTGTCTTTATCTCAAACCCAGGAGTTTTTTCACTTTTGTCCTTCTGATTCTCTTCCCCATCCCGGGGGCAGGGGGTGGAGCAAGCGAGCAGCTGTATGGGGCTTAGTTGCCGGCTGGGGCTAAACCATTAATTCCTAAGGAGCAACTGATAAGTCTTCCCCTTCTAGAAGATAAAGTAAGATGATGACTAACAGTATATGCTCCTTCTGCCCACTGCAAACACTAAAGCAATTTTTTTCATTCCAACCGTGCAAGTATCCAGATAAAGCAGCACAAAGCTGTAAGAAACTAACAACGAAAAGACAGCTTACATACAAATATACTCAGAAGTTAGAAAAAAAAAAAAGTGTGGCACATTTGCATTTAGCAAGAGAAGACCTCAGTTTTAGTTATTTCTACATTTGAGAGATGGCAATACAGATATCCACAGACCTTAAGTTGCTCATCCACAACCCTTGTGACTTCTCCAGCCATGGATTCAAGTGTCTCTTGGATTGGATTGGAGAGTGAACCATTCGCTCCTGCCCAAGAAGCTCCGCCGAGGTGATACAGATTTGGTAAGAGCTGTAAGAGAGAAAGAATATCTTCGGAAAGTAGGCTCATCACTACCTGTTTTCAAATCTGGACAAATACGAGTAAATGTCTCTGCTAAATCAAAGTCTTTAGAAATATTTTGTCACTTTAAACTTTGTCACTAATCAGCTGAAGAAAATACTCTTTCGTGACACACTGTTATTTTAACTCCCCAGAAAGAGAAAAGCTGCAAACACAGACTGAACTGCTCTCAGTATTACTGGTATGCTGGGAGAGGCTTACTGTTTTGGAGTTCTTAGCATCTCGCATAAGCCGTTCTGCAGATTTGACATCTTCCTGTACAGCATCTACACCACAGTTTCTTAAAGAGTTGAGATGATCTTGCACTTTTACACATATTCTGTCAATCATCTATTTAAACAAAAGAAACAGGAAAGATAAAACATCAGAATGTTGGTCAAATGCAAACTGAATTCAGCTCAGGTAGCAAATCAATAGTAGCAAATCAATAGTAGCATGATAAGATTTGCAGTGAAAATATAACAATCTAGAAATGCATGATCAGAGCTTGGAGGTACATCAGTGCTACCCAAACAAAGCATTATATCTCATAAAGATACACCCAAACACTGGTAAAATAAATAAAATTTTACCATTGAAAAAAAAATAAACAACCCACAACTTTGGAATACTCCCCCCAGTTACCTCCAGGATAACTGCCCAAAACAAGTTATCCAGTTCAAATGTTGTTCTGTTTTTTGCAGCAAGTTTAATGCCGAAGATGTTGTCAATATATCTAACACTTCGCTCTGAAGGTCCCGAATTGTTAAGAAGTTCAGAGAGTAAAAGCAAGGTCTGTCAGTATCCATTCAACAAACACCAACAGAGATTTCTCCTGTCTAAGCAAAATGCAATTGCACAGGCTTCTGGGGTATTCTTTCAAAATGTAAATATTCCTAGTTGCAAGGGAACTGTAACTATCAAAGCAGAAGTTTCCATCAGACCTTTCACAGTGGGGTAAATTGAACCTAATCTGTAGTTGCAACGCAATTCATTCCACATGCTGCAAATACAGGGCAGGCAGTATATCTGTATCCTTACAAGACAAACTAACAAGAACGCCTGACACATAGCCAGTTTTGATTAAGATACGCAGGGCAGGGAGGTATAACAGTTTAAAGTCTGTATCAGCCCACATAACATTCATTAGAATTGGCTATTTGACAATTTGAAGCAACAGCTGAGTGCATGTGTCATTATCATATAAAGTCTTGAGCTCTAGCATTCTATCATTAGCAACAGGAACCAAAATAATTTCACAGCATGCTCCTTTTCTGCTCCACAGGACTATTCCTCTTCAAAGGGTTTTGGATGTTTTTTTTGTATAAGTACAAAAAGCTAACTAATTATTAGACTTAGTGGAAAGTCTCACTGGGACATCTGCACTAAAAAAAAAAAAATACACTCTGGAAATAACAATGCAATTCCACCATACTAACTAGAGAATCTGTTCCAGCTCTCTTTAAAAACTGTTTTTAAAAATCCATCCTTATTGTACACAATTTAATACAGGAATTAATAATTTTACTTTCAAAATAACAATAAATTACATTTACTGAAATCTGATGTGTGTGTGGTTGTTGGAGAAAAGCACAACTAAAACCACAAAGCCTTAAAAAGATCTAAACTTAATTCATATGGAGATTATTAACTTGGGGTAAAAAGGTGGCATTGGAACAGATGAATTATTAAAATAATAAAGTGATGCTGCTCTTGCAGTTTTTAGTGCCAGTACATCTCCACATACCATTTGCTCTGTTAGAGAGGTTAGAGTATAATTTCAGGCTCTAGTAATAAAACTCTGTCCCATTACATTTTAATAACACTAGCAGAAAAAGGCCACTTTGAAATAAAATTCATGAAAAACAAATGCAGAGAACAGAGAGAAATGTCACTGACTTAGCTGCAGAGCCAAACAGATATTCCTCTCCTGTTTGCTGGCGTCTCCCATTTGCATGGGAACACAACTGGTACAAACAGACATTGAAGTAAATTTAAAACAAAGGCCGTGACAAGTTTTATTCTGCTTATACCATCTTGCTTCAGTGGTGTACTGGAGCTGAATACAGCCCTGAGGGGTACTGGTAAGATGTGGAGAGAATAGTGAGCTACCACAGAAAATGCCTGTAGTCCTTGCAAGAGAAAGGAAAAAACCCAGAACGCCAAGTGGCATTCAGGAAACCTGGCTGTGGTTAACAAAATAGAAAAGCTTCCCACCTCCAAGCAATATTTTGGGCAGTGTCAGACAAGCAGTCTTTTCAGCTGACCAGACTATAAAGATGACTTCTACCTTCCTTTGCACCCTCCCTCTAAGTAAACCTTCCCAGGACACTCACAGTTCTGAAGTTGTAAGGTAGATGAGGACTTACTGTCTAAGGCTATTTACTGTGGTGGTATCTAAGGGCATGTTTACATGATTGCTCAGTGCTAGGCAGACAGACTGGAGCTGACTCAGACACCAGAACTGGCACAGCCTTATGATGCTGCTTGTCACGCTGATGAGAGCCTGCTGAAACGTCAGACTCCGGAGCACGAACAGACTAAACTGTTCCTGGTTCCAACAGTAGTTCACTCAGGACTAGGTTGGGTCTTTCTCTACACAGTACTACTAGATACATAAGACCTCCCCCTCACAAAAGCTTTTTTTTTCTTCCAAAAATTTTATCATTGATAATTATTGTTTCTTGGGAAACGAAGTATCACCCACAAAGCACAAGTTGCTTCAAGCTACTCTGACAGAATGAGAACTCTGTCCCCAGGCAGATTTCAGACACCCAGAAGCACCAGTAAGGAACAAGCTCTCACCTGCTGAGTAGTGCTAGTGACAATGCCTTGCTGCAGTCGGTACGCTTGCTCCTGCAGGTACTTTCTGGTCTCGTGATTACGAAGCAAGTAGTTTTCTATCTAAAAACCAAAGCCAGATTAGGAAACTGATTCGACTCACTGCATTGTAATTTGCCGCCGTATCCGAAATGGGGACTGACAGGAAAAACTGCCTAAGTATTTGTATGTTATCTGCAAACCTTATTCTGTGTGTCTCAATGCTCAGCAACCACATTGGTAAATACTCATTCGCTCACTTTCACTCATCGTTACTATGAAACATGACGACCATGCCCCACAGTAATGCAGGGTTTATCCAGTTTGCCCACACTGTAAGTGAAATGTGCTGCAGAGATACCGGAGCTCAGGGGGTTAGCTACTATGTCCATCTGGTGCTGGACCAGGGCCAGGAGCACTCTCAAGCTGTGGTGTGCTAAAGCTTACGGACCCTCCTGAGACATCAGTCAGTCAGTTCAGGTGTCCCTGCACCGGGCTTGACAGCTCAGTCTGTGCAGGCAGGCATTCCTACGTGCATGGAATTCACTGCGTTCACAGCGCCGTTCCCAAGACCATTACCTTTTTCTGGGGAGAACTCGTTCATGTTGTGTAAAGAAAGCCTGAACCACACATGTTAAAAGAAACCCAGGGTCAAACAGTTTTAACAACTTTTAAACGAATAAAAGAAAATGCACGTTGTACATAATGCCTAATTAACACAGAATTTAAACCCCCATCGCCAGTAGCATCACGATATTTTTTTCAGAGATGCATCTATCCTTCTAGATGTGAATCTATCTAAAATTATATTAAATGAGATGTAAGAAATATGTCCATCCCCCATGACTCAGATTTTAAAGCAGAATTTAGATAATTTTCATGCATCAAAGAAAAAGTCACTAATCACCAGCGCTCTTCCCTGTGAGAATCACTTTACTGAAAATTTCTTTACTAATAAGGATCACAGACGTTTGCTTTTTAATCAGTTATCAGTAAGAACTATTTATAAGCTTTTTATGACCTTAGCCTGACTGAAGAAAAACTACTCATTAAAGAGATTCGAACTTTATGCTTTCTGATTGAGCAGGAGGCTCATTTAGAACTCACAAGATTTACTATATTAAAACTCAGCTGGGAGTTTTATAACTCATGCAAGTGGAACAGCTACGGATACTGTCAACACCTCTTCAGCCAAAAGAACATGTTGGTGCAGTTGTTTATTTAGGGCAACAGTGTGTGAATTTTAGATGTACAATACAAAACACAGGCAGTAAATGTTTTTATCCTCCCCCAAATTAAAGAGCATCCTTTGTCTTGTACAGTGCTGACTGCACTTTTTATGCCAAAATAAAAATCACGTACTAACAGTTCTACGCCCATGGAAATACAAACAAGCACGTATGTAACAAACATGCCAGTTTCTAACTCTCCCTTCCACAGTTATGCATACAGCAATACAAGGTCTAGCTTGCACGCACTTAGTTATGACTTTTCAATATTACACCATGGCATTCCACCACCTTTCACTGCAACCATTCTTTGGAATAAAAAGCCTTATATGCTCCTGCAGCACTTGATTACCACATATACGTCCATGGAAATCAAACAATCAATGAATCTAACCTAGAATTCTTACTCAGTCAAGCATGAAATCACACCCACTTAAAATTATTACTTTATTTTTAGTGGTTTTATTTCTGTATGTTGGTGGTATCTGTAATACCTTTTGCAGTGCCTCTTCTGTTTTCTCAGGATTTGTTTTGAGTGCCTGGGAAGCATCATTCATTGGTATAGGCATGAATCTCAAAGTATAATTCCTGAAGAAAAAGAAAATATTTTTAATAGTAAAAGTTAACGTAATTACTGTATATCTTTATGAAGAATAAATTAGAAGGGAGAAATAAGATGCATCTAGCTTGTCCATGGAAGGTACTAAGAATGTATTTTTCACATTTATAACTGGAGGCATGCATGCTCCTTTTTGCTTCTAATTCTTCTTTGCCACTAGATAGAGGTGCAGATTTTGAAAAGAAAAAAATGCATTAAAGTGGCCAATGCCCAGTGGCTGTCAATTAAAGGCCTATCTGTCCTCTGTACCTTTGTGCACAAGGTTGGATTACTTTTTCCTATATCAAAACAGAACAGATACCATCAGTGCCTGCTGGCAATTCTCTCACATCAAAGTCTAAATGGAAATACTCCATAACAGATAGATAGCGACTAAAAGACGGAGTTTTGAAAATTTACTATTTAATAACTTCTTGTGTTTACAACAATTTGAGACACTTGCTGAATTTTTAATAAAAGCTGACAAGACAAGCGTAGCATCTCCACATTGCTTTATGCAAACAATTGCTCCCTGCATTTTACTCATTTGTTTACAAAATACTTCTGTAGCTTTGTCCATCTGCTGCAATATGAGGATAAAGATAGGGTTTTGGTCTTGAGTCAAAATTGTATTTAAACTGTGAGAACATAAATTGGCTAGCATGACACAGTTAAGCCTAAAATGCTACATGCAGCGGGATGTCCACACATCTTCAAATTTGAATAAATGAAAACAAAAAGAGCAGGAAGTTCTTAAAACCTGGAAAGGAAATTATTCTTCCTGCTTTCAATTAGCCTTAATTTCCTGTGTACGTTGCTTCCTCCTCCTTCAGTATTCTGCAAATGTCCCACTATCTGTCTGTCCCTGTTCCATCCAGAGCAACATAAATACAGTTGGAATCCTCTATTTCTGAGCAGTTAGAAGTTGACAATTTCAATTCAGTCAACTCCATTGACTTCAGTGGACCCATCCCTCACTAAACGCACCAACTCCCACAGCAGACACCTTAGCTACTGTGAAACTCCAAGGTTCTTTCTCTTCCTCTCCCACCAGTTGCTTGGCCACATGAAACGCCGCTCTCTGAAGTACAGCAGTCATTTGAACTGCCAAACACACTGATTCCTCATTGATACTACCCAACATTTTACCTTAAATGATAACAGAAGTCTTTCATGTTTCTTCCCCTATGTAAACATGGCAACGTATAGCTGTTGGTGGCAGGCGGTTACTCACGTGGAGTCAGCAAGGTCCCTGTCCTTCCACAGTGTCCAACTGCCTACTGTATCACTGCCAGAAAATTAACTTTTCTTTCTAGTTCTCTTGTCCTTCAAAACAACTGCACAAACTACACAGACTCTGTTTTGTGTCCTCACATAATACTGAACAGCGAATATCTGGCTATTCACCAGCATGGGGAAAATTTTAAAATGGCAAAGATACCGAGCTCAAAGACAGTTCATAATTACAAATCTTGCTGGTGGCCTGACTACTACCTGGCAAGTGGGGTATTTATTCAGTTAAACAGAAACAAAGGTAGATTTCCAAGGAACCCTACAGCTGTTTGACATTTAATACCTCCCATTCCTTGAAATCTATAATTGTCAGCTCTCACGCTAGTAATTATATGCTAAATTCAATTTAGTCAAAGGCTTAGTGCACTCTCCCTCCCACACACAGACGAACGGGGGTCGGAAACGCAGGGCAAGGAGATATCACGGACACAAAGTCACAGAGGCAGCAGACCACTACCCTAAGGAAAGCTCTGTACTTCCAGACAGCCGGCATTGTATCAGAATGCTACTTTATATTTCATCTAAGAATTAACCAGCTCTTAGGGGGCAAAAAAAATCAAGAATTTAAAGCTTGCTTTTCAACTTTGATCATCTGAGGAATATTTATCTTCACACTTCATTTTAGTCCATTTCCTTTGAAGTCTAAAATATTCCTCCATTCTTCTTTTTATTAACACTCCACTTGTCTCTTGTAACAGAGTACATTTCTCTACCAACTCAATAATCCAGTAATTTCATAACACATTAATACTCTCAGCAAAATACCTATATTTAAAGGATGCTAAATTTCCGAGAGGTGCTCAGAGACTGGAAAGGTTGTCCCAAAAACCTCCTGTCTGTCCCACTACCTACGGCATGTGTGACAACAGTCTTACATGTCATCCCGTTCTTTCCCTTGTAGTCACTTTGGCTCCGTCCATGACACACACTCTCTGCTGCAGAGTGATGATTTTATGGCTTATCTTGCTTAAGAACAGGAATAAGATCACGTGTTCTGCAGTCTTGGGCACGCAAATATCATGTCACTCCTAAGGGAAGAATTCATAGCCCTCTAACAATCCCAATATTTCCTATCGATTTTTGAACTTGAGTTATTTCTTCAGTCAGTCCATACAGAGAAAATGTCTTTTAGAAATTAATATGGGGCAATACTGTACAGTTCTATGACAGAGTGGGCTCTAGGCTGCAAAGTACACAAGGACATGCTTATTTTCGTATTAAAATTACAGAGATACAAGTCACTGTTTAATGACCTGGCTGAACAGGCGTTCTCAAACGCTCTCCCAAACTGACATCTGCACCGGACTCTACAGAAGATTCACTCAGCATCTCGCTTCAGCTGGCTGTAACACTCTTGGGGCAACTCTGCCAACAGCCATGCTCCTGGAATTCCCTTGTAAGAACAACATTTTCACACAACTATAAATAGATGAATAAAAGGTGGGAGGAGGGGGAAAAACCCAATCTTATTGCTTCAGCCTGTTTTAAAGGCTGTTACAATCCCTCCCAATTCTCCTCAGCCTCCTCACCAGAGCACAAAAGCCTAGCTTCCTTCTTTTTTGTGGTTTACTACGTGACTATTTTTCTTCAGAATAAAATCAAAACAACACACACAACACATGCACCCCCCAAGCATCTTCAGTATATGTCATTCCATTTTGAGCCACAATTCTTTACTACAGAATATTAATGATTTAATGTATCTTTAGGAAACATATGGTGCAGGATGTTCTCAATATGTCTTCGAGATGGATCATTCAAAGGCCACATGTTTTCAGCCAATATTGACAGTCCATCTCTTGCAAGTTTAAACCTTTGTTGCTTGTGGCTTTGTTTGTGATATTATCAATGGTTTTAACAACTTTAAAATCTTAGAGGAGACATAAAATGATCTCAGCTTCCAAGCTAAATGAGATGTCGCCTCAACAAAGTGTAATGTCACACAATTATCTGTAGCATTTCTTTTTTTCTGCTTAGACAATTTGCTTTTGCCTTAGGATTTCCCCCTCCTTTCTATTTACTTATCCAAGCATTTTGGACAAGAAAAGTGAAGTTGATGTTAACCAGAAAATAAGCAATTTTGTTTTCTACCAGACTTTCCCATAAATGCCGATGCTGTTGCTCTCTAAAAGAGAAATGTCTGCTAGTTGACAAATAACCTTTGCAAATTATTATTCACTAGTATCAATGGAATCACTCCAAGATGATTTGCTTAATTATACATCATTTATATAATTTCCCCCATCAGTGCAACTGAATTAATTTTGAAACCAAGCATATAAACTACAACAGTTTCATAAAACAAGTAACATTTTAAGCTCTAGCCTCATGACCCCTCCAAGGGTTAAGATGCTCCCCTTAGTAGTTGTACAGTTTTGCAAGACATCTTGTCTAGAAACTAGTAATTGTATGTTACCTTCAACTTCTAAAGAGAGCCTTTGTTCCTGTCTGAAGGATTTAATGACGTGAAACAACTGCAACTGCTGCTTAATTTAAATCTGTAATTTTTCCCTCTTAAGAAAAGTAATAACATATAAAGAAATATGATGGAGATGGAGAGAGATGAAAGTCATTTAGCGTCTATCACTGATAACGGCTGCAACTGTGAGTAAGCTCAGGGAAGCAAAATGACCCAGACCACAGCGATTACGATGAACAACTGCAGTTCCTGAGATCATCACTATTAGTTTCAACTCACTGGGGGAAAGAAAAAAAAAGTCAGACCACAAAGGCATACTTCAGTAATTTTCTGTTATTATACACAGCTTCATTCAGTGACTAGAAGAGAACTTCTGCCTGCTATCAACACAAGAGAATAAAGAAAAGGGAAAATATTCTCAAAATCAGAATTTTAATGCTAACAGCAGAACTCAATGGCCTTAACGCTGCTAGCAGAATATGGATGAAAGAGCCATAGAGCCTTTTCTCATCCTTTTGAAGGATGTGAAGTCATAAATTTTCCTTTAGATTAAGCACCCTGATGCTTAACATTGAGAGCACTCAGCATCTTCAGACCATATTGACTGTGGTGAGAACTGCAGCTGTTCAGATCATTCAGGATCTAAGTCTCTGGCCTCTTCATCAGTCATTCAGCTGCTTGAGAACTTACTTTTCCAGTGCCACAGCTATGTCCTGGAAGCCCTGCGCAGTGATGTTATTCTTGTCCCATATTACAGTTCTGAGAGGTGAGGAGGAGAGTGAAGAAAAAAAAAAGTTAAACAAGAACCATGAATAAATCCATACTGAAACTTTGCATATTTCAATATCACAGTTCTGTATGTTCAAAATTGTATAGTGGAAGGCAACATTTTAAAAACCTGTCTTTAGTCCTATGCTACAACCTTGAAATGACAGAATTTAGAGACAAAGACACCACAAATTCAGTTTACCTTCCTTTAAAGGGGATTCTGTACTATATTTTCTATAATATAAGACAAAAACGTAACTTTTCTAAAATACAGTTAAGAAAGATTTGGAGATAAAATTCTGGCTTTTTCCAGGAATAGCATCAAAAATAAAGTTCAAATGTCTTCTTTGCAAGCCCATGCTGAAAAACAAGAGAATTGCAGTAAGTGATGAATCTCTGTTCTATATCAGCTATATGGCTACAGTTACAGAAAAAAGTATTTAAAAAATTCATGCTGATTGGTGTTCAAAATTTGCAGGCTATTGTATATTCAATCCTGTACTAGCTCATCACACAGTTCCTGCGAATCCGCATGCAATATGACTAGCTGCCAGTATAAGTCATTAGGTTAGGTGTATAAATTGTGCTCTTTTGAATACACAACAGTGATAAGAGTGATCAAGCCCTCTCCCTCCTCCCCCATTTTAGACCACTCAAGCAGACTGACTGGCAATTTGTGAACACATGTTCAAAGATCTCATTAGTAGTCAGAAGAGACAGTCAAGCGGATAAATCTTGCTTGTGCTAGAGCACTGGTTGTAGCTGCTCTTAAAAGAAAAGACACAAAACCAAACAAGGATT
>Ga0065711_1009375_pt1 | contig 18966 bp, 8 predicted proteins | sample Hoacrofraction12_FD_59098 | JGI IMG/M metagenome (GOLD analysis project Ga0065711, IMG submission 59098) | Hoatzin crop microbial communities from Cojedes, Venezuela - Epithelial fraction 12 v2 (version 2) | ecosystem: Host-associated > Birds > Digestive system > Esophagus > Crop | place... | reverse complement strand
ACAACCTCCCTGGGCAGCCTGGGCCAGGGCTCTGTCACCCTCAGAGGGAAGAAGTTCTTCCTCATGTTCAGCTGGAACTTCCTCTGCTTCCGAGGGAGATTGTTTTCTTTGGAGTGGACTGTGTGGGCCCAGGCACTCGACCTCAGCAGGGTGATGTGGTTAGGTAGCTCTGTCAGCAACAGGGTGGCCGGAGGAGCAAGAGCCACAAGGCACTGCAGTTTTTCCACCTCCTAATGTGCCATCTCCACCATCTCTTCCTGTGGGACCAAGTCCCAGCAGTCTAAAGGTGGGACAACAGTCAAAATATTAGGCCGGTTTTCCTTCAGTTGCCTGCTTTCCATTCCTCATCTGCTGATTAGACTTTTTTATTTCTGTAACATTTTGTATTTGAAACACTTTATCCTGGCATGAGATGTTTGTTTGTTTTCTAAACAATAGTGGGGTTATGGATGCTCTCGAAAGAACAGTGACCTTTAAGCACATGTAGAACATCTGTAGGAAACAGCTGGGCAACATATCAGGTGTTTCTTCAAGTAAAAGTGCGGTGCACTGTTCCTGCAAAGCCTTTTTCAAACCTCTTCTCTTCGCATCATGCAGCACACAGCAGTGCTGTTCATTAAAAGGTGGAAAAAGAAAATCCTCTATTGAGCTGAATATTCTAACACAGAAAACATAAAGTTGCACAGCTTCCCACAGGTGAGTTTGGTAGTGCAAAAAACCCCAAAAAAACCAATGAACTTCTTACTACTGCTTTTAGCTTTCAAGCACTCATTTGCTAAATAGCCTCCTTTCTAACATCCACTTTTCTCCCTGCTAAATGTGTGCTACTAAAATGACTCCTCCTGACTAATCACTCCTCAAGCATTTACACACATTAGCTAATTGGTTTGCAGGGGTTAAACTGAGTGGTTGGTAAACCTCAGATAATGCTGGCAAACATTCAGAGCTTCAGATGATTACCGAAAGTTTATCCCAACTCGTGTCGGCCTCCTCTGGCTAAAACCTCCAAGACTGCGCTTTCAAGAAGGATTGCCATTTTCCTCTTGTTTCAGGCTGGCCATAAAAGCAGCGAGTCTCTTGCTCATGCTGCTGCCTTTCAGTTTTCCTTTGGTATAGGCGAATGTTTCTTATATACACTTCAGATTTTATGAGCAAACACTCTACCTAAGTGGATGGCAGATTGAGGAGGGATTTTGTCCCTGCGTTTAGGGTGTCGTATTCTGGACTTGCTCATGCAGCTCCGTCATGAGGCCATGGCAAGGCCCCCGTAGCTGGGCACGCTGTCACTGCTTTCTGTTTTCAGCCACTCCAAGAGCATCCACTGTGTGCTGGTGCCTGGGCTTATAGCTGTTTTTTTTTCTTCTTTTTTCCTTGTAGGATACAGCTCATGACACACACGACCCCTGCATGGAGACTACAACAAACCAGTCACCTCAGGTGAGGGGAAGGGTCTGTAGGTCTGGACAAAAGAACAAGCCTGACCCTCTCCAGCCCGTTTCCTCTGGCTGGGCTGAATAACCAAGAAGTTGTTCAGAACAACACTTTGTGCTGCGAGGCAATCCTCTCGCCTTACGAGGGCTGGCTTTAACCGTGGCCAGAGTCATGGTAAAACCAAGCCCCGTTTCCTAGCTACAAAGGCACTTCTCAGCTCTCGGAGGCTTTGCGTGTGCTCCCTGCCCTTCTGTTTCGCTCAGCCGCCCCGGCCTCTGCGAGCGAGCAGGGCAGCCCGCGACGCGCCGGGGCTGTGGCCGGGCTCCCGGGGAGAGGTGTGGGTTTGCTGGGGGCCACCAAGCACCGACGTGTCCCTGAGCCGGGTCCGGCTTGGCACATCCCTTCTGGAGCGAGGGCAGGAGACGCTGGAGCCTGTTTGCTATGCCCTGTAAACATCCCAGAAAGCAGAGAGCCCGGGTCACCTGCTCAGCGTGTCAGACTTGCACCCTTTGCCCCTGCAGCTAAAGGGAGGGTGCAAGACAGTGAAGGATTTGACTGTCACCTTTAGAAATACACGAGTACTCTCTCTTCTTCCCCTGTCCCTGAACTCTGGGGTTGTATTTGATCGCTATCTGAGTGATCATAGAAAGTTTAACCTGCAAAATTATGTGCTGCAAATGACAACCATTTTCCTCTCAAGGTGAAAGACTTGGAGATGGAGGAAAAAGAGGGAGAAAGAGGCCCAGTTTCCATGGCAACCCTATGAAACTTATACACCATAGGAAAATGCCATTTTCCGAAAGAGACAAAACTTCATGGGCAAGGGGTACAGTACATCAGAAAAGGAAACTGCAATTTTACAATGAAAACCTCATTTGCATTTATGGTTTTGCGTTTCATTTTCTAGTTACAAGACCCAATTGTGCACAATTTAGTGGAGAAAATTATATCCAACATTTTAGGTGAATAATGTAGATTAAGATCAAGTTCAGCCAGAAGAAGTTCGTTGTGACAGACTCAGGTTTGAAGAACGCAGGGGTGGATGGATTCTGCTTTAGCTGGGTTAATGCTGCTGCGTCAGAGAAGCTGGCTGGCACTTTACACCCTCTGATAGACCTTGCAAAGTCAGGATCTGTCCCTAATTGTTGAGATTCCGGCCGCAGCTTGCAATTTCAGCATGTAAAGTTATACCTCCCAGATTCCATGTTACCTTTGATACCATCAATCACCATCCATTGTAAGCCACACTGCATAGGAGAGCATTTTATGATGAGCATTAGCGTTGTAATATAGCAAAGAGCATTGTTAATGAAGCGTGGAAAAAGAATAAATTCAGCTAATGGGTATATGTGTCAAGTTTCAATTAGGGATACGTTGGAAAGTGAAAGAGAGATGAGCATACAAATTAAACCTTTGACCTTCAGAGTAAAGGGAGAAAAACCTGAGAGAACGGGGGGATGTTCAGAGATGTTTTCCTTGCTGAATGCTGAAAAGCCTGAGCAGAAACTCTGAAGTACTGTTTTCTCTTTAATTACCAGGAGCGACTGAAAAAGAAAAAAAAGAAAGTCCATTTGATTCAGCTGGTTTATTGACAGCTATGTTACTGTTTGTGCTGTTTACTGTGTGGGGGAGATATAAAGATTGCGAGCATTTTATAGTGATGGAAGACAAAATCTCACCTACATGAAGCCTAGGCAGAGGATATTAAAACTTATCCTTCCCTGCCTGTGAAAAGCTACTGGAAGGAACCTCCTTCTCGCTCCTCTTAGGCTTTCAAGCAGTCCTTAGTTGATTCAAAGTGTGCTTTAATGTGTAAGCTGATGCTCATGGGTTTTGAATGCAAATGCACCGTAGCGAGAGGGGTTGTAGCAGGAGCACAGCGAAGCGAGCCGCAAGGTTCGGCCGCAGTCCAAGGCTCCCGGGAATTGCTTCGGTGCCGAAGGGACTGGTGGTTCCCATGCGCAGCGGTGGGTTCATACAGGGGCTGTTGCACCCCTGGGTGCATCTGATTTGGTATCGGTTGCTCTACCAAAATAACATAGGTTGAATTTGGCTGGAGTTTAATAGGGCAAAATGGCAATTAAAGGCACATATGTCAGGGTTTAATCCAACTCATTTGTCTGCGTGAGGAATAAGGGTCTGTTTCCCGGGGCTCTCTTTTCACTGCGGGTCTTGGGGAGGCTGGTAAGACGTGAACCTGGGCAAGAGTCAGCCTCCAAAAGGGAGCTGAGTCTTCAGCACTGTTGCCCTTGCAAAAGCCAATGTGCTGATGCCTTCTTGACTTGTTGACTGCTAGACAAAGGTGCTCCCTGGACGTTTGTCCCAAGGAGTTTGGCTGCTCCCTGTACCCATAGTCCCCCAAGGGTGCCTGCTCACCCCTTGCTCCCAGCCTGAGGGGACACCTCAAAGTCCCTCGCCCTGGGCACAGCACCCAGCGCAAGGCATGGGGATGCTCCCTGCCTTGCATGTGTCAAACACACCAAGCAGATCTTTCCTAACCCCTCTGTGACAGATGCAGGTCTGCATTTCAGTGGTAGTCTTGGTGCAACTCTTCTGTGTGGAGCACACCTGAGGGCAGTGCTAGGACAGACACCTCTGTGTATGCCCTGTCGGATTCAAATGCCAGGCAGCAAGTCGCCCCTCGTTACCATCCTAGCAATGAAACAAAATCGTAGAATCATAGAATGGTTTGGATTGAAAGGGATCTTAAAGACCATCCAGTTCCAACCGCCCTGCCGTGAGCAGGGACCCCTTCCACCAGCCCACGGTGCTCAGAGCCCCATCCAACCTGGCTCTGAACACTGTCAGGGAGGAGCCGTCCACAGCTTCTCTGGGCAGCCTGGGCCAGGGTCTCACCGCCCTCATGGTGAAGAATTTCTTTCTTATATCTAGCCTAAATCTGCCCTCTTTCAGTCTGAAGCCATGACCCCTTGTCCTATCACTCCATGCCCTTGTCAAAAGCCCTTCTCCAGCTTTCTTATAGGCCCCTTCAGGTACTGGAAGGCTGCTCTAAGGTCTCCCTGCAGCCTCCTCATCCCAGGGATGTCACCTGCTCCATGGGTGTATGCAGCCAATTTCACATTTAAACATGGTACTGTGCCCTAGCTTGAGTCAAACTCAATGCAGGAGGCAAGATTATACTGCTATCTGCTGTGCAGTAAATCCTTGAAAGGGATGAGGGAAAGGAATCTCTGCGTCTTGGGGACACTTCTGTTCAGTGTCAACCAACCCCAGACTCACGTGGAGCGGCCCGTGTGGGCCTGGAAAGACCTTGGTGGCCTCTGGCCATGTCTTTCACCTGCAGGGTTTGGTTTCCATCTACAGATGTAAAGCGGATTTTTTCAAACATCACAATCCCCGTATGCCAAATACTGGATTTGTAGTAAGTATATGTAAATGACTGGTGTCAAAAGGGTATATTACATGCGAAATTGTGTTCCTCTTTTTCAAAAGCTTATGAAAAGACTAGAGAAATGTTGAATTTATCCTTCACTCAGAATTACTAACATTTTTCTTAGTAATTTTTTCCCTATGACAGGTAGCTCAGAAATATTGGCATGATTATTCTTAGCATTTGATAATGGAAGTATGGAAAGCCAATTATCCTGTTAAGTCATATGATATCACTTCAGTTTCATGACTGAATGATGTATGTCCCTGTAAGTAGGTAATACAGGAGTATTTTTAAATGACAACGTTTTCTTCGAGAAATCCTGCAGCCTGAAAACTTAAATTCTCCTTCTTCCCCTCTGGCAGTGCATATTTAAAACTGTTTTTTTTTCCCGCTTTTGTGTTTACTTCTATTCAGTAGTTGGAAAGAAAATATTTTCAGTAGAGTAGCTTCTCTGGTCTAATAAATATCTACCTGTTTATTTCCAACTATATTGATTGGGTTTTATAGCATAAATAAGTCACTTTATCGGATAAATATTATACTGTGGAAGCATATTCCCAGTGTTAATATTCTCATTTGCAGGTTGGAGAAGAAGGAATCTTCTGTGAACCTCCTCCAATATTTACTTTCAGCTTCTATGTAAGTGAGCATTCTTGCCAGAAAACTTGTTCAGTAGCATATCTGGGGAACGCAAATACAACAGGAAAGCTACAGCAGTGAATTGAATTATATTTCTTCATCAGGTGAAAATTCATCAAGCTTTGTGTGAAATGAAGAAAGTCAGAAATTGTCCATGTGGCTGCTTTCAGGACATAGTCACAGTCAAATCAGTTTTATCAATCCAATTATTAAAAATCAAAATCATTATATTTATTGGAATATCATTCAGCAGTTTAATCAACAAGGGTCTCATTTTTAAAGTCACAGTACATTTTAGAGTCTTATTTGCTCTAGTGCTTTTGAGCCATAGGACCCAAATAAAAATATTTTAGGACCTGAAGCTATAGTTACAGATTAGCAATTAATCAGTGGCAAATAGGCAGGTACTAATATACCTGCTTTCCCCAAGTGGTAACAGCAAGGGGAAATGTCTTTGGAACCACATTTGTAAATAAGGCAGATGATTGCTTAGTTATTGCTTGGGTGTATGTTGCCCAATTTTCTTAAGTCTAATTTCACCGAGCCCTCTCACCATGACAGTATACTTTTAATATATATATAATTGATATTTTTTATATTATTATGTGTATATAATATATATTTAAGGTAAGAAATTCTGAAATGCTAAGCTGAAAACTAATGCTAGTCACATTGTTCAAAGCTTTGAGCTAGAAGCCCATTCTTTCCATGGACCTTAGACTGACAGGTGGCTTTGCAAGAGTTCTTTAAATATATCTTTGAAGATTTAAAAATAGTTTTATACCAGAAGGCAAATATACAGTAGCTTCTTCTGTGAAGCTTATCTTTCAATTGCCAATAAATAGTGCATGGCTCAGGGATTTTTGATATCGTTTGGTCTATTTATTCTGTTATACCTGAACGGATTGCTTTAATACACTATTGAGATCAGCTCCCACTCTGGAAGGTCATTATATGGTAATGAATTATCATCTTTTCTTATCCCAGAAACTGAGCACAGCTTTCTCAGTCTGCAGTGCTATCAATAGGGGTCTGCGGTGAGAGGTCACTGGGGAAGCGCTTCAGGCGAGGGGCTGTAATCTGTGAGGCACGGGCAGCCAGTGGACCTTCCCTTTTATCAGCGAGGCAGCTATCTCCCGGGAGGGTGCCACATCTTTATCACACAGTAGACTTTAAAACATATCTTTTTCCTGTGACTTTCTCCTGCTAACTACATTGGAAAAGGTGACATTTAAAGTTTCACATAATTTTCTATAACTTTGTTCATTTTTCTCCTCCTCCCCCCTTCTAATGTATTTTTTTTAATAAGCACTCTATGTGAATCTTCTCGGGGGTAAAGCAGATTTGAGAGAAAAGCATAGGCTTGTTTTCCTTCTGGAAGACTATATCACATAACAACCATCTAGAACTATAATGACCTCTAATTGAAAACTTCGTTTACCCCATGTTTCACTTTTGAAATATAACTGAATACTCAGTGACTAAGATGTCCAGCTCCGTGCTTGAACTGAATTGAAAATGAAGGTGAATCTTGGGGGGCCAGGTGCTTGGATTGTGTATTGGTTGAAGTTTGTCATTCTTTGATGTAGGTAAAATAGCTTTTATTCAATAAGTGTCCTGAATAAGGCAGTCTGTGGTATTAAGAAATGCCAACTAATGCATAGATAACTGAAGGTGAATTGTATGTGAATTCCTCTTACCCAAAACTCTTGAAATGTTGGCAATAACACAATAATTCTGATAAATAAGCTGGAGAGCAATTACTGAGCAGTGGGATGGTTAGCTACCACCTGAAGGCATAATTCTGTAAGACAAATGCAGACAGACTTTGACAACTGATAAGATGGCAATCTACACAGCAGAACCCCCCCCCTTACTACTTTACAATAAAGTTACTTTTTTATTATCATTCATCTTTTGCATTATATGGAAAAAGTAGTTCTAGTGGAGGTAAAATACCTTAGAAATTACTTATCCTTTATTTTTTATAAGTAAAAGCTCTTTGTCGTTATAGTGTTCTTTCGTACAAAAGCCCTTCTGTCTGAGGGATGAGCCACATCCCAGCGGATCCACAGGGCTCAATTTTCAAGGAGAAGTCCCAAGGAAATTCCTGTGGGTGATCTGCCTTGTGCTGTTATGAGACAGAAACTGAGCTGGCTGCAGAGGTCTCACCAAAGCTGAAATTCCTCAGGTTTCTTCTGTTCTGAGTTAAGCTACTGTATCTGATTTAGGAAATAATCTGGAGGGAGAAAAAAAAATCATGTTCTGCTCGTTTAGATATCACCTATAAATATAGTTAATTTTCTACAGGTTAAGCATGCTTGTAAGGTGCCAGGAAAGTAGACGATGCATGAAACAGGCCTTCCAGAAAATAATTTTACAGTAAATTGTACTTTTGATCATAATGAATCTATATATACACTCCACAATGAGGCAAGTCATGCCATGTTGAGTAACGTGCCAAACCTGCTATTATTACTTCGTTATTGTTGATGCCCTTCTTTCCTACATAATTCTATTGTTTGCCACTTCAAAAGTATGTTATTCTCTGTATTAAAAAAAATCATAAAGGTCAAGAAACTTATTGCTATGAACATATACTGCATATAAATGGAATTATTTGTGTTGTCCTTCTGGTCTTACAGAATAACAGCGGGCCCAAGTTTTAAAGATCCACAGACAGTTCCCAAAGCACACATTAGAGAATTGGTGTCATAAACAGAGTCGAATCTGTTCTCTGCACTTTAACTAATGCTTCCTCTTTGGTGGTGCTAAGTTTTGAAAAATGTGACTATGGGAGTTGTTGTCTAATCGAAGGAGCTGCATGGATTGACCTTCTCCATCTCCATTCTGTCTCATGGCATGAGAGTGAGGGAGATCTTAAGAAAGTGTGGCTGGAGAGGGGAAAGGGCTGGTTGCTATGATTCCTGGTAAGCTCTGTGCATCCTGATACAGAAGCTTGGTTTTCATGTCATGGGGCTGTTTATGTAACAGAGATTAAAGGCACATTTTAACAGACACTTGGTTTCTAAACTTGCTTATTAAAAGCAAACACTGGCTTTTTTTCCCAGGTGATATTTTAATATAATGGAAATCATCAGAACGAGCAATCATTTTTTGAGCAGGTGCTTAGCATCATTACCCTGTATTAGGAAATGTAAAGACATGATATACAAAAATGAATCTCTGGTGTCACGTACTCTCTAGTAAATAAAAAATAATTTCAATCCTGTCAGCTGAGCTTTACCAACATTAAATTAGTGCAAATGAGATCAGAATCAGGCCCTGAGACTATGCAATGTATTGAAGAAGAGATAGTGAAGTGTATTATCTATCATTAAATTAATTTTGTATTTCCCCAAACTGCTCTTATCGGTATCAAGTACACTGAATGTATCTTAAATATAAATATCAAATCACAAACGTGAGTACACTTCGTTTGTGTAAGCCATAAGTTAGCACTTGCTTTCGCTGCTAGGAGTGGCATTAGCAATGTATTTAACTAAAGGAAAAATGAGGACAGGATTACTAAAGAAAACAGTAGCAAAATATACACAGCTAGAAGACCTTACACTAAGGAAATAAAGTACAATAGCAACATATACTGAAAATCCTTGCTAATCTTGTGCTTAGAACAATGTGCATGCTGCAAGGCTGCACATCTTGAAGGCGAAAACCGACTGATTTTTGTGCTGAATGAAATTCAAAGACAACAATCCTTAAAATAATTTTGATGTAAAAACACATAGTCATACAGAAGAGTTTATACTCCCAGTTTTGGTCCTGATCTCAGCCTGTCTGTATGAATTTTCTTGATTATTTCTTACTTAATTGGATATAAATTTATCTTTGACATATGTACATAGTTGACAAGTACACAGTTTACATTTACAAATAGTTTCTTAGTCATACAAACTCTAATAATCCTTGAAAGAACTCTGGTCTCAAACTACTAGCCATGCAATTCATTATTTTTCTGTGGTAATTAACTGGAAGCTTCAACTGTTTTTAATCAGAAACTGTTTCCAAATTAAGGATTCTTGCTCAGACTTTGTGTCTGCGCTTTGTGCTCCCCAGAAATTAATAGAAAATGATCAAGTAAATGTATGTGTGCTCTGAAATCCATGTAGATTAGAAGTTAAGGTGCTCCTTCACATGAAAAGCTGCACCCCAGATTAGTTTGACACATGCAGACTTTTCCCATCGCTTCCCAGTCCAGAACTGCTTGGGCAAGATGGTGTTGACTGAACAGCTTTTCTCTCAAAATGGGGTTTTGGCTGTGTAGGTGTAAGTGCAGCCTCACACAAGGGGTTTTTTTAACTCATACTCTCGTGACAAGGTGCTACATCAATTGCTGTCATTAGGAATTCAACACATTCTAATTTTGGAAAGCAAATAGCATTCTTCACGCAAAGCTTTACTTGGGGGAAAAAAACCCCACACTAAGATATAATTCCCAGCAGTCTTTGAGAGAACATTTTAAAGGTGGCGGGCCAGAGATAAATGCAAAGAAAAGAAAACACTTTGAAAGCATGTTTCAAGCAAAACATTTAAAAGTGCTACCAATAAAAAGCCAATAAAGACTTCATTACCACATCACTTCACAATCGTAAACCTGCACAAATACCTTTTTTCTTCTTTTTTCCCCAGAAAACCCTCCTCTGATGAGTCACCACCCAAGCGGTCCGAACAGCAGCTGTCCAGGGGCTCAAGAATTGAGGCGAAGAATTAAGCAGCTCCTGACTCGCTTCACAGCAAGGTAACTGCAGATGACCTGAGCAAGGTCCTGCCTTGAACAAAATGGGGAGAAGTCACAGAGATGGGCTGAGGCAGGTTCTGTTTGCCAGTGGCACAGCTGCTAGGACAAAGTTAACTCTCCCTTGGGTTTTAAACCGTTGGTGAAGGGAAGAAAACCCAGCAAAATATATGTACCTCTTGCTAATCAGAGGAGAGAAGATGGTATCTGCAAATATGAGAAAGCAAGGCTGAAGACCAGCCTGGAAGGTGGAGAGGAAAGAGTTTTCATTAAGGCGGACGCTCTGACTTTTGAAAAAGAAAGTTCAGGTCCTGTTTGTGCTGTGTGACCCTGCTCAATGGCGAGATCTTCCAAGGAGCTCAGTCACCAATGCAGACGTTACTGGCTTGGGAATCCATAAATATTGTAAGAAGCACTGCAAGGGAGCATTTATTCTTCTTGTGTTCCCATGACTGACAGGATTATCTCCTCCAAGTCTACTTTTGCAGTTATACACCATGACATTCAAGAATAGTAAAGTGCCATCCTTCACACAAGATGCACTTTCAGGCTCTTCTAACTACTCTCGTAGTAAGACTTCATCCAAGTTAAAATAGCATCCCGTAAGGGAAGCCATATCCACCAGGAAGTCATTCTTCTGTTATCCTAGAAAAATGATGGATTCAAAGGTGCTAGTTCAGTTAGGCTACCAAGCAGGCATGTTGCAATCTGCGAAGTGGTAGTCTGTAACCATCAGCAGATAGAGTCTTCCCCTAAACATGGTGGGATCACGATACTAAATGGTTCTGGGACTTCTAAGGGATGAAAAAAAGTCTGGATGCTGTAGAGAAGTCTAATTCCTGCATGCATTATGCAGAGACCCTCCATCTTTAGGGAGATGTCTTTGCAAAGAGAAAAAGAAGCTGGGGTTTTTCCAGGGCAGCCCCAAAGTGCTTGGAGATGCTGCTTCTGTACAGAAGCTGAGAAAACGAAAGCAGCCCTCACAGGAAAGCATTTCATGAATAGCTGGCTGCTTGCATAGCGGCGCGCGGTGTTGCTTTCCAAACGCAGGTGTCTGCACAGGGCCCTGAACGTCCCAAATCTGTTTGCGTGGTAACAGATTCCTCCCTCCAGACGCGAGGTACAAATCTCAGGTTTGTGGATCTTAGCTGCTGCAACACTGAGTGTCACATCTCCAAAGTTCCCCTGAGAGAGATCTCAGCTCCTTGTTTCCCCACGTAGCAGACGCACCGCACCAAGAGTGTTTGCTGTGGGAGAGGTACTGATCAACACAAACGCTGGCTACGACGAAAGGGCGTTGGATCTAGTGCTTGCTGTTGGGTGCTGCAGGAACAGGAGCAGCGCCCTCTCGAAAGGGAAAACAGGGACCGCTCCGGATGGAATCCCTGGGGGCTTTTTGCCGGGGTTTAGTAAGGTCGCTTTGAGATGAAGGCAGCTGCAGAAGGTAAATTTCCTCCCAGATTTAGAACTTGCTTGGTGAAGGGAATTGCTGATTACTGATGAAATGCTAATGCCAGGCTAAACGTAATTTATTCAAGAGGTAGCTATGCCATTAATGAACAGAAACATTACTATACCTGAAATTCGCAGGAGAGTGTAAAAAGTAAAGCTCATGCTCAGGATGGTTTTACAGGGTATTTGAAGATCATTTTCAGTCAAAATAGTCGATGAAAATTCTGGGATTCCATTTTTAATATTATTCATTATGAAGTCCATGTTTGGTCGGAATACAGGAAGGCATTTGTGTCACAAACAGCTTGGTTGTGGATCAGCCTGCCACAGGTGGGGTCTGTGCGGGGCAGGGCTTTGGGCGCGCTCCCTGGGGTGGCACCCGGGAGCCCCGGGCATGGGAGCGGGAGCCCCAGGACGTGAGCCCTGCGGGGGAGAAAGTCAGCCTCGGGAGAGAGAGAAGAGCAGAACAGCAGCTGACTTGCTGGCAATGGGTTCTTAGGGGAGATCTGCAGGTTTTGGGAGCACCACAAAACAGCCAAATGGAGCTCAAAAAGGTTGAGGCACTGGAGGCTGCGAAGTCAGCACTTCTCTATGGTGCTAAAACTTAGCATGGACATTTTTTGCAGAGGACTTTTACCTCTTTGAAAATAAAGGCTGCTAATGAAACTGTGGACACGAGCTTAACAATCCCAGCGTGAAAGGGCTCCTATAAAATGATTTCTCCTTTTGTTGGCTGCTTCTAGCCAACACTTTAGAAACACATAAACAATTTACAGCAACAAAGGCCTTCTTTTTCCCTGACCCAAATGTAGTAATTTCTGTGCTTAGTTTACGGTTCTCCTTTTGCAGAAAAAGGAAAAAAAAAATCAACAGTGATCAGAGCAGAGGACATGTGGAGCCAAAGGAGGTGAGTGACAGCTGGTCACTGAATGACCACACAAAGTCACAGCCTCGGAGGTCCTGGAGAGGACTCCGGTCTGGGGAATGAACAGCACCGTGCGGTTTCCAAAACTGAAGCAGGTACTTTTGAAACATAACTCTAACCACGCTGAAGTATTTTTAAAACTCCTCAATATTGTGCCTGCGGGGGAAGCTATTTTTTTGTGTTGGCCGTGATTTCAGGAATGAAATTTGGCAAGCCTAGCTGAGTTCCCTCACTGCACAGTACATGGTAATGTTCATTATGATTATATCAAATAACTATCTACTCTGTGCTGAATTAAATTTGATCTAATTTTGAAATGAATTCAAAGTCCTTAATACCCAGGTGTGTTCTGGAACCAGATTTTTCGTGGTAATTAGTCCATCACTCCTTGATGGTTAATTTTTTAAATTTTGTACAAAACTCTTACTGCATTTTACATTATTGCTTTTCGAATGGAAAATATTTAGCAGCGCAATAAATGGGTCTTCTATCCTATTTTTTTTTTTTTTTTTGTTAGAGGCCAAGAAACTGCAACAATGAACCACAGAGATCCCTGAGCTCGCTCAGTGCTCCGCTCCTGAAGAAGCAGAATACCTTTCCAGTCTCCAGGGCTGACGCTCTGGAGAGTTTTGAGTGTTAAAAGTTTCTAATCTTTTATTCTGCTTTACTTATCCGGCAATACATATTCATGAGGAAGGTCATTATAGCAGCACCCAGTAGTGTGGCTCCAGTTTCGAGCAGTGGCACTCAACGCTTAACAGCCAAACTCACACAAGAGCATTGCAGGACTGAACACCGAGGTAGTGAGAAGAAAGCAATTTTCTACAACCTAATGAAACCAAAAAAGTTTTCACTTCCATTATTGGGCTACCAGGGAGAAGAGAGGTTTCTAACTTATTTGAATCTACCTTCCTACAGATTTTAAAAGGCCATTTTGCCTTGAGAGCGCTCTGGTGGGGTGCTGCATAATGCATTTTTCAGATGCGAGAGGAGTGCTGCGCAGGGCGAGCGAGGATGGTGGGCTGAACGTCAGGGACTCAGCCTGGTCACCGAATTTCAGCGAAGACTGGGCTGAAAACCAGCGCCAGGATCAGGTTTGTTCTGCTGCACCTGGGGTCTGTGACTACTCGAGAGCTTGACGACAGACTTCACGATCCCAAAAAACTTTTGGTGTAAAACAAACTAATCGCCAAGCGAGCTTTGGGTAACAATTAGACGTGGAACTGAGAGTTTAGGGAAGCTCCTGGTGTCTCCCTCCGACTGCTTGAGCCCCAAGGAGCTCTGTATGTCCTCGAGTTATCCCAAACCTGCCCACTGCTCCCAAACGTGAGTACATACAAATGCAATGTTAGGGCATCCCTCCTCTAAACTCTATTTCTCAAATACCTGAAAACCCAGCCACCTTTGAGTACCCTGCCTCACATCAGTCTGTTTGTACGCTCAGTACAGTATAAAGTTATTTTTCAAGTGATATATAGTTTCATGATAATGAAACTTGTTGCAGATTTCTTAGACTAATGTATGTTAGCTAAAACATTGCTAGCGTTCAAATATGTATGTTTGTTAATATTTCCCAAATCAAGCATTTAATGCAAATTACTGCCTATATCAGTGTCAACACATCTCAATGTATATAAGCGCGTGTGTGGATGAGTGGGTGGCAGTAAATGTAACATAACCAACAGATTTCCATACCGCCAACTGGCTAGTGCTTTCTTATAAACTGTGTTTTGCCAGAGCATTATTTTGGCTCATCAGATTCAAATGCTTATGCGAGCAGCAAAGAATAACATAGCAAGACAAAGTGAAGTATCCCTATCCCCCAGCTGAGTCTCCCCCTCGTTCTCTCTAGCCTTTGCTCGCTGACTTTATCTGCTTTGCTCTTTCATGTTCTACAGGTGTGACCCTGATTACAACCCATGACATGGAGGAGGAAGGCCATCTCCACCCATTCCTACGTATTTGTGCCCTGACAGCAGGAAAATGCAGTGCGACTGCGAGAGGCTGCTGCCATGATGCATTTTCTTCAGGTGACCACAGAAAGGAGTGAAAAGAGGAAAATCTCAGAAGCGGCACAAAGTCCCTTGTACGCTGTCTGGGTCTAGCCTGAGATCTCCCTCCCACTGCCCTTCCAGGACCTGGCAGCGTGGGGAGGAATCCTGCCGCCTCCTGGTACCCACCTCTCATTTTGGGATAGCGGGGATCAAGTTCTGAATGTTTCTTTTGCAGCAATCTGTAGACAGAAAATGGACTTCTCCTTCTAGTGGTTTTCAAATGGCAACTTAGTTTTCAGAGTGGTTTTTTTTAAGGAATAAGTGATTTTCCACAGCTGAGATGATAGCTTTGATCGGAATATTCTTAATATTAAACAACGATGCCATTCAGTGAGTTAAAACCACCACCCTCTAGAGACTATTAAAAATTCAGTAACCTTGGCAACAAAATAAAAAGCGATACTGGTTTAGTTGTTTAAAATGGGGAACATACACCCTTGCGTGTGTGAACATATTGTTAACAGATTGGTTTGGGTTGTTTTTATTTTCCTAATCATATGGCTCAAGCCCACATTTCCTCCTCTCGCTTCCTTAAAATTCCAGTATTAGAAAATACCATGTTTTCTTCATATAAAACCTGTCCCACATCACAGAATGACACCTGTTCAGGGGAAGAAAAAAAAATCTTGTCTCTGAAACAGAACGAGAATGTGCCCAGAAAGTGGTGCAGGAGCTTATTGACACTTGTCAACCGACAATAAACAGAAAATAGAAGTATGCACTCAGGCAAACTGAGTAGTCACTCATGATTATTTTCATATCAAATCTTTCAGAGAGTGTATAAACTTGCTCTGTTCCAGTTGGTGCTTTTCAGAAGCCTAGATTTGCATTTGAAAAGGCTAAAAAAAACCCCATGAAGAGGTAGATAGGATGTATTTCAGGTCTGGCATCAAGAACGGAATATTCCCTTCAAGGCTGAAGGCTGCTATCGCTCCAGAAGCTCAGCTGCACGTTAAGAGACAAGCTGGTGGGTTCGGACAGTGCTCCTAAACATGGAAATGTCTGGCAGTAGTGGGAGAAGACTGGCTGGACGCGTGGCCCAGCACCACTGAGGTCGCTGGTGCGGAGCACTGGAAAATGGCCCTTACCTTTGGCTGCCTGAGCGTGTGTGTGCGTTTGCCTTTGCAAATCACACCCAAGTCCTCCCCTCACTCACTTAAGGGGCTTGAGGCACTAAGTTCGGGCCATCTCACAGCAAACTACAGAAAGGGCTGCATGTTTTCCTTCTTTAAGTTTGTGAAATAATTTGTTTCCCCAAGCTAGTGATAATATGGATTTGGAGCACAGCTTTCCCAGATTTATTTAATAAAAGGTTACCATTTTTCTTCTCGCAGAAAGAAGCAGAGAAAAGCAGGCTTTTCTCCTCGACACAATGGAAGGTAGGATTATAGAATAAACACAAGGGAGATAAGACAGGTGAATCAATTTAAATGACCTTTATTCAAGCTTCATTGAAACAAATGAATAAGAGGATTTATACCCCAGAAAATAAGGCGGAAATAAGAAAATAATGACTAAATAGCAAACTAAAGGAAAGATTCTAATTATATTGAAAGCTATTTTCCAGAGTTTCTGAGTTTAAAATTAAAAATAACTAAGAGTATGTTAAAAGACATATAAATTAAAGCTGAGCAAACATAATAAAACCACTTGGATGGCTAAGCTGGGAGTAGGCTATAGTTCAGTGCTTGCAGCTGAGAAATGGCATTGCCTGTTTGCACCATTAACCTGCTAAAGTCTAGTTCTCCTACCTTATGGATCAACTGTTTTGGAGATTAATTGGCTCTCTAATCCTGTGAAATCCTGGGTGGTTTTTTTTATTTCTCACATAGGACAGGACCCTAAATGCTCTGCAGGCTCCAGGCCAGCTGCGTTCCAAGAAGCGTGCTGAACAGCAACTGCCCCGCAACGATGGGCACATCGTACATGGGCTTTTCCCAAAAGTAATTTTCTTCATATGTTTAAAAAAAACCCAAAACAACCTTCATTTAATAGACTGCATGCACAGTTCCTCTGGTGCCCTTTTTTTTGTTTGTTTAGCTTAAAACTTATATCTTCACCTCTTTTTGATATGGCAGTCAACCAAGGAAACCCACTGCTTACACGGTGATACATTCCTGCCAGCGCACAGGTCCTAGGGTAACAGGTTTAAGCAAAGTGATGAGATTTGGCAGCTTTCCTTTCCTAGCAAGATTATGTCAGTTGCTCCTAAATCCATCGATCCAGTCAGACAGTAATTAGATAATTGAATGAGAAACAAAGGATTTTAGCCTGCAGAATTTACAGTGCTAACAAGACAGGTTATTATTGGAAGCTATTTCCAATAAAAACACTTCAATCAACCAACAAGAATATTGTCCCTAGATTAAAAAAGTGGAGCATCATTTATCGTTATCACCATGGGGTTAGGCTACTGCTAGGAAATATCCTCCACTTACACTGGTGCTGGCTACAGTTACACGGGGCCGGTGGGGTTTTATGAGCATTAATATGAATCCCCTTTGCAAACATCTTTGTAGGGTGCAGATGCTTGCATGGCTGGTTTTGGTTCTTCTCGGTAATGATTTCCCCACTGGTAAGGAAATTTCTGCTGGTGTCTGGGTGCTGTGGCTGGGGGCAATGCGGTGGGCAGGGGAAACACGGCTTTGAACTGGAAAACGCAGATTTGCTTCGCAGCAAAATGTCCCCAAGAAGGACTGGTTTCAGCCCAAGCTGGATGTACAGGAAAACTGTGCTGAACCTGCTTGACACCGGAGACTGTCTTTGCCGTGTCTCTAAGCCCAATTAATTGTTCTGAGGAGACATCCTAAGCCTGGCATTTAATTTAACTCTACTGAGACGTGGCAACTACTGCTGGTAGCAGGGACAAGCGAAGAAATCAAAACTCTGCTGAGCAAAAGAACAGACCAAATAGAGCCAACTAAAGGAAAAATGCAGCCCACAAGCCTCTGGTCATTCACCTGTGCTGCGCAGGGGCAGGTATAAAAGCATCTGAGACAGACAGACAGACTCCCACCCCTGGCCCAGATGTTGACCATGCAAGAACCTCTGGTAAGCCAACATACCCTGTGGAGAAGCCTCTCCCGCCGTCCCGAGAAGTCAGAGCCGTACCCAGGAGGTATAAGGCAGCCCCTGCACTGGCACAGTTACTGCAAATCCAGACAGAGGGACTCTGGCCTTTGATTTTGTAGCAAAAACCACGAGCTGCGAGGAAAGATGCTACGGCAGGTGGTAAAACTGCTCAACTCTGGAATTGTCTCTGATGGAGGCTTTCACAGAAACTTCACGGCTCCTTCTGCGAGTGATAGCGCTTATTCTCCAGCACCGGTTGCAGCACACACTTCAGACAGCTTTAAGGAAAAAATGTGAACGTGAGCAATATTGTGTGGCAAAACTTTTCTTATAACACAAATATGTAGAGGGGCCTGAACCTGATGTGCTTATATAAAAGCATCTTCAATTTTCAGCCAGCTCCAGAATCACTGCATAATATCCCCAGTCACACAAGTAGTGAGTCAGTTTACACACAAATATAACAAGTTTGTCTCTTGTATTTCTCTTGCTTACATAACATAGACATTTGAGTTCAAAAATATTGTGATTAATTTTGGGAATTAGTTGGCTGAGTACTTAAACAACTCCCCTACAGAAAAATAAGAACAATTTAACTGAAAGAAGAGTCAGTGTCTTCTCTGAGGATGCTTTAAAAGATTATTTAAATCTTATAAATATTTAAAGACCTGCATAGAAGCTAATGGGTTTTTAAGGACAAACAAAACGTGTTTATGAGAAACAGCATCTTATCTTCTACTAAACCAATTAAATAGAAGAGTAAATCCTAAGTTGTGACTGTGATGATTTGAAATTACCTCCGCTGAACTAGATTGCGTCTCTGTTGAGATGCAGTTGGGATGTTGTTGAAAGCAACATGGACATATTTCAGCTTAAACAGGTTAAGCCGCTGCTATAGGAGATCTGCGTGGCCTTCAAGAGCTGATGCCAAGATGCACATTTCTCATCCTTCCCTTTCTTGGCTGCAAATACAAGGCCTCGGCCAACATCTGATTTCTGCACTCATTTTAAATTGTGGTTTGCTTGAAGAGGCGGCCTGCATGGGCTCAAAGAGTAGGCGTGATGTTTCTGAGGGGCTTAAAGGAGGAATTGAAATCTGATTAACTTTGTTAATAAAACTATTCAGCATGCAATCACCTCTTTCCCCCTGACGCTGGGCTTAAGCACAGACTTCAACACCGACACTTGTGCCTTTGACGGCGAGCACGTGCTCACGCGCGTGGGGTGGTGGGTGGGTGGGTGG
>Ga0065711_1038263_pt1 | contig 18967 bp, 12 predicted proteins | sample Hoacrofraction12_FD_59098 | JGI IMG/M metagenome (GOLD analysis project Ga0065711, IMG submission 59098) | Hoatzin crop microbial communities from Cojedes, Venezuela - Epithelial fraction 12 v2 (version 2) | ecosystem: Host-associated > Birds > Digestive system > Esophagus > Crop | place... | reverse complement strand
CAAGATCCGCCTGGACAAGGTCCTGTGCAGCCTGCTGTAGGTGACCCTGCTTCGGCAGGGGGTTGGACTAGATGACCCTCAGAGGTCCCTTCCAACCCCCACCATTCTGTGATTCTGTGATTCTGTGATTCTGTGATTCTTTGATTCTGTGATTCTGTGATTCTGTGATTCTGTGATTCTGTGAAGTATGGGACAACCCTGCAGCTTTCTGCAAGATGTTAGGGCTCATCATCCAGGATAATGAAGACAACAAGGAAAGGAAAGCACAGGCAGCCCAGATCTTCCAGGCATTCAATCCTGTTTTTTACCTTACAGCAAGATATGGTAGTGCCGTTGCTCATCCTGAAGGGTGCCACAGCTTCTCCTTCCACCTGAGGCCTTCCTGAGCAACGTGGTGCACAAGTGCACAGGCATGACAGGAGCCAGGCCAAGCCCCCACCTACAGCTAACTTTCAAAGCTGAAGTGCTGAGCATCTCAGCCACAACTTGGCTGCACACAGAGCAGGGGTCTGTGTTGCATAGTGCATGGGGAGCCCATGGAAAGCCCAACAGGGATGGGGCAGCACTGCCCCCGGGCCATGGAGCCCTGTCCTCCTCCCACAGCCCCCCATCATCAGTGAGGTGCTGCAGGTACGCTAGGATGTCTGTCAGCACAGGGAAAAGGAGATGCAGAGCAATACTAGCTCTGGAACACTTTGTTTCAGCACGCATGCAGCCAGATGGGAGCACTGGAGGGGACTGCAAACCCCAGCCTGTCCTAGGGCTTCACCACTGTTTGCTCACCCTCGGTGTTCCCACACAACTCCAAAATGAGCTCCAAGACCAAGATGTTGAGGGTGCCCAGGGAGTTTGGCCCCTAGGATGCCACATGCGATGTTAGAGAAGCAGATCACTGGTGTAGCCCATGGGTGTGAAGTTTTCTGGCAGCTGCTCACCTGCCAGCACACCACTGCTTTGCCAGACCAGACCGGAGGCATCGGCCTGCTCTCCTGCCCCTTGGCTGGCAGCAGTGAGGCCAGGCAGCCAGCAAAGCACTGCAGCCTGCCATCAGCTCGCAGGTGCAGCAGAGACTTTTCTTGTTTCAGTTTGCACAATTCACACCTCCAGACATCCACTTGGTAGTTAGTATAGACTGTTTTACAGCTCCAAAACCTCAAACTGAAACTGCTCTGAACCTATTGGCTTTAAAGTTTTGCCTGATCGCATGTCAAACCCATATGAAAGTGCTGAGCTTTGTCAGGTCCCTCGAAATAAAAAAAAATCAAACCATAATCCAAACTTTGAAATCATAACTGAACAGTTTCACCCCAAGTTAATAAATTTTATAGTGAAACTTGAAACCAGGTGACCCTTGCATGGATTCATTCAAAAATATCTGTGCAGCATCAATTACTTATAGTTGTTCAGTAAAGCGTGTCCTTATACTTTGGATTTAATCACTGCTGAGTGAAGGGTATGTGAAATGAAAGCATGCTATTAAGACTAGCTTTTCAATTATCTTTTTAGAAATTTAGCTAGTCGTTATGGATTTTTGGACAAGTAGGGTCCAACAACAGCAAAAGAGGCAACTGCCTGGAGGGGAGCTGAAAAGCTGGGAAGAGCATTAACGAAAGTTGGGGTGAAGAGTGAAGGGCCAGACTACCTGGAGAAGACAGAGGAAGATGGAAATCTGGGCTGGTGCTCCACAGCAGCCTTTGACAAGAGAAAAGCCAAAACTCTTCCGCATCTAGCACAAAAGACAGACTGGAAGATTTTCTTTCTGCATTTCCAATGAAATCAGCAACTCTTTCATTCAGTTGAAGGAAACAGGCATCAGGATAAAGACCGTAAATGAAATGTTATCCTGGGGAACCTGAGCAGCTCCATTACTCATGGCTTCACACCCTGGTTTCCTTGGAAAACACTGCCAGCAGATCAGTTTTTATTGAAAGGCCTCAGGAGCTGGAGGGCAGCACGGAGAGACAAATCTTCTGATGGAACAAGAAGCATTTTAGGTGACAGCAGCTTCCCTCATTTTGAGTGAGAGGCATCATAAGGTAGTGTGGGCTTTCTTCTTGCTCAAGAAATACCTGTTGGTCCTGCAGTGGAAGGTATCTTGTGCAGCAGAGCGTCATCCTATTCAGGGACATGACTGAAGTATTTTGGGCAAACAGCAGGGAGGGGTATATCATGCCCACTCATTTGCTGGGGCTGATGATGTGTGGCAGACATTGTGCTGTGCCCGCTGTTTTGCCTTGCTTTACCAGTCCTAAAACTCTCATTTGCATGAGAAACTGCTGCAGCAGGAGGGAACAGAGATGTGGAAAGGACATGAGTACACCCTTGTCCAGCTGGTGAGAGATGACGGTGCGTGTTGTCACACAAACACCTACAGCACAGGAAAGCTGCTGGCGTGGCCCAGGGCCATGCTCAAGCTGCCCCTTGGAGAGGCTGCTGTGCAGCAAGGAGCGCGGCAGGAGAGGGCGGGAAGACCAGGGCATGGTGCTGATATGGAGGCTTTGCTCTCGGAGTGGCAGAGCCGGAGCCTGGAGGCAGGGATTGGGACCCCTTCCCCACGGCAGATTACACAGATGTCACCCGGTTGTGTTGACATGAAAAGAGCGATGCTGCTCCACGCAGTTCCTCCCATGGAGGCAGCCCATGAGCTGCTTCACAGATTTCACTCCTGTGAGGATGAGGAGCAGTTTCATCTCAGCAGGCACATCCCTGTATGTGTTTCTGAGGCCTGAAGGCAATGGCGGGCCATCGGCTGCTCGTTCCACGCCTTCACAGCCGGCTCTGGCTAGCAGCTCTGTTTGCCTGGGTGGCATCTGTTGCCCCACAGCCCTGCTAGCCAGAAGCCGGCTTTTAGGTGGTGTCCTGGAAAGCAGTCACATCCTGGCTCGTACACAGCTGGGGGATCAACATGTCTTTCTACAGGCGTGCACAGGGAGCCCAATTTCTCAGGAGACCCATGCTGTGCCAGCTTGCTCTCCACCAGCAGCACTGTGCCAAGGCCCCCCTCCGCTCGGACTCCAGGGAAAGGCAGGAGCCACGAGAGGCTCTTGGAGGGTGGGCACAGAGATGTGGACTGTTTTTTAAGGCTTGACGATGGTACTGGCTGTCAGGGGCCATAAGCAAGACACAGTGATGCGCTGTGCAGAGGCCTGCAGGTGGGTTAAAGGGAAAACCCAAATGCCTGGCAGCAATGCAGCCAGATTTTGGAAATGTTTTCCCGTATAAACTTGCATTTCGTCTCAGACAGAGCCAACAAGTAGGACAGCACAAAGGTGAGCATGGCTTCCTCTGAGAAGCAGGGTGTGCTGCTCGTTTGAGACCTCACACAGACGGACGCTGACCTCTGGCCCCAGCCCCCCTGCCGACTTGGCTCATGCCACCTTGGGTACAGCCTCTGCCAGGCCACTGCTGAGGAGCATGAGAAATGTTCTTGCATATGTCCATACCACAGGTGTAGAAACCCTCCTCTGCCCCGCTCCCAGCTACTGCAGAGCAAAAGCATCATGCGATGCTCAGCATGGCTCAGTACACGCCAAGCAAAGCAAGGCTGCTCTGTCAGCCCTGTGCCCACAGCAGAAGCCACCACCAAAGGCTGGATTGGCTCTGAGATGCTCTGTCAGTGCTCTCGAGCACATACAGGCTTGCTGGATGTGGGGCTTGGGACACCAATACCAGTGCAGTGACAGGCACCCATGTGGTTTCCCTTTGGAGGCAGACAATCTCCTTGTCTTGCGTGCAGCTTGTGTCCTGAACTTTTGGTTCTTCAGCAGTTAAACCAGGCTCTTCACCCAGCTACAAAAATGTGCATTCTGCTCCTGTCCCCCTGCTTCTTCTCTTAACTCCTACCTTGCAACTTTAAGGTACTTCTAGTTCTCCTGAGCCCAGATTTCTCAACCTTTTATATTTCCTGTCTTTGCAGAGGGCGTGAGGAAGGTGCGCTCTGCCTGGCTTGCTGTGTCCGGGTCTCATTTGGAAGGACAGCCAGCACAGTTTAACCGCACTCCATCAGCCCTGCTCAGAAGAATGTACATGCTATCCCAACAACCTATGGCCAATTCAGACTACACCGAGGCATGGCATGGCAAAGCAGCTCCACCACCTCCATGCAGGAGTTACGCAGACAGAGAGATTTCCCAAATCACCATGGTTGCCTTTGTTACGGTCTTCTCACTGTCCTCCTGCACAAGCACTGTCCATGGGCATTTGGGAATTGCAGTAATGAGACTCATGTTGGACATAAGCTGTTAAGTTTTTATATGGTTCATCTGTTCCAAAAATAGCAGCTTTCTTGAATAGGCTGCTGCCTGAGCATGACTGGCCATACCTGAGCCCTTCTAACTTATTAGCACTGAGCTGATTATGTGCTGAAGGATGCGCATTAGCCACGCAAGCCAGCATTGAAACTCACTGATTTCCACATCGAAACGACAAAGCTTTATGGTCTTTAATTGATGAGTGGCTGTCACTCATCAATGATCAACAAAGGATGTCAAGTGTTACCTTTGTTTTACTATGAGTCACTATCAATGTTGGCAAGCATAATAAAACCAGAGGAATGCATTAGGCACCAAATACTGTACTTCTTGCAGTAAAAGACACTAATCACAGGGATTGAGATGTTGTACTGCATGCTGATGCCCTAGCAATTTCATCACTTTAAGGCTAAGTGCTGTATCTCACAACTTGGCATGGCTATGTATGTCTCGCTTGGTCACGCATTTTGGGGGGAAATATTTAGTATTACAAGTAATAGGATCACACTTTGTGTTCCACTTACCTCTGGATGAGGATAGTAAAGCTGTATACATATATTCTGAAGTATCTGTATGCTCAGGGGTACCTACTACCCCCAGGTCTACAGCAAGCAAACTGTGGTAGTTTCCCTACAACAAGAGAAAGTCATTTGAGGGATCAGCTTCTCAAAAGTATATTACACAGCTGAATATGAGCTCTTTTCTACAGCGGTTTTTTAACCTGTGTTGTAACTGGATTGGCGGTTTAAGCATCGACAAACTGGAGGGATACACAGGGATTATGCCAATCCCTCACCTGCGCCCAGTGCAATTCCTGCCATACGTGACTGAAGTGGCAAAGCTCCTGCAGTTGCAAGACCTGGGCTCATTCACTGTCCTGATGACTGGGGAGGCTAAATCCACATAACCACAAACAGCATTTTCTCTAAATATCTTTTTTTTTTTCTTTTCCCTGTGAGCTGAAATTTTCAGACCCCCACTGACTCGCGTAAGAGACTTAGATGATAGACTCCTTTATATTCCTTTGCAAATCCTGCTTACAATGAATGTTCTTCTGCCGCAAAACCTGACCCAACTGTCTCCATCTGAATAGTCAATGCCCATGCAAAAGGAGTAATCGGTGATTCTGTGGGTGTCTTGCACCGAGTGTCAGAAGTCCCAAGAAGCTGACTGAGTGAGTTCAGTCTGTAATAAATGCTTTGTTCACCGATGGAGAGTCTAATAAGTAACAAAGCACCAAACATAAATCCTCTTCAGCCAGAGCATCAATATTTAAGAATATCAATGTTTAATGCTGTCATTTTAATTTCATTGTGTGTATTGATTTATTTCAGCATGCAGGAACAAAATCAGAAACTAATTTAGCTAATGAGTTCAGTTAAGCTTTTCTTTTAAAAAGGCAAGGAAAATAAGTTAGAGGAGGTCAGATGCTTTAAAACAGTTCATTTTAAAAAGGAGGAGGAAGTTGCACTCAGAAGAGAAGGTGTTTTGATCAAATCACAGTCAGCTGTCAGGGGCATACAGGGACACATGGAAGGGCTTAATTTTTTTTGACATAAGCTACAAAGATTTGACATGAATGAATGAGTTGATTAAAGTACCCATGCTCTCTTCGCAAACACTGGTGCTGAGATGCCAGTACAGTAATAGTAGTTAATCCCCAGCTACCTCTATTTTAAAAGTCAATTTTAAGCATATGTTCAGTGCTGCTATATTTCTCTGTAGGTGGCTTTCTTTTAGCACAGTCTGTAGTTTATAGCATTTTGGCCATTTTCCCTCTGGGATATCAGTTTTCAAGCTTCTTGTCGTGGTTGGGGAATTAAACTCCTCAGGATGACATTCAGAAATCATGTCTGGATAATTTTTAGTATAACACAAGCCCACATGAAAGCAGGAGCTAGACAAGGAAAGACCAGGTGCAACTACACCCTTACTTGTTATAAATACCAGGAAAAAATATCACTTCTGTCCCAAAAAAGTGCAAAGAAGTCTGTCCTTTAACTACATACCTGAAGCCACATTGTTGCAGATCTGGCTCCCTTTGGAGTAGCTAGGTGGCTGCTAGCTCTGGCAGGTGCTACCTGCCTCTAGAAATAGATGTACTACTCCAGAGGGAGCCTGTTCACTTGGGCTTGTGTTGTGCTACAGGTGCGCAAAGATTTCCTGACTCTGGAGAAGCCTAGGGGGCTGGAAGTGGGACATATGTGCCCATGAAAAGGGCCCTCATGGAATTTGCTGCAGAACGAGAGTTGCAGTCATCCCAGAGCAGCTAAATATTTTGAGCTTCTTTTTTCTGGCAATTAACCCAGACAGTGATAAGAAGAGCATTAAGCAAGTTCTTGAGTATAAGTTCTGGATATCTGTAAAGATAATGATATTAAGATTATGCTTTTATCTGAGCATCACTTAAGCAACCTCTTGCCAAGGCAGCTCAGCACCCAGCCCAGCTGAGCCATGAACAACCGTTACCCAAAACAAATCTACCACCCATTTACTATGGGTGTTACAGTTTCTACCACTCTTCTTCATTTTTACACTTTGACTGTGTGCATTTTACCCAGTACAATAGTTTTAGGCTGCTATCATCTTTCTGCTTAGGTTTTTATATGCAATATGTTTTGCCTTAGCAGGAAAAGTGTGATCTAACTCCTATGCAAACAAGTAAATGAAATTAAAAGGAGAGAATAAATAAGATCTCAATCGCAGATGAAGTATCATGAATGATACATGTTCTCAACTGCGCTCTTCAACATAGCCATCATAGAAGCTGCCCCAATGTATTTTTTGAGAGAATGTACCCCAAAGCAGTGAACAGCTTTCCCATTAAAACATATTCATTATAAATAGAATTCCTGTGCATGCATGCTTTTCTTCACTACCATTATTCTCCCTTGAAGAAACAGGAATTATAATTTTTATAACACACACCAAGACAGGGAGACAAAGCTGGATAACTTTTAGCTCTCACTCAGATACCGCTGAGTAATGCTCCATGCCTGAAATGCTGTGTTATGGTCCAAAACCAGTGGTGGCTCCAGCCCCTGGTGTCTAGGACTACTTTAAAAGAAATTTTTTTTTAAATACTCAAATTCCTCATCTTTTATTTTTTATTTTTATTTTAATTAAAGTCAGATGGAGATAAGGTAGAAATGAAGAAGAAATGCTGGTGAGCTTATTTTCGTCATAAAGCTGCAGAGACAGGGAAGTACATTTTACTGCGTATGGCCCCAGAGTTGGAGTCAGCACGTTTGCCCTGCAAAGGACCTGCCATGTTTGTGATCTTAAGCAGATCTTTCCCTGCCTGCTATGATTTCCCTGCCGGCATTGCTCTGTCTTGTCTATTTATTCTGTAAGTCCCCTGGAGCTGGGGCTCTCTCCTGTCATTTTCTTGTACGCGGTGGGATACAGTTAAGTGCCAGTAAGCACCTATACTTTTGCTTGAGTTCAGCATTTGACCTCTGTCTGTGAAAACCTCATGTGAAGGTATAAATGTGGTGCCAAAATTAAAATACAGGCTTTATTCATCTTAAAGTTATTTCTGCTCCCTGCCCATCCCTCTATCTGCAGCAGGAAAAAAGAGCCGTGTTACAAAGCTCCTCCAAACTGCTTTTGTTCTTAGTTCTGCCAACAATTTCATATGTCAGCCTGGGGCTCTTTTCTGGTGTCAAGGGAGGGACATGGACCCTGGTGAAGGAGTTTTTCAGGACACAGTGAAGGACCCTGTCCCTCTTGGGGATCAAGTCACAGGAGACAGATCCCAAGAAATGGTTATAGAATAAATTTTACTAGTGGAATTGCTACCATTGCTGGAATCCAAACTACTACTGTTCATGTCAGGCACTTATTCAGGCAGCACACTCACTTTTTACCTCTCTCACATATGACACCCCCAAGTGCAGCTATGTGTTGGGGCACGGGTGAGGAAGCCCCAGCCCCAGCGCATTATTTGGGAGAAGGGGATCATCTTGATGTGCCACGGCTTCTGGGTGGGTGTTCAAACAACCCCTCCCGGGCTGCCTACTTGCATCAAATGTATATATGGTCCTGTGGTATTTGCCTGCCTGTAGCAGCCGCTGCATTTGTGGAGGTGGCCTGAATGGCAGCTGGTGTGCGCGGGTGGCCTTGGACATTGTCAAGCATCCCTGGGTGTCCCGAGTTTCTCAGCTCTCATAGATTCAGCAGCACCACCAGTGTCTAGGACTTTCACCCCCTCCTCTGCCCACATGTTTCCTCTCTTGGACCTGCTGTTTGCTGTTTCCCTATCTATACCCACAGGTACCCACAGGTTCCCCTCACACAAGCCCACACTGAAGAGGTGTTTAGGGTGTTTTATGCCTCAGAACTTCCCCGGTTCATACAGCTGCTCAAAACTCTGAGGACCTCTAAAATGAAGTGACATACACTTTTGTTTGAAGAAACACTTCACATTATAACTCCTTTTCTAGAAGCAGAACGTGTCCTGAGGTGGAATTTATAACCTATTCATGATGGTATCTTTGCTTTCACATCCTCTAGGGAGCGAGACTCTGCCTGCAATGGAAAAAAGGAGAGAAAAGAGGAACTCTTTTGCCATAGGAAACAAACAAAAGAAATATTATGATTTTTCCAGTCCCTTTGCAAAAAATATGGAATGAAATTTTATATGTAATAGAGAATGTGTTGAGTATTTGCAAAGAAGGTTGTATATACTTTGCTTAGTCACTTGTAATAAATGTTACCAAATACATTCATGAGAGCGTAAATCTTTTTAAAAATAATTTTTTCATTTAGAGTTTTCTTTTACTTTCAATGCATCCAGTTTCTGAGAACCCTGGCAACCAGAGCGCTGGAAAAGTGTTCTCTGTGTAAATCAAGGGTATATGATTATAGTGACAAATGTAATGGTTTATTACCTGCTTGTGATTTTTTATCTTCCTTGGATTGTATCTGTGGTTTATCTGCCCTTGCCTGCTCCTTCCCCGGCTTGCACTCCTGGGCTGCTCATGGAGGGCAGGGCTGTAATCTGCACAGAGCCTGCGAGCCCTGGCTGCTCTGGGAAGGGAATTTCTTCTGAACACATTCGGTTTGTTTAGGAAACTACCAAGGCAACCAACACACATCTTTGCTGAGGGACAGGTGGACCTGTAAAGCTGTAGAAATATGAAAGCTTCACACATGGAGATAGCGCCAACAAAATCCACACTCACCACCCAACCATTCATGCTAGGATGAGAAGAAGCCTGTGCTGTCCTAATTCTGCAGTGAGGGACCTCCCAGCACTGGTTAGTCACCAAGCCTTCTGCTTTCCTCTCTGCTTTTTTATTCCCCTGCACTGGCCCTTCTCAGAGCAGCCTGCGTCCACGGCCACGCAGGGAAGCAAAAGCAGGATGGCAAATAAGTATTTCTGTCAGCCATCCTGACTTTTGCATTTCACTGGAGGCTTGTTCTTCCAAAATGAGGCATGACTAGGGGTACTGTATCACACAGGAGTGATTATAAGAAGAACAGATAGAAATGGTGATTCTTATAGATGGACATTTTTTGTGGTGGTGACTTCAAAATGGACATTTTTTTCCCTATCCAAATCCAGTCATGTGGAAAAGAGATACTCATGGCTAACAATAATGGGGAATTTATTTATATCATATTAATTTAGGAAATCATTAGTGACTTGAAAGTGTGACTCATACTGATGTCTGGGAACCATTGTCAAAGCAGAATCGAGCATCTTCAAAAGCTATGGGTTCAAAAATACGTGTATTTTCTCTGGGCAGTTTCCCTCGGGCTTTCACATCTGAAATTTTGAAGTATAAAAAACGTTTCTTCTAAATAAATGGAGAAAATAATTTATGAAACTGTATATGTTTATATAGGAAGAGAGAGTGTGTTACAATGAAAGGAAGAACAAGGCTACCCAGACTCTCCTAAAAGCTAGAACAGGACTATAAATTCAAGTGCATGTTGAGTGACAACAAAAGAATTCACTAGGCTGACAAATTAGCAATAATTAGTGCATAGGACATCCAGCCGCAGAGGTCTTGGTTTCGCAAAGCTCTTGCTTACTTGCTTGAATTTAAGAGATAAAGACTATGCAAAGAAAGTATGTATAAAGAAAATCTAGAAAATGTAAAGAAAATCTGCCAAGATGATTGGGAATACTCAGATGTTTATGGGCCTTTCTAATAACATCATGGGTTGGGCTGAAGTATGCTGCTCTTTTGCTTGAAGTTAAGCACATGCTAAAGTTCCTTGCCAAATAGAGACCTAAATCGTACTGACTCAATATTGTCTGGAGTTTAAAAACTGCCATCTGTGTGGCACACATTCCTGCACACCTCTTTCTCCCTTTTGCCCCCTTCTAACCACAGTGTTGGCCACAGTGAGCCCTGTGCTGAAAACCCACCAGCTGACCACAGTGAATAGGCTGTTGTGGATCATCGGGTCTCCACAGGTTTTTATTCATCCCCAGAAAGAACTTTGCAGCTCAATTGCTGTTGATAAATAATTACCAGGCTCACAGATAGATGGGAAGTGGATAGGTTTATAGCCACTGCAGAACATTACAGTAGATAAGATTACTATAAGCCATTATTTCCTTTTTAATAGCTTGCTCAATATTTTATCATAATGAAAAGGTTCACCGCTTCACAATAATAAGATGTAATTAAATCTTGTTACCAATATGGCACAGACTGTAAATATTATGTGACATCCATACGTTTCTAGATGACAAGCAGACTTAGAGATTTGAGTTGGATGAAATACTGTTTCTATCTCTGATTGCATTAGCTTAAAGTCCTAGAAGATGTATTCCAGATGTGCCATACTAATAGGATTACTTTATAAAAGAGCAGACAGATTTTAGGAGTAACACCCTGATTAAGGAGTTTGCAGTCTCCACAAAGATTTTTTTTACTATTTCCATCTGAATTAATGTTTTTTTGGTCTTACATTAGTTTCATTCAGTTGTCATAGATCACAAGAGAGTCGTCATTTACTGGCAAGGGATCATTTACTCATTTAGATTTCCATACCTCTTTATGCATTCATGCTGAATCAAAGGAAAGACAATGAATGCTTTAGGTGGAATCTTGGTAGACTCAGTGAGGATTATTATAAGTTAACATGTCAAAAGTGATCAATGCAGTTTATAGAGACTCCTAATTTTCACACACATGTAAACATACATACATGCATTTGTTATTTCTGCGTTTGTGCCTGTATAGACACAACTGTGATGCACATGCAGATATTAAAGATGCAGAATAAAGTTGAAGAGTGTAAAGGCTGACATTTCTTGTTTATATTTGGTTTTGAAGCTGATGGCTGGATGAGCATGAATTTTCCTTTTAGTTTGTATTTATCCCCAAAGCATATTAAAAAGACAGTTTCCCTTCATTTCTACTTTAAATGTGTCTGGTGCCCTCAAGTGAAACCAGTGACTCATGCTCCTTCAAAAGCCTCTGGTGATCGTTAAGTCAGGAAACTAGATGTAAGAGAAAATACTTGGCTTTGCTGTCTTGGAGCAAGTTAAAATAAAAATCCTCAGCCATAGGACTGTCTTCTCATAACACATTCCAAGGGCTAACTTTCTTTTTACTGGTTGGCCTGCAATATGTTGTAGCCAAGTATTTTTCCCTACATCTACTTTGTAGAATTGGAGCAAAGCTGCTGTATCTCAGATACCATGTCAAACACACCTCAGAGGTAGCTGCTGCAAAGCACTTCTGCAGGGAGACCAGACAGACTGTGTCTTCCAAGTCGTCCTTGACCTCTTTGCTTTTCATAATTTGTTTCCCAGGTCTTTGCCAGATTGGAAAACTGAAATATACCTTTCATATTCCAAGATTACTCTAAGAAAAAAGTAATTGACAAGAGCTGAAAAAATACATCACTATTTTTAATACAATGAAAAGAATTTATTAACTTCATATTTTTTATGCTAGTTGCAATAGCATGGTGGTTTAAGTGTTGCAGTGGCTCTCACATTGACCTGTGATTTTCAGTTTGTCCTGTTCTCCTGTACATGAGCAAAAGAGAGATTAACAAGGAACAACCAAGATCTATCCTTCATTCAAAGTTTTTGCCCATCATTTTCATGGAAGACTTGTCTCAGTGCTAAAACCAGGATTAGAAGAAGCTTTCATATGTAAATCCTACTCCTCCTCCTATTTATTGGTGGCAGCAGCATCTTTCCCACTTCTACTTAGGCCAGTAATACACAGGTGGTAATTGAGAATTCCCGTCCTAAAACTGAAATACCCTGAATATCCCATCCCACGTACTACCTCATAAAACTTTGTTTAAAAAAAAAAAAAAGTATTAAAAATAAGTTTTAAATTCTTCTTTTTCTTTTTTTTTTCTTTTCCTTTTTTTTTTTTCCCCCATAGGTTTTCTTTATATGCATTTCTTGAACTTCGGCACCTAGACAGATATGCATATGTGGATTGATGCTTCAGGGAGAGCTGGTAGAAAACACAATATTTTAGCTCATTATTTTTAATTCAATTAATAGAAACCAGACACCAGGCTTGAATTATCCTTCCTGCTTTTCACTGTGAAGACAAGTGTCTTAAACAGAGATAGGCCATTATATATCCTCTATGCGTAGACCAGAACGCCTAAAAACAGCTTCAGCAGAAAAACATCATTGGAAAACCCTATTTCTTCCTGGCCATATTTGTTTATTGGATAACAACCCTCTCTGTAGTGTAGCTTGCTGGAATAATATATACACATTCCATGAGCCCTAAAAGACGACCTATAAAAGATGAACCTCTATTGGCTCTGTCAGTGCCTAAACACAGCACTATGCACCCTATGCTTCCAAACCCTACGCCTTAAATACTTAAGAAAGGCACAAGATTGCAGAGACTGTAAGTAGAATAATCAGCAGTCATAGCAAAGATGCCAATTCCATTTTTTTCATGCATTTACTGTTTTTACTCAACTAGTAGTCTGGTTTTCCTTTATTTCCTCCCTCACGATGGAGCCCTGAGAAAACCTAAGGTTTTGTCTTAAAACATTGCGTGAATGGGAATTATGTTTCATGACTTCAGACACTGATAATGGAGTTGTGGACAGCTGACCTACTCACCCCAGCTGCCTTCATGCTCCACTGAGAGAAACAGGCACATTTGAAGGAGCAATTCATTAGCTCTATTTTAAGCATTTGCTTTAGGGTAAGTGACTCAAACATTTACATCACATGGATGAAATTTTTTCTCTGGAGGAAACCTAAATGACTAACTCAGACACCTATACTGAATCTGGTTATTTCTCTCTGTTGGCATCTGCTGCCATGAAAATCCCCAGTCTGGGCTAGGGGCCCTTTGGTCTGATGCAGAATGGTCATTCGTACCTTCTGGGTGGCTCCTGGGCAGAGACCTCAAGCGTGGGCTAATCACAGAGACACAGAACATGCTGCTCAACCATTTTCTGCTAGGTAATGATTTGGGCTGAGAGAGAATTAGCTAAAATGAGAGACAGGAGAAGCAGTGAGGGGAACAGTGAAGGAGAAACAAGGTGCTAGTGTCTATGTTGTGTTTTTCCCTAGAAATATAGACTTCTTGTGTTTGTCTCCCTAGGGCGCCTTGACTGTTGGGGAAGAGATTACCAAATAAATAATCGAACAACTGGAACCATCCACGAAACAGCTGCACTGACAACAGTGGGCTATTTCCCAAGGGCTGCTTGGGAAATGCAAAGGAAGACCTTGCATTGCACTGCCAAATCTAGAAGAACATTTTTGCGAGACTTCAGTCTGAGCCATGATAGCTCACCCCAGTCACATAATCACATCCTTCCCTTCACTTACTCTTATTACACAGTGGTATGGATTTGATTATTCTGTCAGCAAATACCCTACATCCTTGAAATGGATGAGTATGACATGTTTGGAAATATGGAGAATGCCAACAGGTTAAACATAATTCACATAAAGCTAATAAAAAGAACAAAAATAATTTACATATTAATCACAGAGATCTAATCTGCCAGAATGCAGCAGGGAAATCGATCTCTCACAAGTACGGACTGAGAAAGTAGGCTGAAGAGGGAATTGAGCTCAGTGACAGGACGTGGCATGACTTTCATCACATGCAGCCTGAATTTAAAAGCTACCAATTTGGTAGGGAGAAATCCATTAGCCACAGTGTATCAGTCCTTGCTGGGTACATGGGGATTCCATGGCTGCTCTGAAGAAATTCACATTGACCAGGACAAAGAGCTGCTTATACACTAGTATCCATGAGAAATCCCATGTAACTTTCGCAAGACAGACACATGCTACAGTCATTTTAAAAATGACGAGATAAATTACAGGGTGAGAAGTTAAAGAGCAGCTCAGAAGTACTAGTTGATGTTGTTCCTGAACTTAATGGTTATTTTATCCTTTATTAGAAATGCTCTCAAAACAGTTTTCAAGTGTTGTGTGTATGAACTCAGACACGCGGTTCTGGCAGCTGAAGATTGTGTTTGTGTATGCATGTGCACGTGTGTACATACACTGGAAAAACGATGAGCTGAAATTAATGACTTTGCTCCTGGAATTAAGATTCCCGGGGAGGCTAATTACAGCATGCTATTGCTAGTAAGCAGGTATAACACATGGAAGTATACACTAAAGTGTTTTTAATACACAACACAAACTGCTATGTGCAGTGCACGCCTCTGCAGATTATTTAGGCTTGATTGCAGAGGGATTCCGTCTATCAGCAGAATATTAACTATGCCATCATTTCAGAGAAAAGGAGGAGTCCTTGATTCACAAAAGGCAAAATGATGGACATTTTCCACGATATCTGCCCTCCACTGATTCCTGTAACGCCAACAGTGTCCAGCCACTTATATGTTGAAATCTTAACTATTTCAATAGTCCTTGCCCTTGAAAATTCATTACTGTAGCATTAGACTATGCGCTCTTAGTAGTTTATGAAGCTCATCTAAGTTTGTAGCTGAAGTTTTCCATATGGGTTCAGTGTCTCAAACTATACAGCCCCTTGTTTTGTAAGCTCTGCTGAGAAGAGTCTGGCTGTTTCTGAGAGGGGTGGTTAAAAAAGGGACCTTTGCTTGTTTTGGAGGGGAGGAAAAAAAGGCTATGATGAGTTTTTTAAAGTGGTCCCATGACTTGTAGGAGACAGTGAAATTTAGCAAGGTGACACTTCCTCCCTAGTTTTAAGAATATCCATGTAATTTTACGGCTTAGTTTTTCTATATGGCTACCGTAACCTTTTTTGACAGAAGTATGATTGCAGCCCATCTTTGAAATGAGAATATCTAAACAAAAGAAAACAACAGTCAGCCAAGGAAAAATGAGCCTACCTTTGTTTTCCTTTGCCTAAGCGTGCACTGCATGGACCAGTGCTCTTGAGGTAGGGGCAGTCAGTAAACAGGAAAGCAAAGGAGATGTTGAGAAGAGGCAAACCCTACAACAAATCCAATACCCTTAGCATTAATACATACATCTTCTGGTATAAACAATGCAGAAAGATAGAAAGTAGAGCTTTTACTTTATACTGCCTAATACAACCAGCCATTTTTTATCCATCTCAGAGGCTTGAGAGCCCAGAGAGTTGGCCTTTTCGTGTGAACGCCAACCTTTCGCGGTCATGACCTATAAAGCATGCAATAGCATTAGAATTTCAAGCGGACCTTTGAGGTACATCTAGCATTGCCCCAGGTCCAGTCGTAGCAACGAAGAGACACTTGAACACTGTTCTGAAAGACAATCTTGATGACTCCTTCTTTCCTGATACTGCTTCACCTGATCAGAGAAGCAGGAAGGGGAGAAGGCAGTCTGGAATGCCAACTTTCTAAATCTCACATGCCAGGGTAGGCTGGGACCCCACACAGATTGGAAGTGGGTTTTACAAGGTGTACAGACATTGGCAAGCACAGATGTAGGTTAGAAAGTAGTATGTATTATTTCTTTTGTTGCTTGCAGAATGCGTAAGTAAGTACATGTATTGGCAGAGGTCAAAGGAGGCAACGTCAGATCCAGTTACTCTGTGATGTGATGTAGTTTGCAGGAAGAGACTAAATTAAAGACCTCCAGGTTTATTAAGGACCTCTCATGCTGAAGAACATCACACTCCCAGCTTTTCTCCTGCCTCCTTCTGTGGCCTGTAATTTGGACCTATATTACAAGATAGGCTGGGATACTTCAGTAGTTACCATATTGAGAATAGCTGTTGTTTCAGGCACTGCTGATATAGATAACTATGGGCCAGCATGTGCTTTATTTATTCAAAGTAGGTCTGCCTGATGCTGGATAAAATCCCATTGAGACAGTTTATTCAGCATAAGCCACGTCAGTGACTTTGGCTAAACATGTGTAAGAATATAACAGCAGAAAAGAACAAAGTTCATCAAGCCCAGAGGTTATGTTCTGGACTGGTTGTGGATGCTTAGAAAGAATTTAAAGACAAGCTTGTCCAGGGTGATCCTTTTCCTAAAATCTCCTCCAGCCTAAGCAGTCAGAATCTTCTTGAGCCAGTATGAGATTTAAACTTGGAGGACCAAAGTTTGCAACATTGCGCTGCATTTGAGATGTCTAAAAGAAACCAGTGTTATTCTGAAAAGCTGGACACAATTCTGCAGGTATGGAAACATGTACTTTTCACTGCAGTTTACCCATTTCTCTCACTTCAGGCTCGGGGCTCAAATAAGATTTTACACTACTCCCAGTGTAAGTCCCTGAAGTAGATTCTTTTAGAACCTGGAGCAATTAAACAGGCATTTTCAAATACTTCCTAAATAGGTGACCCCAGTGTCTCAAAGACCTGTGGGTGGCAACAGGGAAGAATTATGGCTGAACCCAGGAATTATTTTATCTCCCCCCATGCAGACAAAGAGTATGCACAAATGCTTACGCAGCCTAAAAGGCATGAGGACTCTCTTTTCATGCCCTGGAGCCCTTATCAGAGTGAAGTGTGAGGCTGCTTAGCATCAAGGGGGCAGATGGCCCGGCTCTCTAGAAGATAACTTGATTTTCACCCACTTCCAAGCCTAAGCACTGCAAATGGACCCCTCCATCAGTGTAGCTGGCCAGTGAAAGCCCACCATACCTCTCATGGGGTCTCTGAGCATCCCTGGGGAATGGGGAGGTTGTCTCAAAGGCAGCAAGTTCCATGGTGTTTGTGTCACTCAGGGTGACTATATGGGATCTAGTTGCTCAGCACTAGCGACATCGACTGGTGTTGAGTCTAGAAGAGCTGGTGGTCAGAAGACAGGAAGATGAATGGACACGCTCAACATGTCTCTTGGAAGAGCTGAAGTAGAAAGAAGCAACTTGGATCCACAGCTTATCATAGCTAATCCCATATCTTTTTATGCCCTCTCTGAGACCAAACAAGTATTTTGGATGGAGCATTTGGCACGTAAATCAGTGCAGCCCTCAGTCAGGCTCAGCCAAGGCAGGTTCTGTTTCTGGAAATAGGAAAGGCACGCTCTGCCTCTCCAAAGATTTCTCTACAGCTGCCACTCATAGCGGAGGGAAGAAGACAAGCTGCACCAGGCAGTACATGTTTTTTGAATAGTTTTTGTTCTGTCAACAGCTGGTGGTTTCTGTTCACAGTCAATAGACTGCCAGAGCTGGTCTATTTTTGGGTCTATATTTGCCTCCAGTGTGGCTCTGGTGGACTCTCCGGCAGGGGTTCAGTTCTGCCCACAGGCCTCTGGAGTCAGGAGTTTTATTATTAAAATAAGTTTTAATTCCAAACCATCCAGGTAATGGAGCAAGTAGTCAAACAGAATAATCTTCCTTGTGTGCACCTCTCCTCCCTGGAAAGCAACTACCTTGTGCATCTCCAGGGTCTGCCACCTCTGAGCCCCGTCGTGCCCTGTTTTCAGGACCTGTGCTTGGAGCTTGTTAATTCTTACTTGCAAAGCTTGGCTGAATTTAAGTCTTCTAAATTTCACCTCACTGACTAAAACAGCAACAAAAGCTTTGACTGAAATTTGTCCTTCTGTTCCACCCTGGTCTGCAGGTGAAGGCTGCTCCCTCCCTATGCTTGTAAGTGGGCTTTAGCTGGCAGTAACCACACTGAGCAGACTCAGAGAAGAGGTGTGGATGGAGTCGCACTGCAGCACACCCTGCATTATAAAACAACGAGATTTTCTATTAAGGTCCCTTTGCCTGTGGGAGAAGTTTGGAAATCCTTCCTCCAGCCTCCCACAGTCACACAACAGTGTTACCTTCCCAAGAAAAAGACTTTCCTATTCTGGGCACCTGGAGACACACACTAGACAGAATAGGCATGCCCCACTGCTGTGCCATATGCTGTCACGCTATGGGAAAGCTGGACTGGTGCTCAGTCTTGCAAAAGCCAGAACTATTCAGGCATTTCTGAAGAAAACAAAGCACCTTTCTGAAGTAACTCATTTACTTGGACACCTGTCTATTTGAAGTCTGGTCTCCTTTCAGCTCCTCGTCTCCCAAACTCTTGCATCTCTAATAAGTCCTTGCACGGGCAGAACTGAAGCCCAAGCCCACGGTTTGCACGGAATTACACAGCGGACAACTACAGCTTGCTTTTGCTGTATGGGTGCTTTAAAATCTGAGAGGGAAACATGAAGTAAATCTCAGGCAGCATACACAACTGTTCCAGTACAAACCAGGATGATTCAGGTCCCTGCTCGGGGGGGCAAGCGAATTTCCCCCCAGCCTCCCTCACCTGCTCAGTTGCCCTTAAGCAACAGGTATGGGGCTCTGGAATGTGAGGGACTGGCCACAGAGG
>Ga0065711_1038259_pt1 | contig 18967 bp, 7 predicted proteins | sample Hoacrofraction12_FD_59098 | JGI IMG/M metagenome (GOLD analysis project Ga0065711, IMG submission 59098) | Hoatzin crop microbial communities from Cojedes, Venezuela - Epithelial fraction 12 v2 (version 2) | ecosystem: Host-associated > Birds > Digestive system > Esophagus > Crop | place... | reverse complement strand
GGCATAGCAGGTCATTAACTGCTTCCTCCTGGATTATGGGAGGTTTATTGTTTTCTCCATCCTGGTCTTCCAGCACTGGGGGCTGATTACCCTGGGAATAACCAGCCTGACTATTAAAGACTGAGACAATGAAGGGATTAAGTACCTCAGCCTTTTCCTCATCCTTGGTGGCAATGTTCCCCCCTGCATCCAATAAGGGATGGAGATTCCCCTTGACCCTCTTTTTGTTGCTGATATAGTTGTAAAAACATTTTTTGTTATCCTTTACAACAGTGGCCATCCTGAGTTCTAGCTGGGTTTTTGCTTTTCTGTTTTCCTCTCTGCATGACCTGTCGAGATCCCTGTACTCCTCTCGAGTCATCTGACCTTTCTTCCAATAGTGATAAGCCCTCTTTGTTTTCCTGAGTTCCAGCAAGAGCTTCTTGTTCAGCCAGGCCAGTCGTCTTCCCCGCAGGTTCGTCTTGTGGCACATGGGGACAGCCTGCTCCTGTGCCTTCAAGACTACATCCTGGAAGAACGTCCAGCCTTTCTGGACCCCTTTGACCTTTAGAACTCTCTCCCAAGGGACTGTCTCAACCAGCATCCTGAACAGGTCAAAGTCTGCCCTCCAGAAATCCATGGTGGTGGTTTTGCTGACCCCCCTCTTTACTTCACCAAGAATTGAGAACTCAGAAGTAAAAAAAACAAAAAAAAAATTGGCCTTAACTTGTATCAGGTTAGTAGTGGAGTGAGGAAAAACCAAACTTGTGTTAGTAGCCCAGGTTAAAATTCATTATTTGTTTCCCTGTGATAAGGTTTAACATGACAGAATAAGCTGAGCTATGCTGTCTGCACAGCTGGCTGACGTGGTTTAACTGATTTCAGTAATTTCAGTTAGACTGCCTTGCTTAGGAGCATAGCTCCTCGTGTTGAAGGCATATACTCACTCAGGAAAGATTTAGGTGAAAAAGACTTTGTGCTCAAGCTTCAACAAAAACTACACCACGAGTGATAATAAACTTTGCTTCCAAAGTGAAATGTTAAATTTTCAGAGAAACAGAAAAATAAGACTATCTGCAGTACTGCTATCTGGTTTCCTGGATCAGTGGTTACAGATTTTAGAGCCTATGAGCAGTAGTTAAGACATCTCTCTGATTTCTTTAAAGACAAGACAAGGAATTGCAGATCACCTCCAGAAAGCCTCGGTGAGTTTGGCTTCTAGTGGTGTAGACAGAGAAGACAGGACTTCCCAAAGCTTTTTAGTCAGTAGAGAGTCCTTTCACTTACAAATATAAATTACAGGAGACATGCTACCCAGCACCTAGATAAATAGCAAGTAAGCTGAGAGTAGAAAACAGTAAGAAAAACAGTGTGTGTGATCTGGGCTATTCCCTGTCCCAGAAGCGAGAAGTAACAGAAGAACAAAGATAGTGGTGATTCTGATTCTACATAGATCAAAGCTACAGACCAAGGATTTCAGGGCCCTTATCACTTCATGTATTTCCTGAAAAACATTTGCATGAGTTTAATACATTTCAGAGCACAGCTTGTTCTCGACTCCCATTAGCAAATTTATGCTCTAGACATGCTAGGGTGTTTTCCGTGTTCTTATTTGCATCAATACTTATTTCCTAACTGGCCATCATATGTGCCTTCATAGATGCTGTCAGATTGGTCCAAACTGGATTTCGTTTAGGCAATGCCAATTCAATCCTTAAGTGAATTTGATTTAAAGCAATGTAAGAGTTTCTAGGTGTACAAAACTGAATGATTTGGTTTTTATTTTAATGTAACTAACCTGATACAACGTATTTACATGAAATGGATCTATGAAGGAATGGAAATGGATTTATGTGACATGGATCTATATGAAAAGAATCCAAGAGATAAAGGAGTCCACCAGGAGAGGTGTTATGCTGGACCTCGTTCTCACCAACAAGGAGGGGCTGGTGGGAAATGTGAAGCTCTAGGGCAGTCTTGGCTGCAGTGACAATGAAATAGTGGAGTTCAAGCTCCTCAGGGGAGCGAGGAGGGTGCAAATCATGCCTGACAAATTCGGTGGTTTGCTACGACGGGGTTACTGTGTTGATAGATAAGGGAAGAGCAATTGACGTCATCTACCTGGACTTCTGACCAGAAGGCCAACCTTAGCCCAGGCTGCATGAAAAGCAGTGTGGCCAGCAGGTCAATGGAGGGGATTCTGCCCCTCTACTCTGCTCTAGTGAGACCCTACCTGGTATACTGCATTCAGCTCTAGAGCCCTCAGCACAGGAAAGACATGGACCTGTTGAAGCAGGTACAGAAGAGGGCCACAAAAATTATTAGAATGATGGAACACCTCTCCTACAAGGAAAGGCTGGGAGAGTTTCGGTTGTTCAGCCTGGAGAAGTGAAGGCCCTGGGGAGACCTTACAGCAGCCTTCCGGTACCTGAAGGCGGCCTGCAAGAAAACTGGAGAGGGACTTTTTACAAGGGCATGAAGTGATAAGACAAGGGGTAATGGCTTCGAAAGAGGGTAGATTTAGCTTAGATATAAGGAAGCATTTTTTTACTATGAGGGTGGTGAGGCACTAGAACAGGTTGCCCAGAGAAGTTGTGGCTGTCGCCTCCCTGGAAGTGTCCAAGGCCAGGTTGGGTGGGGCTTTGAGCAACCTGGTCTAGCAGAAGGTGTCTCTGCCCATGGCAGGGGGGTTGGAACTAGATGTTTGTTAAGGTCCCTTCCAACCCAAACCATGTTATGATTCAATGATTCTATGCATACCTCTATGGTTATTGAGAAACATTAAAAATGCAATAGGCTAAAAACTTCAGAATTAAACCTTCCCTTCTCATTTAAGAAAACTCCTTGAGACTGCCAATTCACAAGGCACTTCAGTAGGAAACACAATGTTTAACCTTTTGTAAATACTAGCAAGCACTTCCTTACCATTCCCTCCACCTCAAAAAACTATTTAAAATGTTTTCTTTTTATGCAGCTTGGTTAAATAAGTTAAAGTACCTGAAACAAAGCTTATTTTCCAAGCTAGCCAGCTGGCACATCGAAGGAATGAGTAATTTCACATTACATGTCATGAGTTCGCATGTGACACGGTATGATCAATACCTTAGGGAATGGAGGAGAGAGAGAAAAGACCTCAATCTAAATCAAAAATTTCCACACAAAGAGCCCTTCTTAAAGACGTTTAGTATTTTTAGTTTTCCTCATGTGTGCGTGGGAAAAAAAGGACATCTAATTTCGGAAGTATGGCAAATCTTGCCATTGCTGCATATGTTTAATTTGTAGCTAAAAAGAATAATACTGTTTTTCACTGACTTTCATTTGCTGAGGTTGGGAAGGATTCTTTTTCCTGGTTCATTTGGAAGTAATTTAAATCAAACATCTGACAAGCATTCTGTTTTTTTTAGCCCACTTGCCATACTGGGGAAGAAACTGCTATCTCTAGAAGGCTGCAAAGTGTAAAGACTAGCTCTTTTTAAAAAAAAAAAGAAAGAAGGGTGAGGACAATTAATACCCTCCTTCAGCCAGGAAGTCAGAAGTCCTAAATTTTTAGTGGAAAGAGATTTTAAAGAAAATTATAATTCTGGGAGAAGCAACCTACTAGATTTTCTGGATGGCCACCTGAAAAACTCTAATCACTAGATGGATATTAGCAGGCATTTTCCAGCCTTGTTGATGGTGACAAACTGAACAAGTTCACTAAACCTTTTTGCCTTACATCTTTTCAGGAGGAGGCAACTTGGTTCAGGCCCAGCAGTTTTTGTTGGAGGCCCTTAAAATCTTCACTTTTACTTCCAGAGCAGTGGTTTCATTTATTTTCTGCTAATAAATCTCTCCATTTTCCTCCCAGAAAAGTAAGTTTTTCCATAGAAAATGTTGGTTTTGATTGAACTTTCTGGAAAATAGTTGGGTAGTTCTGCTTTATGGTCCCTGTGTTACAGAAAACAGTCTGTACCCACTTAGTATTTCATTAGCCTCTCTCAGTAGCAGAAGCTGAGCAGAATCATACACAACTTTCGAATACTTGAATTACTACTGGAACAACTGCATTTTAAATCAAGCTCCTTGAATTTGTATTGATGAAACATCAGACTACTTTTAATGTCAATTCAAGTGTGTGTGGTATCTGAGAGAAATATTGACTTAAAAAATAGGAAGCACTCAAAGAGCATAATGATCTCTGGCTGCCTGTCTTATCCTAAGTACTATGAAAGCATAACCCCTTCTTGACACTTCTAGTCACTCTTCATTCTTTTCAAGTTCTAGTAAAGAAAAGCCCACTTGGTTTTCTATAAGATCTTCCTCTGTAACTTTATCTGGATCCATTTTCTGAACCTCTTCCCACTTCTCAGTGCTTCATTTATTGAACATCAGACTTCATCTCACTTTCCTTTATATATCACTCCTGGAATATGAGTCTTTTTCTCTGGAGAACAGATAATAAGAATAAATGTATTTCTATCTCTCAGTCTTCTGTGGTTCTCTGCTGAAAACTTCTCCTCTTTTCCTGTATCTCTTAATTCCTCTCCTCCTTTCCTGTGCATTATTAACGTTGTCCCTAAATTATTTACTGCAGCACTGTAAAATGTCATTAGTGAGAATCATTTGATTGGTGACGAGAGCTAAAAACCAGTTTGTAGAGGATTGAAGGAGTGTGAGAGAAGGAGAAACAGACAGGCTAAAGAAATACCATTGGTTTGAAAAGGGGCAGAGGGTAGAAGCTTGAGGAAGAGGAGAGATCGTGGGGAGAAAGGGCTGGAGTGTGGACAATTGTGCTAAATGGAGGCTGAGGATGAAAAAGGGAACTAGTAGCAACATTAGGGAGGAAGACTGAAAAACTTCTATTAATCTGAAAATAGGACCATTGAGATAAAAGGCCATCACAATGCATCCAGTGGATGGCATTGGATGCGGCAGGAGATGGGCTTGTTCAGCAAAGCAGAAGAAAAATGAAGGTAACCTGAGAGACAGCTGATGTAAATAAGTAATATTGTTTTAGTTGTAATACTTCGAGAGCTAGATCTTGGATAGGGGAATGATGATGTAGCTTAAAAATACTCATAGGTGTCCCATGAAGGAAGAAGAAATGAAGATTATTGGCAGACCAAAGCTTTGGGAAAGAATAATAGAAAAAAACATCATAAAACACAGATGAACAATTGATTGTGAAAATTTATCAATGAAACTCTAAGATGTAGTCCTGACACTGCAGACAGAAGCTATAGGAAACCAAAAATGTGTATTCGTGGAGGAGAGAAATGGGAAAGGATACTGAGACAATGAAAAAGATAATAGGCTTAAAATTACAAAGGCAAGAAGTGAAAGAAATGGAAAGGAGGGAAAACAGGTGATGAAAAAAAGGTCTTTCAAGAATACTGATATGTCTGAAAATTGGGGAAACTTCTTTGTTTTTTCCTCCAGTAACAGATTTTCTACTAGGATTTTAAAGCACCCTTAGCTTCAACCTCCTTTAACATAATTTTGAGCCTCAGTGGTAGCTTCTACATGGTCTTTAGCTGAAAAATGTTTCACATACTCTTATTTTTGGGATTTTGTACCATACACATAGTTTTCTTGTAAACAGTGGACTGTATTGTAGAGGTAATGAGGATTTTTAGCATCTTTTCCAGATACTAGCAGACAGCAGCTCTAAAGTACCCATTGGATCTTCAAGCTAAGACATGAAAAGGTACATTTTCCAGGCTGTATGCAAACATAAAATTTGCAAATCTATTTACTCACTATTGCGGTTTATCCTGAGCTCCCTGTGCAGAGCTTTGCAAATTTACTTACTAGTGACCATACTGTAACATTCAGATTGTTTCTGTGGAATAACTTTTTTTTTTTTTTTTAATTAGGTAATTAATACTTAGATAAATAATACATTTAGATTGCAAGTAACCATTCATGTCAAAACCTGGCAAGCTTTAAAGTGACACATTGGCTGAATCTTTGTTAAACTGCAGCAGTCTAATTCTTTTTGCCCTCCTCTGACAGGTTTACCATGGAACTTAATGCTGTACTTGCATGGGATTATGCCTCCGAATTGCAGGCTGAGAGACTGCACATGGATGCTGCATAGAGAATAGAGGATTAAAGACGGAGAATCTAAGTGTGTAGCATGGTTTCATAAGGTTAAGGTAGACTGAGTTTAACAGAGCTTTTTGCTCTGTATTTTTTTAAAAAAACAAAGAACCATAAACAGTTTTATCAAAATTAACTTTAACATAGCCATTAAAAACAGAGATACCATGTATTTGCTGTAACACCAAATTCAGGCTCCCGGGTGGAATCCTTCACAGGGATAGCTGCATATGTGTTTGAAAAGATTTAGAATGAATTACTGAATTGTTTGAAAATGTTGTGGGCACTTTATTAAAAAAAATGCCATAGTCCAGACCTTTATATAATTAGTTAACATGTCATGCTTCCCTCCCCTTTCATGTTACACGTAAGCAAAACCCTGAAATCATTTTAGACAAGTGACTATGTTTGAAACCTATCTGTAAGCTAGTGTCAAGGTCACGTCTCTGAGGGATTAAGAGCCAAAGGAGTTACATGAGAAATATTTTATGCATCTTTGTTTCATGACCAAACTTGGTTGACAAGTTTCTTCTAGCATCACGTGCATTCTGCTAAGATCTCCAGCTTCCAGCTCTTAAAAGTGGAGTGCCAACAGGCTTAGCATTACACTGTTCAGAACAGCATCCACACTCCGTTGGATTATTTATTATTAGGAATCTGATTTGTCATATGGACGAGTAGCGAATGTTTTAAGTGTAAATTGGAGGAGGATCCTTGGAGGCAAGATTTTGAATGTGAATGGCCCATCATTGTAGCAATATTCTGCAATCCTGTCAGGTGGGCAGACAAGCAGACTGAAGACTGAGCCATTAGCCAGAAGCGAGTTACAATTTGTTTGCTGTAACAGATGACATTTTAGTTTCATGACAGGCTTGTTTCATGAAATGAACAAGTTCCTACAAATGTTTCAAGATAACTATTTTCTTTTTTGTATATGATTTTGTGGCAAGCCAAACAAAACAATGGAGTAAAAAAATGAATCTAGAATGCTTTGATTTTTTTTTCATTTGATTATATATTATAGCATGCATTCAGTATTTCTAGAGCTCTATTCACTGTACAGCCTTCCACAAAAGTTGCTTTTGAAATTCTTTCTTATGTTGCTGGGTTCATGTGAATTTAAATTATTAAAAACCTGAGATTTAACAGAACCCAGATCCTATGTTCATAGGTAAAAACTTGAGAAACTGAAGCTTTGAGATGAAAATCAGACTAGTATTGTATTTTCAATACATCTGTCTCTACAAGCCTAGATATTTCAGAAGCTCTGTGGGAGAATGTTACCACATGTTCGATAAGAGCTACAGATCAAGGAACTGAGAATAATGAAGTTCAGTGTTGATCGCTGTTGTGAATGCTTTTGCATTTCTACTTTATTTCTTTCTTTCAGTATACTTTAAGAAAGTAGAGGTTTTTTTCTAACATTCATTTGAAATGACAGACTGGTATGGTAGCTTTGTCTCTGAAATTATTGGTTTAGAACACAGAAGCATCTTCAGGATGATTTATGGTAAAACCTCATAGGACAATTTCCAGGCATTATCTCTAGCATGCTGAAATGCTGAAATCTTGGTGTTGATAATGGCTCTATAATATTAAGGAATTAATAATGTTATGACTGAAAAAAAATTTTACTGGGTGGATAAGTTACATAGTAACTCAGAAAGACTTAAAGGTGTTTTCATGCTTCAGGAAACAAAAATTTTATTGTGAAACTCACAAAAAATATGTTATGAAAGCAGAGTAACGCAAAGGATTTTCTGAGCCTCTAGGTGCTCAAAATTTCTAAGTAGTGGGATGTTATTCATTAGGTATATTTTTCTTGTGCCCTTAAGTTTGCAAGTTGTGGGTAAAAATGTTTGGCTGATTATGCTGCTATGAACATCTATTTTTTTCCTTTATTTATCTTGTCTACTTGTCATTCAGTACTTAGGAGACAATTGTGGAGACTGACCAAAGTGAAGTGTTTCTTTAAATATGCTTCCTTAGGGAAATAGGCAATAAAACTCTGGCTGAATTTAGTGGAAGCAGAGTTACTACAAACCCCACCAATCCAGATGCCATGTGCACAAAACAACTTTTAGATAGAATAATTATGGATTGAAAAGTAAGCAGAGGTCTGTCATAAGAAGAGGCCAAGAATATGACTATATCTGTAGACTTTCAAACTAAATATGTTCATGACAAGCATTAAAAACCTTTGAGAGATGTGGAGATGTATTATCTTGCAATTCTAGCACTAACTAACTCACTTTAAGCTCTCATTGAGTTAAATGTGATAAAGAATATACATAAACTGTATTTGTTTCTAAACAGAATTAGGAGCTTTGAAATGGATACTAGCCTGGAAGGAAAGTCCATGTTTTACTTGAAAAGTAATCTCTGTTCCAAATAATAATAATGCCACTTTCCAAACATTTTTTTCTGATAAAGGAGAATCCACATCAAGAAAGAGATATCATTTCATCTTCTTTCCGTATCTTGTGCTGTAAGATTTTTCTTTAAGCTAACGATCTGCCATCATGGAGGAAGTATACCTTTGACAATTAACATCACTGTTTTGTGTGTTATTTTGAGGATACAGGAAAATGTGGATGGGTTGCTTATCTCTCAATGAAGCAGACACCATAACATTGTAACTGAAAATAGGATCACACAGATGTTCCTGAGAGGTTAAGACTTTTAAAATCGTACTACACATATACTCATAACATTGACGTGTGTGTCAGTTCAGTCTTTACATGACAAAATGGAATGCAATCAAATATGGTAGAGGAGGAATAACACAATATGATAAACAGTCTTGACTGGTGGGGAAACAGGTAAATGGAAACTGCTTGAACAGCAAAATCTCCAAGTTTTTATCAGCTTTGCTCCACACAATGTGCAAGTGTCCTCAGAACTTCACAGGCACAGTGTAGAATTACCCTTACATGATGCTTAGCTTTATTTTAAAGTTGTTTTTTAAAATCACCATGACAGTTTTATACAGAGAAATGAATGCAAGTGCGTTTTTTGAAGATTTGACTCTGAAATAAATGGCAAAGACTTGGCAAACACTGCTGTGAACAGCAAAACATGAAAAGTAAGAAAATCTGTAGGTCTCCAGTTGTGACAGCTCAACAGTACTATATTTATCTAGATGGGAGGAGAATGCTAAGAACAGCAGGCTGTGCTGGATGTTGAATGGTGTAAGGCAGCTGCATAGATGTCTTGGAGTCTCAGACCGGTGGGACTTTTCTAGGAGAAAACAGAATGGCGCGTCTACTACAGACCCATTGAAATGAGAACCATTCTGCACTCTGTTTAAATACTCTGTTCCCTATTCCACAAAGCACATTTTTAATGCAAAACTGAAAAAGGAGAGTCTGCCCCATTGAAGCGGACCTCATGTCTTCTCTGCATAAGCTCCTGTAATTTTTTGTAATATTTCACTGTTGTTTGGAACTTCCAGTCTGAGGAAGGAAGAGGTATTCTACTGGTGAACTGAGTGAATTCACTGAGCTCAATGCCTGCTTGCTGCATTAATAAAAATCAAATGAAAAAAAGCAATCTGATTAAATTATGTGTACCTTTTCCTATGCCGGTGGAGCTTAACTAAGCAAACAGAAGCAGTGAAATAAATCAGTGTTGGTTTATTAAAGATCAGAATTCAATATCTCAATAGTTGAAGGGCTTATGCACCAATGTTCTCACGGTTCAGCTTTTCTATGCAAAGAAAGTAAACACAATGGCACTGTGGGGACTATTGTTAGGAAAGTGACACTTAGAGAAGCCTAGTTTTCTTGTACAGAGGATGCTGCCCTATCTCTTACTTCTTGTCTCTTGCTGAAAGATCATCATCATGAAAACAAAAATCTTGTTTGCTGATGGTGATGTCACCTTCTGTAACAGAGGCATTCTCTTTGAAATCTCCTTAGGGCTCACAGATAGAAATGTCCCTTACCTCTGCTGCTTTTCTTCTGAAAGTCTTATCTGCATAAATACAGATTCCCCCTCCCATTGATCTTAGTACACCATCAAGGTAGCAGCTTTTTTGAGGGAGAAGAATTTAAGCATGCTTCATCTAGTCTTTAGGATTTCAAAGATTATGTATTGTAAGATTGCACTCTGTGTATTTGGGGGCTCATAGGAAATATCCAGAAGAATTTACTGTAGTCTGCAGGGTGGAAAAGCTGTCAGTTAACTCTGTCTTAGTGACACAAGTAATACCTGACTTCTTCAAATTTAGAAAGAAATACCTGCTTCTCATGACTGGGGGTGGTTATGCCGTTGTTATGATCAGACCAAGTACAGACTAAGAATTTCAAACATTCCTTTTATAGCTGCCTGATACAAATGATGCTCTATCTCCATACCTAACAAAGGCCACCACACTGTGCAGAACTGTGCTTGCTGGTCCACTTGTAGGAGCTACTCAGCTCTCCTTAGAAAGCCCTTTAATAGTCTGGTAGTTGTCCAAATATCACTATGCCACAAGTATTATATTGGGTCTGTAGATACAAACTCACATACTGAAACATAAAAGCAGAGTTCCGTAAAAGAATTGCACATTTAGTGCCTAAGACGTTTATATAGGAATGAGTTAAAAATCTGGGCTTTGATGCTAGTATTCAATATTGCACTTATATGCAGTGAACTGTTTCATCCTCTCTCCTCTTTTTGCTGGCAATCACAAACTGAGCAAAGCCTTGCTAATTGTACTTAGCTGCTGCTTTTATCTGTTGTCTCGAGATGACAGAGATAAGAGGCAGCCAGTCAGAGAGATAGGCAATCAAGAACACATATGCAATGGTCTTGAGAAGCACAGCTCCTTCTCCTGGGAACCCCTTGGCACACATGTTCCTTTGTGTAAACTAAAGGGCTCTCTTGCACTGCTTTTGCTTGCTGCCCTGATATAGGCTTGTTCCAGAGAGGCACAAAGATTCCAGTTGTGAATAAATAGAAAATTTCATTTTCCTTGCTGCTTGAATGCTTCATGCTTCAAAACTTGAAGAGATCATTGAGGACTACATGGGTGGAGACAGGCAGCCATGAAGTTATTTTCTTGGATAAAAGCTAGGTCCAAGCCATAAGTGAGCTTGGCAGGAACTTCTCTTTCTTTAAATAAGTGATTTCCAGACAGCTCGGATAAATGCCACATCATGTAATATGTGTGATAAATGTAAGGGTCATCATCAGAAATGCTTGGAAATTTTCTAATAAAGCAGAATTTCTGCCACCCTGCAGGAACACCTGCAGCTTCTGGACAGGCATGCCATATGACAGACCTGTTCTCAAAGTGTCAGCCGCTGCTGAGGAAAAATGATGTTCTATTGGCAATGATAAAACGAGAAGAAATGTCATTGTTACTGAGCAGATATAAGGAAATAAGAAAATACGAAATGATTCCTCTTTCCTGGCTCATGGGAGAAACAGAAACTTTTGGGTTCAGTCCAGTTAACAGCAAAATTAAATAGCAAAGAAACATGGGATTGCTTTGAAAATCTGCATGGATTTGTGTGGATTGAAGAACATTAACATAGAATGGTGACTTTCAGAACAGATGAATGCAAAGAATGAATTCTCCTCATCTATATCTTTAGCATGTGGGGAGAATTGACACTGTTGAAGTCTCTTATTGCAGAAGAACTTGGGTATGATCTTGAAAGATGAGATTACTGTTAATTTTGCAAGTGCTGGATGGCAATGTATCTGTCTGATGAGCAAAGACTGTCTAAGTGTGCAGAATCCAGAAAGGGGCAGAGGCAATGAAAAAGCAAGAGAGGTAAAGGGCAAGACAGACCAGTTTTCATCTCAGCCTCCAAAAGGACAGGGGTTTCTTTGCTGTCATTGTGCACAATGTCAGTGACACCTTTTGCCTACTGAAATTCCTTCACAGAAAGTCTTGGTATCATTTGTTTTTCTCTGTGGTGGCCAAGTTTACAGAGAACAGGGTATGAGTATTTACTGGAATGTAAGAAAACAAATTAATATTTACTAACATGTTCCCTCCTAAAAGCTAAAGTGTCTCTCCATTCCATTCAATGTCAGTTTTTAGCCTCAAATTAAAGAAAATCCCAGACCTCACCTTGTTCATTCAGACCCTTTCTAGGCATTTATCGTCTCAATATGTCTTTCATAGCAGTATGTGAAGAAAGCTAAGTGAAAAATCTCATTTGAACACTAAGAAGCAATAAACATAGCAGAGAAAAATGAAGTTGGCAGTTATTTTCTGAATTACATTAAAAAGAAGAGAAGCTTTTTTCCTTGGATGTTAGAAGACACGAGAGCTATCTGACCTACTGTACTTTTTGATCAGGGTTAGAATTTCTTGCCATCTGCAAAATGGAGAGCGAGTGGAGAAGCTAACATTACTGAGTCTATGAACAGTGTTAATGACAAAGTGTTGGTATATAAATTGTACTAGCTCAGTGTTGAAACATTAACACCACTCAGAAATAAAAATAAAAGGTACCAAAGCTAGCTTGGTTAGATGAGGTCATGGACGTACTTTATAACTATTTTAAGCTGCCTCCTAAGTACTGAGACAGTTCCTTTGATAGCACCTGCTCTTATTCAGAAGACTGTATATTCAATTCCCTTAGCAGAAGTGGGGCTAGAACCCAGTACTGACTATACAATCTATTACTAAATAAATACTGGTTGGTTGGTAGCCATATTGACCTTCAGCTGAGACAGTGAAATCCTCTTGCCAACATCCCTGCCTCCTGTTTAATTGGCACTGTATAAAATGTGTTTCCAAGGGAGTGTACAACAGCAGTTGTGGTTGCCTGCAATATTAACACAGGAAAAGAAGCATGTAATTTATTCCTCTGAAAAAGGGATGCATAATAAAATCCATCATAATAAATCTCTTTCTGCAAGGATTATGATGATTGTAAGTAGGCAGACCATGGTCTATTTGCACAGCACTTGTTTCACCCAAGGAACTATTTCGGTTTTATACCAAACTCTTAGTGGTGCACTTGGGTGGCACCAGAGCCCACCTTTTATTAACACTCAAGTTTATATTTTTTGTTGAGGCAAATTAGTCCTATTATTAAAATTCATTGTAAATAGTAAGCTGTTAAATATATCATAAAGATATATTTCACCACAACATATGACAGAGAGATCTTGATTGCTGATGATACCGTTTCCATCCAACAACACTTCAATAATTTGCTGAAACTATTGAAAATATTTAAATTTTATAAGTATGTATGAAGTGCTGACATGAAAGAAAAGGCAGATTTCTTCAATGGATGACACTGGAAAGGATGTTAGGACTACGCATTGGCAGAACAGCAATGAAGTGAATCAGGTAGTGAATTTTGTGTATTTTTTGGGTTATTCTTTAGGAAGAAACTCTGCATGTATTCCTTCTACCAAACATATAGGAAAAATTAGTACTTTGTGTTAGCTCAACAGCTTCTGCATAATTCATCCTTTATATTCTGAAGCAACCTAGCAGGTTTTCTTTGAAAGATTCTTTTATTATGGAACCAGCTGTCTTTACTCTGAAAATGAGAAAGGCCATTTCCTCTCCCTCTGTCTATAAAAAATTGTAGCAACAAATATGGTCATTGATTATATGCAAAAGTTACCTTTGGAACATATCTTGTGTATTTATAGGCATCTTTCAGTGTAGCAGGTGGAAACAGAAGAAGAATCACACGAATATTCAGCTCCCTGGAGGCCAATAGCAAATGCTACAAAGCCCTCCCTAGAAGGCAAACATAGCATTTTACAGCACAAATCACAAATTTGTAAGTCTTTTGGGCAAATTATAAAATTCAATGATTCAGCCCCAGTAGAAAACTCACCATGTTTACCAAGATGTGTCACCATTATAAAATGTCAATTTTTCTGCCTGTGAAGCTTTAAAAATGGAACACTCCTTATGTTTCTGAAGAGCTAGAAAAAAACTCAACTGATATTTCATGTGAGGTTTTCTCCCTCCTGTGCAAGCCCTTTTGTCTCAACAACCATGTAAATGTTTTTTGATGTCTATGGATCTGATATGATAAACGTAATTTTGTTTACAACCAAAAATACTGAAGAGATTAAGTCAAAATAGTTACCCACTGTAGCATTTCCATTAGGCCCATGATTGTTTCCTACTCAAAACTAAGCAGATATTCATGTACCTCATTTAGTGGATCAGAATAATCTCCTTAAAGACAGAAATGCTTGCCTTTTTGCTGTTTCCCACCGTAAGTAGAAATGAATACTCTTGGATCTTTAACCTCCACCTCGACGCAAAACAAAGAGAACAGAGGGCCTTGCTTTACCGTGCAGCCCACTGGATGAAATCCTGATCAGGTATACTGCTCTCCAGCCAGCTCCATATCCTGCTGCACTGTCATCTGCGGCACTGAATACCTCTCACTGCCTCCACTGAGGCAAGAATTCCCTGACATACAGAACTTGACCCCAATGCCTTTAGCTTCAGTATGAAGGTGTTGCTTCTAGAACCCATGAGGGAGCTGGATTACTCCTTTGTTGACCAATTGTTGAGTTAGCAATCAATGTGTAATTGACTGTTAACCTCCCTGAGATGACTCATGTGCTTAAGTCAGGCACAGTTAAATATCTTGCTGAACAAGTGCGTAGGTACTGTTGTACTGTCGATGGCTCTGTACACAAATTTGTCAGCTTTACATTATTCAAAGCCACGTAAAAAAGTCTTCCATAAATGAGTCACAGAGAAAAGAATAAACCTATTAAAGGATAGATTTACAGTGCACTACCATTCCATATTTAAGAACCCCCCTCTCTCTCTGTTATTACTGAGGCAATCAAAGGTGCCTTGAAAGATTGCTAAAAATGATTAAGGGTGCTTTATTTTAGATTGATAACTGCAGTAGCAAGTGTGAGAAGGAGACCAAGCAATTGGAGTGGATGGGATCATTGTGTGCCTGCCTAACATCACTGGCTTAACATTTGTATTTTAGACTGTCTTTTGCCTAATAACAGCATGTAGTGAAATAAAGGGTTCGTTCTGGAGGTAATTGTTATGTGGTGGAATATAAACAAGACCCATTCTGCAGTATATTTACCACAGTGCATATTTATGAGTTGGGTTTAATTAAAAGTCAGGAACACTAGAGCTATTTTTTAACTAGATGCCTATTATCTAGTGTCAAATGTTTGGTTTTAATCACGCATTTTATACCATCGTGACCTAGATCACTGCCTGTGACATACGAGATAGTGTGTTGTCTTTCCTGAGAAGATGTAGCAAAGCTTGATGGATGTTTTCTCATTCCTAACCTCATTACTACTGGCTTCCCATCCATCTAATAAAATGCTATGATAGAGAGTGGGAAGATGCTATAAATCATAATATTCCAGCCGCTCCAAGCAGATTCATTAGAAATGGTGACTATATATCTCGCACACAGAAAGTCAACACACAAAGTAGGTTGCTGCTTCTGCCTGGGCTGGAAACATCCCCTCACTCCCTCCAGTCAGATTAGGATTTGTTTTTAATGTCAAAGATGACATTTAATGAAGTTCTGGGTGGCAGGTTGCTTTGACCTGATTAACCCAATAAATATTCCAGCTGTTACTAGTTTTAAACTGTGCTGTAGCCTGTTAGCTCACCTACATCATTACTCCACCACAGAGAATACATAATTGCTAAATAATGAACTATATTTTTTTTGAGGTAAGAAACTGAGACATCCTGCTTTACTCCTGTTCTTCCAGTGTTTTCCTTAAGGAAGGATGTCCTGTTTCTAGTTTAGTCTGGGCTAGGTCACTGAAGGGAGTGTACAGAGGGAAGGAGGAGAATCTGTCCTATATGTCTGTCTTTCCTTCCAGTCTATGAAAGCAAATGTGGCTATGAAAATAAAAGTATCCCTGACTTGTGCCTGGAGAAGAACTGAACTGGCTGCATCCTCTGAAGTCCAGGCTATGAATTTTCACTTCAGAGTAGTATAGTATTTTGTATAGACTTTGCTTTTTAGTGGAATCTACACACTTGAAGAGGTAATAACAGCTGTGATCTTTGCATAAGGAGCAGGATCACTATAGGAAGGACAAAACAGTAAAAGAAAGGAAACAACAAAAAATTTTAACACAATTCAGATCTAAAAAATGCAGTGTGAGTGTGACTGTTGCTGTTCCAGGTGTTTGGATTTTTATAATTCTCCTGTGGCAGGTGTTCAAATCTGCTTACATTCTTCTGTGCAGTTTTCTTTCATGACATATTTCACACAGCCTTTATGAGCCTGTCGTTCAACGGATTTTGGTGGGAGATCACCAAAAATTATTTACCTGTAGCCTGGTATGTCTTGATACTGCAGATCTCACAGAGACCTCTATCTTTGGACTGAGTTTGTAGACAGTCATAGTATCCAACTTTCTTTGCTTTCAAATGTATTGCAAATAATAATAAAAAAGTCAATGGTCTTTCTGTTGGAATTGAAACAACGTGTACATTGGTCCTTAGAAATATTTTCTTTCATTGTGCATGACACGGGATGTCAGGCAAGCGTATGAGTATAAGCAGACTGATGGAAGGTGGTGGTGCATACAGCTTGCAGGACTTCATGAGGGGACACCTGTGGGCTTTTCTGTCTGTGCTCAAAGGCTGTTTCACTCCATTGTGGAGAAATGAGACAGTGTGTAAGCTGGTATTACTCTTTATTAAATCCTTGAGGGGGAAATGTAATTGTGTTTGTACGCTATCTGCAAGCAGCATTTTCATTATAACTCATTGTGATCTCCAGTATTTAGTGTCAAACTATTTCAGGGAAAATGATTGATTGCTGTTATTAGTAATCCATGGCTTTATGAATGTACAAATTAAAAGTAATCAGAGAGAGCAGGGAATTGTACATCAGTTAATATAATCCATTTATTTTGAAACATGCACTGAAGAGTGACATTCATCTTTATTGCAACAGCAAATCTCAGCTTTGTGGTGATATTCTTAAGCAGATGATGGTAAAACACATACAGGATTTATTTTAAAAACATAGTGGCCACCCTCTTGTTCCTGAAGCATTCCCAAAGTTATGCCTAGGAAACAGCAATACCTCCTTGAACTGCAATCAACAATCTAAAAGTGTCTGTTGAGTGCGATTTCCACTGGGGAGGCCTGAGGACCTCTGTTGCCTATAAACATCTCACCCGGCTCTGCGCTGAAGTACAGGTATGAAAGGGCTATCACCTCCCTTAGCCCCTTTCTGCCCATATGACTCTAAATCCAAACTGACTTCTGATTGGATGTATCTGGAATAATAGTGTAAAGAATTGTCACGTTTTGTTTTGGTGTTTTGGGGTTTGCTTCTTTGTGTTCATTTATTTATTTCAACGTACTAATGAAATGTAAGGGTTATATGCCAATATGCAGAACTCATGTCAGATCTGCAAAACAAGTATCAGAGCAGAGGTGCCTGTTAGTATCTCATTATGAAAGCGCAGTGTAAAAGTACGATAAGATGGGATAGGATGGCTGCAGTTGAACTGTTTGGCAATTATTCTAAATGCCTATGGTAGCAAATGGGAAACGCCACACTTGTACACTTCATTTTTATTTTTGTAGATTTTTGTAGTTACATTCACCTATCACTATCACTGGTGTCAACAAAAGGACCATTAATACAAATAAAGTATTCCATAAGGATAATTATTTTTGTTTAAGGTCTACAGAATTAATCAAGAAATATAAACATGTAGAACACAAGCTATTTAATAGTATCTGTTGCAAGCCATGCTTATACTGCATCCATGTAGACTGTAGAGTTTCTGCTTGAAGAAATCCATCATTAGGAAACACTTTGTGCTGTGCAGAAAAGCAGAGTCAGGAGGAAGAGACCCAGAATTGTCACACAGCAAGGCTTTCGACACTGTCTCCCATAACATCTTCCTAGGGAAGCTCAGGAAGTGTGGGCTGGATGAGTGATCAGTGAGGTGGATTGAGAACTGGCTGAATGGCAGAGCTCAGAGGGTTGTCATCAGTGACACTGAGTCTAGCTGGAGGCCTGTAGCTAGTGGTGTCCACCAGGGGTCAGTACTCGGCCAAGTCTTGTTCAACTTCTTCATCAATGACCTGGATGAAGAGTTAGAGAGTACCCTCAGCAAGTTTGCTGATGCCACAAAACTGGGAGGAGTGCTGGATACACCAGAAGGCTGTGCTGCCATTCAGCGTGACCTGGACAGGCTGGAGAGTTGGGCAGAGAGGAACCTGATGAAGTTCAACAAGGGCAAGTGCAGGGTCCTGTACCTGGGGAGGAATAACCCCATGCACCAGCACAGGCTTGGGGCGGACCTGCTGGAGAGCAGCTCTGTGGAGAGGGACCTGGCTGTTGTGGTGGACGACAAGTTGACCATGAACCAGCAGTGTGCCCTTGTTGCCAAGAAGGCCAATGGGATCCTGGGGTGCATTAAGAGAGTGTGGCCAGCAGCTCGAGGGAGGTTCTCCTTCCCCTCTACTCTGCTCTACTGAGGCCCGATCTGAAGTACTGCATTCAGTTCTGGGCTCCCCAGTTCAAGCAAGATGAGAAGCTACTGGAGAGAGTCCAGCGGATGGCTACAAGGATGATGAGGGCACTGGAGCATCTCTCCTGCAAGGAAAGGTTGAGGGAGCTGGGCTTGTTTAGCCTGAAGAAGAGAAGGCTGAGAGGGGACATTATAAATGCTTATAAATATCTTAAGGGTGTCAGGAGGATGGGGCCAGATTCTTTTCCATGGTGCCCAGTGACAGGACAAGGGACAACGGGCACAGACTGAAACATAGGAAGTTCCAGCTGAACATGAGGAAAAACTACTTTACTTTGAGGGTGACGGAGCACTGGAGCAGGCTGCCCAGGGAGGTTGTGGATTCTCCTTCTCTGTAGATATTCAAGACCTGGCAGGACGCAGTCCTGTGCAGCCTGCTGTAGGTGACCCTGCTTCGGCAGGGTCATCATCA
>Ga0065711_1038262_pt1 | contig 18968 bp, 16 predicted proteins | sample Hoacrofraction12_FD_59098 | JGI IMG/M metagenome (GOLD analysis project Ga0065711, IMG submission 59098) | Hoatzin crop microbial communities from Cojedes, Venezuela - Epithelial fraction 12 v2 (version 2) | ecosystem: Host-associated > Birds > Digestive system > Esophagus > Crop | place... | reverse complement strand
TGTGCGGTTCATGTCGTGTGTTCTCCTTATCTGTACCGTTGTTGTTGCTGTTCCCTCTGTTTGCTGTTCTGTTAAACTGCCCTTATCCCGACCCACCAGTTCCTGCCTGTTTCTTTCCAGTCTCCTCCGCACCGCGGCGGGGGGAGGGGCCGCCGCCTGGCGCTTTTGTTACCGGCCGCACCAAACCAAAACACCTGTTGTTCTTGGTATTTCAATATGCTGCTTTCAATGCCTTTCTGCCCACCCAGATGCTTTTCCAGGCGGGGGGGGACCCAGTCTGACTCTGCTGAGCTCTCTCCAGTTCATTTAAGTTGCACAGTTCCGTCTGTGTAATATAGTCACTTGAATGTATCTGTCTTTTCTTTCCTCTCCCTGAGCCAGAAGCCTCAATCTGCCAACAAATGGGATAATTTTTCAGCTGGTGTTTGGCAACCATCATTTTTCTCCCTGCCCAACCAATGCTTTGTTGTAGCAAATGGAAAAGTTAGTGATTTGACTTCTGAATAGGAGGATATGGCTCAAAGGAAACAGGTTCCCTGTAGCATCAGGAGCCCAGCTCTGCAGCAGCACTGGCCAGATTTACTGACTGTTACTGGAATGATTAGTGAAATGATTGTTTGTTGTTAACAGCCCATCTGCAGTGTTTAAACTTCATTGAGGAGCAGAATTTCACAGGCATTATCTGGCTGGAGGACAGCCTCATATGGTCCACAGAGGGGCTGTGAAATCCCAGAGGAAATTAAATACAACGGGGGGGGCCTTCCTGTTATGTGGATCCAACTCTTTTCTCTGATAGAAATCAGCAGCTGGGTTGATGTTCTCTGGGGCATCAGAGTGCCTATTGCTGCTGGCAGACGACATGAGAAAGTGTCTGCCACCAAGGACAGGTGCTGAAGACCGTGGTTTGCTGCCATATTTGCATTTTGTCATCACGGGGATTTCTTGCCTTGTGCTCTCTTGAGCTCGTTGTCACAGTGGGATGATGGTAGGAAGCTGAAGATATGTACCCACAGAGGAAGAGGGAGATGTGAGAATATAGAAGAGTTTGTGGTGTATATAAACAGGCAGAGAAGATGTACAGCACTATGGCCCTTTCTATCTTACTTCAAGGTGTTTTTAACAAACTGATGCAGGCAAGGGATAGGAACTGCTTTTTCCCATCCAAAAAGGGCTATTGCGGAGGTTTGGCTCTCAGAGCAGGGGAAGGCTCTCAGATTCTTCTTGGAGTTGACACTAACACTCTCTCTCCCTTTGCCTTTCCTCAGCATTTCTCAGAGAACCTGGATCACTTCTCCGACAACATGGAGGACTTCTCCAATGACCTCTTCAGCAGTTTCTTTGATGACCCAGTACTGGCTGAGAAGAACCCACTGCTGGACATGGACCTGGATCCGCCCACTCCAGGCATCCAGGCAGAGCACAGCTACTCCCTCAGTGGAGACTCTGCTCCCCAGAGCCCCCTTGTCTCTGTCAAGACTGAAGATAATGCTAACGGTGAGCATGAGACGTGCACGCTGCACAGCTTCGGGCACATCTGTTAGCAGAAGCTCTGGCTGGCTTCCATGTATAAGGACAAACTGGCCATTCCTTGGGATTGCGCATGGCTAATCCAGGGAAGAATCTGATCTGCCGTTGTCAAATACAGCCCACATTTTTTCCTTCAGTTTGTGCTCGGAGAGTCACATTGCTCCTTTGCCGGTCTAACTGTTATTTACGAGGATGATAACTGGTTGTGGTTCAGTGTGCTGCCAGCTTCTGGCAAGCAATAGGGAATGTCTCTTTAGGACCCTGCAGGCCTGGGTGTGGATGCCCTTACATCCAGGTCTGTTTTGGCATCGGGCAGGAGGGTTTTGGCTTGAATATAGGAAGCATGAGTCTCTGGCTGCAACCAGTGCTGGTACATGTGGAAAGCTAAGTGGCTTCTTTACCAGCAGATATTTTAACAGGAGACAGAGAGGAACAGTCATTTCAAAAGCTATTTTTAAAACAATTCATTTCAGGATAATTTATGATGGCTGGATATTTTTAGAGCCGTCCTTGCAGAGAGTCCTGTAATTTGCGGGACTGTGTGGGTGTCCCAACAGCTGATGGACACCAGGCTGCCTGAAAAAGCAGTGGCACAGGCTCAGTATACACAGAAGAAAGCCATTCCTTTGCGCAAAAGTGAGACCCGGGACAGAGGCTTCCCTCTCATGGCCAGGAATGATCCCAGGTCTCTGGTAAAAACGCCAAGGCAGGAGGAGAGGAGCTGGCCTCCACTGCCTCTTTGGTCTCTGCAAAGGGCACTGACATCTGTGCCATGTTCCTTAGGGGCCACTCAGAGAGGTGCTGGGAGAGAGGCTTATGGCAGGCCAAGCAAGCTTTGCCTTAGTATCAAAATAACTTCCCATTTACATTTCTTTTTCCTTAACTTTAACCCCAGTATAGTCTTGGAGGGCACTCAGCCCAAACAGGCAGCTGGGCGACTTACAAAAAACAACCCAGCATGAGCACATAAACACAGCTTTATTTTGTCCCTGCAAATGAATAGGAGGAGATGAGGCTTGGGAATGAGAGAAGCAAAAAGCATGAGTTTGTAGAAAGCAGTGAAAAAAGTCTGCCTGCATGAAGCTACCTCAGGAACTCCTCTCTGAGACACTTGTCGCCAGTTCTGCTCCTCTCCTTTGTCTGGACATGCCCCTGCTTCAGCTGCAGTGTCTCCGAGGCAAGACCAGGACTCTGCTGAATGGAGTGTCACACTGATGCTTGGGCAGAGGCCAGCACAGGGTGTACAGTGCATAACCCAGGAGAGCTTCAGGTGGACCTGGCACTTGCTCTCTGAGAGCGCAGATCAGCTCTATACAGGGAGTAAGGCCTAGTGTTAATGTGGCAGGTATAGGGGTATCTGTGCACTCAGTCCTGCAGTGGGATAATTCAACTCATCTTTCCAGGGCTATCTTGGCTCGTAATTGAATGTGAATCATATTCCACTGTAGCCCTGAGTCAGGTCCAGTATTTGCAACACTGTGCAGTCCTTTTGGCACAGCTCCATCCAGTCTCAGTCCTTTTAGACATTCACTTCAAATTAATTACCCAGGAATGGCTTTTCTTTAACATTAAGCAAGCTCTGCTTGGTCTGCAGAGCTCCTCGGGAATGCCCAGGCTCTGTCTAGGCTTGGAGCTGGCTGAGGCTTGCTATTTATCAGCTTTCTCCCAGCTTTTCTGCAGAACTCCAAAACACTTCCAAATCCTGCCCCTTTCCACATGGTTCCCACTAACAGAGGTCAGCTAGGGCAAGCCGCCGGGTGCGTTGTGACCCTGCTTATCAGTGGAGTCTGCTTTCCAGATGGTTTGCGCATACAGACTGGCTGCTTTGGTTCTCAGTACCAGCCCTCAGTTCTGCAGGGCGTGATTCCATGTCAGGCGCCAGGGTTATGCAGAACAGCGGGTGGTGGACCAGCCTCGGGCTAGTGCCCGCACTCCTGTACAGGTCCTGGTTCCTCAGTGCTCTTTGCCTCACTTCCTCAACCCAGGGCAGCTGTGGATATCACTCAGCCATACTTGTTCCCATTATATACTGGGTATCTAGAGCAGAGGATGAGCTTCCTGGCATGCCTCACCCAGCAACATACAGTGATTTCTGCAGTGGGTACAGACTGGCCATACCTCTGAAATGGCCTCTGAGGCAGTAGAAGATAGATGTGTCCAGACAAAATGCCTTCTCCTCAGTTCCTCGTTGACCCTCTGATGGCTTATGTGGTTCTGATCCTGTAACCCAGTTGCTCCCCAGATAGATATCCAAGGGTGGGAAAGAAAGCAGGGCCAGAATGTAGACAGGAAATGGGAGGACAGCGCGTACTTATTTGGGTGTCTGCTCCTTAGACTGTCTGGACTGACAGCACTGGGGGCTGCCCTCTCCCTGAGTGAAGTCTGAACGGGGAGAGCCCTTGGTGGTCCGCTCTCCCTTGTCTAGTAACTTGCCTCAGCAGCAGCCCTCCCAGACAGAGGAGGCCCCACGTCTCTGAGAAAAAGAGAAATGCAGAGCTTTGCAACAGAAAGGGAGGATGAGGAAGATGAGGCTTAAAATCACAGTAAGGGAACTTCTGATTAGCCAGTAGGCAAAACTTTCCCATAGTGGGCATAGTGAAACTGTAGAAGAGCTCCAGTGGGGGAAGCTGTGGACTCTTCATCACTTTGAACGGGGATAAGATCAAGTCAGACAACCATCTGTCAGAACTGACACAGGTTTAGTTGAACTTGCCCAGAGCAGTGGGATAGACTGGAAGACCTCTCAAGGTCCCTCATCTCTGTGACAGGCAGAAGAAGTCAGTCCAAGTTTTCTGGCTGCAAATACTGGTGGCTGTGTAACACCTTGTCTCCTTCCATCAGAACGGGCTTGTCTGCATACCAGGGGTCACTGGGTCTTCACTACCAGCTGTGTGTTTGGTGTCCTTAGCAGGACAGAGAAGTCGCCGTTCAGTCTGTCTGCTCGGCAGCCTCTCCGTTGTCACGGCTGTGCAGTGCACCCCTGCCTGAGACGCTGCCTGACGACGTTGGCCTCGCTGCATTGTGGGAAGCTCTAGCAAGCGATCCAGCAGCACTGAGAGCACCGCACGCAGCTGATACACTCACGGAGCAGCCACAGGAACTCCTGGCTGTGCTTGAAGATGTTCGGTCGCACAGGGAGCTGGAACGCACGAGCCTCTGCTAGACTTATCTAGGCAGCAAAATAAGAGGTGCTAGACCAAAGGCGGGAAGACAACATATTCCACTGGCAAGGGCAACATTGTGTTCACTGACATAACTCTTGCCCAAGCTTTAACACCACTGTGTCCAGGCGGAAGTCAGGGGCAGGATTCTGCCCTGTGCTCTCCTGAAGGCAACAGAGACTGAGTTGAGCAAAGATGATTTTGAGCTACCTTTAAGTTTAGTTCAGATGGTAGCTCCCACATGAACAGCTGCTTGCTTGTACTCTGCTTTGTGCAGGGTTTTCTGGATCTGAGAAGGACCTTTCTCCCCCTCTCCTCTTGGCAGGACATCTCTCAGACTGAGACCTGCACGGCAGAGCTGCTTTGGGCAGCAGACAGCTAGGCAACACCCCTGGGTCTGTGAGTGCTGTATGCAGAGAGCAGTGCAGAGGGGTCAGGGAGTGAGCCTGACTGTGGCCTCATGTTGAGCCATCCGGGGCACTATCTGGTGACACACTTAGCAATAATCTGTCCTTTGTCAAGGCAAATGTGTTTCTGGTTGTCAGATAAAAAGGGGAAGGGATGAGGATTAGGGAGCAAGATGCGGGCTTCAGCCCAGCTAGAAGTAGCTTTTTGGCAGGCTAAAGTGTTTGAAGAGCAATGAGGGGACTAAAACTTCAGAGCAGAGCCCAGGAAGCTTTCCTGCCTAGCAGTTTTTTTTCCCATCTGAGCTACAGCTTATCCACCACTGCCTGAATCCCAGCTCCTGTGATCTCTGCTTCCAGTGACCAGCCAGGCTCACGCCACTGATGTGCACGGGACAGAGCAGGCAAGGGGTGAGGCGAGCATCCCTACACAGCTCCACTGCAGACACTTCCCTTCCCTCACTGCCGCTTCTGTCCGTGCCAGCAATGGCAGCGGGGCATGGCCGTAGGCACCAGTGCCCCTGAGCAGAGCGGCACAGGGTGGAGGAGGGAGCCTCAGAGGTGAGGCTGAGGGGAGCAGCCGTGGGAGCAGCCTCACAACCAGGTGCCACATTGGACTTCCTTCCACGGAAATGAACCTTCCTCCTTGCCTGTTGTGCAACAAAGCTCTGGTACTTGGCACAATGTTGGCAGGAGGCCAAAGCAGCACTGTCAGCCTTTCACTGTCATCGTGCTTGCCCTCTCACCAGCTCTCTAGTGCTGTTCTTGGTGACACACCTGGCAGCTCTGTGATGCTGGCCGTGCTGCCTAAGGAGCAACGGCCCAGCATCCTCCTCTCATTGAGCTCTAAATATAAATAAGCTCCAGAGGATGAGACCGAGACACCATTGAGGGAAGAAACCCCGCAGCTGTCCTCCAGCACTCCGGCTGCACAGTCAGAGCAGAGCAGAGCAGAGACACAATCCCTCTAGCTCTGTCCTGTCTGCTCCCTGCACACTGGGGGTTCATTCCCTTTTGTACTCTGTGTTGTGGGCCTGCACAAGCTTGTGTGGTGACAGCGCTAAACTTGGAAAGGCAGCCTTCCCAGCTGGAGGGAAGCTGTCTGCATGGCTTTTTTTTTTCTTGTCCTGTTCTTGCTGGAGTTTGACTCTCACGTTGTGCATGTTTCAGAGCTGGAGAATGGAGTGTGGTCGCTGGGGCCCAAGCTCTGCTCCATCATGGTGAAACAGGAACAGAACCTGGCTCTAGACCTGCCTGAGTCCCAGCTAGCTGCCAGCTCCATACCAGTGCTGAACCTCAACCCTCTGCAGAGACTGCCAGTCCCCGAGGAGGTGAGCCCATCTAATCATAGAAATCATAGAACCGTAGAATCTTTAAGGTTGGAAAAGACCTCTAAGATCATTACGTCCAACCGTCAACCCAACACCACCATGACTACTAAACCGTGTCCCAAAGTGCCATATCTACACGTTTTTTGAACACCTCCAGGGATGGTGACTCTACCACTTCCCTGGGCAGCCTGTTCCAATGCTTGACCACTCTTTCAGTAAACAATTTTTTCCTAATATCCAATCTAAACTTCCCCTGGCGCAACTTGAAGCCATTTCCTCTCATCCTATCGCTAGTTACTTGGGAGAAGAGACCAACACCTGCCTCACTACAGCCTCCTTTCAGGTAGTTGTAGAGAGCGATAAGGTCTCCCTCAGCCTCCTTTTCTCCAGACTGAACAGCCCCAGCTCCCTCAGCCGCTCCTCGTAAGACTTGTTCTCTAGACCCCTCACCAGCCTCGTTGCCCTTCTCTGGACACGCTCCAGCACGTCAATGACCTTCTTGTACTGAGGGGCCCAAAACTGAACACAGTAGTCGAGGTGCGGCCTCACCAGTGCCAGGATCTAAGATCCGTCAGGAACTCGGGCTCTCACACAGGGGCACTGCTGGTGATGCAGACCCAGCCATGTGACTGCAGGGTCCCGCTGGGTGATTTAGACAGGAGAAGGTGATACAAAGCCCAGATACTTCATTACTTGTCATTCTCCTCTTGAAATGGCAGTCAGAGGAGCGGCACACTTGATGCTAGCTAGAACTGTGTTCTTGATTCCTGCAGTGAAGCTACAAGACAGTTTATCCTTCCAGAGAAAACGATGGAAGGAGGATTTTCTCCAGCACAGGAGGCTTTACAATCTTGGTTAAATACAAGTGTGTTTCCTTGGCACAAAATCCAAAGGCTTTTAAGCTTTCATGTGATGGAGGCCTGTCCCCTCTAATCTGCCAGCATTTCTATAGCCACTCTTGGTTCATTTTCCTTTTTCAGAGAACAGTGTCAATTCATGTGATGCCAGTGACCCCACTACTTGTGAGTATAGGCCCCTGCTCTGCCACTGTCTTTCTCATGGCCTTGGGCTTATCATATGGCCTCTCACTTTGCTCAGCCGCTCACTGGAAATGGAGGTCTCTCTTCAGGTCCTGCTTGCTTTTTCCTATGGAGCAGCGGGAAGTATTATTTCTAAGAAACACGGGGCCAAGTCTTTTGGTCATGTCTAAGTTCTTAAGAAGTCTGTTTGTCTGAAGAAGGCTCACTTATGCCACTGGTACATGGGTGTAAGCTGGGGGTTGAGTTTGGCTGGCCTTGAGTCCAGCCGTGTTGGATGGGAAGGTCTGACCAGTCTCACACAGACTTTGGCTATCTTGTAGCAGCTCAGCAGATAACAGTAGAGCATCTCTGGAGTTCACTTCCTTTTTTCACTCATGCTGAGCATCTTCCCATTTAAACAACCATCCAAAACAAATGGGAACTTCCAGCCAAAACTGTGCACAAACGTCCTCCATTATTTACACAGCTTGAACTTGCTGTGCCCTCAAAGCTCTGCTGTGTGTGCTCAGCAGCCATACCATGGTGCTCTCTCAGCTGTGTTTACAGTCTGGAGGAGTTTGCAATGTGTCTGTTTAGCGTAAAAACTCCCCCAGCCTATATATGGTTGGATGGGGGCTGGTGAGCCAGGGAGCTGAGGGGCAGCATAGCCCAGACGGGAATAAATCTACTCTTTATTTAACTCCCAGTCGCCTCCGATTAGAAACAGCTGCCCCAGTGGCCCTGGTGAAAATCATGTGAGCAGGACAGGAGGTTTGTTCTGTTTCTGTTTCTGTACAACCTCTGTACTCCCATTTCTAATGAAGGCAGATCAAAGAGGGACTTCCCATGGTAATGCAGAGGTTGGTTTAAATTGCACTGTCTGGGTCTAGCAAGGGACGAATTGCCAAGGATGAAAGTCATCTCCCTTCTGGTGGTGCTCAGTACACTGCCTGGCAACATACCCATCTGCCACTGCCTCTTCCTCTGCAAACATGTGTTTACACTCTGTGTGTCCAGCGACACAGACTTCAAGGGGCTTATGGTTGGACTCTGGTTTCTGTTATGTGTGGTGGGAGGCTGCTTTGGGGCAGAGCTGTGAGATAGGGCAGTACAGAGAGCAGGGGAGCAGCAGCTGAGCACAACTGGTGGGAGCCCTCTGGGCAGGGCAGCTGACAGTGCTGAAGAGCTCTTTCTGCTTCTTTTCCACAGACTCCCATAGAAATGACTCCAGCACCTGTAATCAAAGTTGAACCCAAAGAGGAGAACCAGTTTCTAAATGTACCTGCAGGTAAGAAGATAGAATTTGCTGGTTGACTTACATCCCTCTATATTACTCAGATATAGATAATTACTCTACAGGGAGCAAAGACAACACCTGAGAGCAGAGCCATGCATTCAAGGTAGCCCTGAGGCACAGACCAATAGAGTAGTGAGCGCTGCACTGTTCCAGCTCAGATCAATGTCTGGACCAGCAGCCACACACAAAATTGTTCAGACAGGGACTCCCAGGCAAAACAGGCTGCTTCAGAGCTGGAAATGTGAAAGAGTGCCTTTAAAATCCTCAGAGGGACATTAGTGTGATCCAAAAACAACCATCTGAAAGTCAGGAAATTCAGGATCCAGTTTAATTTGAAAGAAACCCAAGCATCTGAAAATCTGCCGATGCACAAATGAAAGCACTATAGGAGCTCCCACTGCCCCAGAGAGACATTCCTTAGGCATATTTCCACCTCCATTAAGGCCCCCAGGGCTCTCCAGTACAAAGTGGGGACAGTTTTCAAGTGCTTGGCAATCAGCTGAGTGACCAGAGTCACTTTGGATCAAGTGTGCTGGCAAGTGTGTGAGCCCTGTGGTGCGTTTGGAAGAGCTCGTCTCTTCCTGTACTTGTGAACAGGCTAAGGAGCAAAACATCATGGGCTTTGTACTCCATTTTGGTTGACACCGGAGTACCTTATTGCTTTGTAAATACCTTCAGTGTCTTGGCAAAGCCCCTGCCAGCTCTCTGACTCCTGCAGTTCCTAGTTTAGCACATTTGAGGTCAGCCTCATGTCTGTCTTGGGCAGTGCTCCGTCCAGCCTTGTTCTCAGACCCACCCTGTCTTGTGAGACTCATTATCCTCTCCTTTCAGTCCTGTGTTCTGGCAGTGCCTTTTCCTTGTGCTTGTACCAACAGGCTGACATGAGAGCCATTAACTTGATCTCCTCATTTCTCAGTAGATGACCTGGTGCAGATGCCTCCAACTCCACCCAGCAGCCATGGCAGTGACAGCGATGGATCTCAGAGCCCTCGGTCCCTGCCTCCCTCCAGCCCAGCTCGACCTGCTGCTCGCTCTTCTACTGCCATCTCCTCCTCACCTCTCCTCACAGCACCACATGTAAGCAGGCAGCAGGACGTCACTGGGACACAGGGCTTCTTGGTGCTCAGAGGGGGCTGGAGGCTTTCCAATGCTTGTGTGGGGGATCCTGCCCTTGTTAAAGTCTCCAAGCTGAAATGCTCTGGCAAGGCAATGCGGTGTCCTAGCATAGGGGTGTGGGGAAAGCAGTGCTCACAGGAGTGAGGAGAGGCGCAATGAGTCTTGCACAATGCCTACCAGCAGCTACTTTGGTTTAGCGAGTGCTGTCTTTCACCCCATACTTTGGGAAGTGGCCTGTGCACTGGAGGACTTTCTGCAGAGGTTAATGGAAGACAAGGAAATAACGGAGAATTCCCACAACCGGACTGTGTTTTAACCATCGTCCAAAAGTTCTTTAGTGAGGTCCTGCAGTGCAAGGGTCTAGCCAGCCTCACATGAAGGAGGAGATGCCCTTCCAATAAACGAGGAAGGCAGCTGCTAAGCTGTGCCCAGAGGATCAGGTTGAGAGCAGGAAAGAGAACTGCCCTGCACCTATTTGTACTGAGCCCCTAGCTGCTCTGCAAGGCTTTTAGGAAGGTCACTGGGATAGAACTTGCTGACGCTGACGGCTGCTTTCTGTGTGTTTCAGAAGTTACAAGGGACCTCTGGCCCATTGCTCTTGACTGAAGAGGAGAAACGCACCTTGATTGCTGAGGGCTACCCCATTCCTACCAAGCTGCCCCTCAGCAAAGCAGAAGAGAAAGCACTGAAGAGGGTCAGGAGGAAAATCAAGAACAAGGTGACTGTTCACAATAACCATAATCATACAGTTCCCATGATTCCAGAGCACCCTCAGCTGACCAGTGCTCCAGTTACCCTGGCCTCCTCAGCTGCAGTGCAGCTCAGAAGAGGTGGGATTCTGCCTTTGCTGAATTGGCATGAGCCTTCCAACCCACAGAAATGGTGCCATGGGGCATCTCTGCACGAACGCTGTGCACGCAGCTGTATCTGGGGAGTGTGTCTTCCAGCCCAGCACCTGGGAGTGCGTGGCCTGCGGTGGGGTCCACAAGCTAAGGCATCACAGATCAGACAAACTGGCCTGGGCAGGCCTTGCTGTGGGGGCAGGCAAACAAGAGCCATTGCATGGTGCAGGATGGACGATGCACAGAGCTCATTAGCCAGGCAGAGGCTGTGAGACTTTAGAATGTGATTAGAAAGCATCCCATGAGAGAAATGATGAGACCCTGAATTAGTCACCCGGTGACTCAGAGGTGGTCTGGGGCAGAATCTGCCCAGATGGCCACAGCACGTACCCATGTGAGTCAGAGGAGTTCAAAGCAACCCTAAAAATGCTCTCAGCAGCAAGGGGCTCAGGCATACTGCAACAAATGGTTGTGGCCTACAGGCCAAAGAAGGCTGCATACTTACAGCATCCATCCCTCGCAGTTTTGGCCTGGAGATCAGTGGGAATGGCAGATGAGAATGTGACTTTGCCATTTACCTTCAGGGTGCTGTGCGTGCAGGGAACAGACAAGATGAGGGAGCCACGAAGAAGTGTCTGGAGGCTTATGATACTGACTCCTCTCTGATGGTTGTCCCTCTCACAGATCTCTGCTCAGGAGAGTCGCAGAAAGAAGAAAGAATACGTAGAGTGTCTGGAGAAAAAGTAAGTTTTTTCTTCTCCGTCTTACCTTTGAAAAAGGACCCCTGTCCCTGCACAGCGCCCCTTTCTAGTGCTTTTGTTTCTGAATTGCTTGCAAGGCTGGCTGCACAGAAGTTTGGTTTGGGATCCTGCCCCTACTCCTCTCCCTCCTAGAAATCTTCTTGCAGGATAGAGATTGCTCTAGAAACCTTGTGTTTCCAACTGCTTAGTTTGGCTGGTCCCCTGCAGAACACAGGCCATTCTGGCTGCCAGCAAGGTGGGATTTTGGGTGAGAGTCATGTTTCCCCACTAGAAGTTGCTTCTATTTTGTCTGTCCCGTAAGCAGCAGGCCCTCTGAGGGCACTGAACCATGGCTTTTCCCCCTCTCTTCCTATCAGGGTGGACACACAAGCATTTGATAGGAAGAAAAACCTTGCATCACAGTTATTCACCACACTCCCTCTCCTTCCACAGTTCCCTGCACGTGCCTTGTTTTTCTCCTTGCAACCCTGAGGTCCTGTGTGTATGGCAGGCATAAACTGAAGGTGACATCACATGACACTGGCAGGGCAGAAAATTACTCTTGAGGACCCAATCTTGTGGTCCCCTCTGTACTAGCAGCCCCTGACGGGCATTCCCAGGCAAAGAAGAATGCTGGTATCCAGGTGCAAATTTGCATTTCTGTTTAAATACCATCTTCTTCCCCGTGATTAACACCACCTGAGGTCCGCAAAATGGAAAAAAACAGCCCCCAAACCCAACCTTCATTAACTCTTCTGCCCGATGCTGTTTATGTTCTCTAAGCGCGTAGTAATGCTGAACAAAAACAGAGGGCTCCATGCACCTTCCCGTTCCCATGCCCTCCCATGAGCAGCACCTCGGCGCGCAGGCGTATGCCGGGGGGGTCAGAGCACATCACCTCCAGCTAGGGTCCCAGGCTGACACCCAGATCCCCCAGCCGGCCCCGTCCAGGCTGCGGTGCCCGTACGCACTCAGCAGATTGTTCCGCGGGCGTGTGGCTGCGACAGATGCCTTTCGAACGATGCCAGCTTTAAATGCGAACCAAAAGTTGCACTCGGTGATTTTTTTCTTTTTTTACGCAACGATTCTTTGGTCCACTTGGCTTTCCGTAAGAGCCGGTTTGTCAGAACCTGTGTGGGGCCCACCACCGCCCAGCTCCACGCCATCGCCGCCAGCCCGGTGTGGGCACAGCCAGCCCGGTTCGGCGGGATCCGCGCCCCGGGGCCCGCAGAGCCCGCGGCTCGCTGCTGCCCTCCGCTGCCTGCAGCCGGAGCGGGCCCGGCGCTTGCAGCTGGCCGGTTTTCACGGGCCGGGCGCGCTGCCGGGCGGGTCCTCTGTCTGAGCGGGACAGGTCGGAGGTTGCTCCCTTTCCATGCTGCTTAGCGGGGTTTGGAAGTGACGGACATGCCTGCGTAACCTGGAGTCTGTCCCGGTTTGACCTGCCCGTAACCAGCCACTACTGGTCTCCCAGCCCTCGGGAAAGCCTGAACTGGGAACCATCGCACCTAACTGTCCACCTGAGATCTCATCCTGGGCTGCCGGGGCTGGCCGCAGCCAGATGGGCGAGGGACATTTGGCTTCAGGACCACACCTTCAGGTGATGGATGGGGCCACTGAGCCTGCGCACCTGGGGAGGGGCAAGGACTACGTGTGCTTCATCTGCCTGGCCCTTGTAACCAGCCGGCTGTGGGTTTTATCCCACAGGGTTGAGACATACACGACAGAAAACAATGAACTCTGGAAAAAAGTGGAGACCTTGGAAAACGCCAACAGGTAAGAGGGGCTAGAGCTGACCCTCTGTGGGTGGGGCGGCGTGGGCAGGAAGGGGAGCCGGGGGAGCACTGGGGCAAGGGGGTGAGAAGAGAAAGGCAGGCTCCCCCAGCTCCTGGCGGGATGGGCGCTGCTCAGCAAGGCCCTGGTTTTTGGCCCGTGGCAGCAGCGAGGCAGCTGGGTTTGGTTAGCGAGCCTGGAATGTTTGTGTTGGGACAGCCAGGCCGCGCCGCAGCGAGGAGAAGGAGGGAAGGCGCGTTGCTCACATCTCTTCCTCCTCCTCCCTGCAAGCCTTTGGGCTCATGCTGCCCTCCCCATTGCCCTCTGGGCCTCTGGCTATCTCCAGGGCAGCTGCACTGAGCGAGGCTCCTCGCACCAGCTCCCAGACCCACTGTTGCTGGTTTTGGGCTCTTTGGAGGAATACAAGGCCCTGGGCATAAAGTGACTGTTTCAGGTTTCTCTGGAGAAAGAGATGAACAGACTTGGTGAATACAGGGAAAGCCCATTCCTCTAATAAAGGCAGAGATCCCAGCTCCCACCAAATCCAGAGCAACTCCCTGTGCATGTGGTACTGCAGCCCTTGCCCTGCCTCTTCCCCTTGCAAAGCAAGCCTGAAGGATCTCCCTACCATCTGCTGCTGCTCACCTGAAAGGGGCAAGCTGTTCCCACAGCGCCAAAGCAGGCCCCTGGCTCCCTCTCGCAAGAATCTGGTGAGCGCTTGTGTTCCTAATACGCAGAGCTGGCTGACTGATCACCAGGGGAATTTGCTTCCCTGGAAGCAAATAAAGAAGACTCCCACCCTTGCAGTGCGGATGGGCAGCAGGAGCTGGAGAAGGGCCCAGCTCTGCTCCCTCTTACTGAATGCAATAGGTGTGAGCAAGGGCAGGGTCAGCTGCAGGGCTGGTGAGAGGGAAGCTCATTTCTATAGCCCTATTTCTATCATCCCGAGCTCAGACTGAAGGGGAGAACCACAGCCGGAGAGCCAGTCCCCCGACCCACCCCTCTGCTGCCACTACAGCTCATGGAGTACTCCCTGAGGCTCGGCCGCGCTCCTTCCTCCCATCCACGACACGAGTGCTGTAGCCCCGGCTTCCAGGCCAGCCACTGATGCCAGGACCAGGGACTGTCAGGCATGGTCTGGCTGAGGTGTGCGAGTGGCCGGAGCCTCCCACCTGCCGGAGACACGGCTGCCCAGCTGCTCTCATCTGTGGGGCAGAGCCTGCAGCCCAGCCTGGCTGGGGGTGCAGGCAGCCCCTGATGCTGAAAAAGCATGAGCCCCACCCTGCAAGATCAGGAGACTGGCCTAAAAGCCAGGAGATATTTTTTTTTTCAAAATACACATTGTGTTCTTTCTAATTGGGTTTGGTTTTGAGCACTGCCAGTGGGACGCTCTGTGCTTCTCTCCACATGTACAAGGAGCAGAAGAGGATTTGGAAAGAGATAAAGCTGGGATTCTCCTGCAATCTCCTAGCTCCAGGACCTGGCATTTTATCAAAGCTCAAACATATTTGTGTAAAACAGTCAGTGCTCCCAGAGGGAGACACTCAGTAGTCTGCATTTCAGTAATTTGCAGCCATTGGGAACTGTGTGCTCTGTAGTCTTCCTCATCCCAGATTTCTTCACCAGCCCAGTGAGGGGTTTGGTGGCTCTTAGTAACACACCTACCACTGTTCTGTGCTTACCTGTGCCGATGCCTGTGTTTAGTTAAATGGGGCAGAGAGACCTTAGCACGTGTTCTAGCTGGGGCAGCCAGACAATTAATTAGTTGCTGAACTCAAGATTTGGCTTTGCCCACATCCCTCTGCAGACTTTGCCAAGACTGAAGAAGCTGGAGGGGGTCAAAACTGTTTTTTCTTTCTCTCTCCACCATATGGTTCAGGTCACAGGTCAAGCTGCAAAGCGTGTGTCTGAGTGAAGTGGGAGCAGGCAGGCCTGTGCTTGGTGTCTGACCTGACTACAAAGTTCAGCCCTCATCCCAGAGCCTGATTTTCCTGGTAGCTCACCTCTCCATTGCTTTGGGAGATGACTGGCTGGGCTTTGAGACACCCAGGACTCCTAAATGAATGGGACGTTCATAATGGTGGGTAGCTGCAGTGAAGGTTGTGGTGGACCTACTGGTGAGGAGACTGAGGGAGCGTGCTGCAGGGAGTTACTACAGCGTAATGGCACCTCGGGGCCGTATCTCTCACAGCTCCTGCACACTTTATATCTCAAACTCACCCTTTTTTGTTTCGTGCTTCCCAAGCCTGTTTGGTCAGAGAACTTGGGCAAGATACAGCAAGGGGGAGACGTTTGTTTTCATAAGAAGGGAAAATCAGGGTAAAATATGAAGGGGGTAGTGGTATTCTTGCATCACTTACTAGCTGTTACTTCTTTATCAAGTTGTGATTTGGGTTGTTTCCTGTCCTAGGACTCTGCTCCAGCAGTTACAGAAGCTGCAGGCTCTGGTAGCTGGGAAAGTCTCCAGACCTTACAAAATGGCTTCCACACAGACTGGGACCTGCCTAATGGTATGAGCTTCATTTCCATTTTCCTTATTGGCCATGCTTCCCCATACAGCTTTGTTGATTGCCTGTCTCTGCCCTCTTCCCTGCTGCCCGGCTCTGTTGCCAGTTACATCTGCTCTCTTGCTTTTGTGTTACAGTCACCAGAACTGGGCCCTGTGACAGAGATACATCGGTAGTGTCAGTTGTTCATGCAAAAGCATTAGAAGAATTCCTGCCCTTTCACTGTATTGTTCTTTGGGCAAAACGGCACTTTGTTTTCTTTTCATTAGCTATCGGACATTCAGCAAAAATCTTCAATGAACTTCCATCGTAATGGGTAGAGTTTTCTTTCGCTGAGTTGGTAATGCTTAATGTTTAGCTCAGCAGGGCAGACAAACAGTTCAAGAATTCCTCCCGGTGGGCATTACACCTTGTGTTTATCAGGAAGAAATGGCATCTGTTCTTGCTATAGGCAAGCACATCAGGCTTTGTTAAATCCAGCTGGACTTCTCTTCATTTGGCCTTTTGACTAACCAAAATGATTTGGGGTTTTCTGCTGGTTGTAGCAATCCCTGTTTTCCTCTTGTTTCTCATGGTGGAGGATCATGATTAAGCAATATTGTCTTCACTGTGGAGCTTTGGGGCATGCCAGCATGTGGCCATAGAGTCAATTGCTTATTCTTCATCTCGTTTTTTGCGAGAGGGAAAGTTTCTGATCCATGATAAAAATATAAAACCTTCAGCCCTGTGATGTCTTTGCAGGATTGTCGTAGTAGCTGCTTGAGACAAATTTGTCAAAGTTAGTTATCCGTATCTAATTATCACTTCTGTACTGTTAACAGTCATGAAACACAAACAGATGGTGAGGTGCTTGCCCCACTTTCTCAGCACTCTTAGTGTCCTGAGAGGCTTTTTTTTGCTCTTGGTTCAATCAGGTTCCCTGGTTCCAGAGCCCCTGCTCTGTAATCTTCAGCACTTTATCCTTTCAAAATCTGCTCAAACTTTTGCTACTCTTTGCTGCCCCCATGTCAGACCAAATTTTAACGACTAACTGTCTTTTCTGTTGGCTGCTCTGTGGCTTCATTCCCGAGTTCTTTCCACATTTTCGGGTGTGACCCAGCTGGGCCCAGTGACTCATTTCTCCTTAATGCAGCAGCTCATCAGAGCACCCCTGGCTCCGGCAGTTCTTCATCGCTGCTGCCTGGAATGAGCAAGTCTAGGAGAGGTGCCTTCCAGCACATCCCCTGTGCTGTAGGCTGATAAAATACCTAATTTAGCTTCCCAGCAATGTCTTATCTCTCCTTGCTGCTCCTTTTGTTCCACAGCATCCCAGCCCACACACCAACTCTCTCAGGCTTCCGAGCTTTGAAGCATTTCAAGAATTTGTGATTTACTCTTCTGTCTTTGGCCAGTTCTTCTCATAGGCCTCCGAGTTCCCAGTTTCCATTTTCAAATACAGCACTCCTTATCATGACAGATATGTAGAATCATCATGCCTTGCAGCATGGGAGTGAAGCAGAGTACCCTTCTTTTTTAGCCCTGCCTCATTCCTGCTGGATGTTTGTCCAGCCAGTTCTTGAAGGCGTCTAATGATGAGCAGTCCTCAGCCTCCTCAGTCAGACCATTCCTGCGCTTCGTTATCTTTACCAGATAAAGCTTTCTCACTATCTCATCTCAATCTTCCTTGCAACAGCATAAGCCTATTACAACTTCTTCTTCCCACTGTAAGCAAGATCAGTCTATCCTCCCTTTCTGCAGCTGCATTTTATATATTTGAAAACTATTGCTTTTGAGCAACTCCCTTCAGTTTGCTCTGCGAAATCACCACCATTTCTTCATTCTTCCCTTGCAGGCCGAGTTACTAAATCACTACTTGTTCCCAGAGCTCTCTTACAGACTTTCTCTGATCGCCCTGCATTTTTTCGGAAGTACAAGGCCCAAAGCTGGACACCGTATTCCACCTGAAGGCTGGTACAGAGCCAGGGCACCAGCCAGAAAGCCTGTTCATACTGCCCGGGCTATTTGCCCTTTGCAAAGTGACACTGACCTGTGCTCACATTGCTGTCCATTTTCCTAGATCTTCTTCTGTAGAACAGCTGCCTGGCCAGGTAGTCACTGACGTGTTTCCCCTGTTGATCAGTCCTTCCACCCTGCAGGTCTCAGCAGGTCTCGGCGTTTGTCTGTGTTGATCTGCCTGCTGTTCTCTTGGACCGCTTCTCCCTATGGTCAAGATCATTCTGAATTTGAATCCTGACCAAAAGCCAGTCTGCTTGTAGGCTCTCCCATCTGCAGATTTGATACAGTCCATCATCCAAGTCAATCTTAAAAATGTTGAATCTTGCCAGAGCCGTAACGGATCTCTCTGCTACTCCATCTGCTACTTCCTCCTAGTTTGACAGTGAACCATCTGATAACTATGCTCTCAGGATGTCTTTTTCTGATTAATTTTGCCTCCACTTTTTCAGCTGGTTTTGCAGTAGTTTCCTTTAGCTTAGTTTCCCTTGCTTTTTAAGAGGTCAAAATGGTGATATGGTCAAAAGTTGTGAGATGAATGGTACTCAGAGTCAAACCAAGAGCTGTTGTTATGAAGTGTTACAGAGTTTCAACTGGAACTTTATCAGAGAGTTAATCAGAGCTAACCTGAAACAAAGCAGAGTAAAACCAATGCTCATTTGCAAAGCCCTAGCTGAAAGCCATTTTAAAGCAAGATGTTAAGTATACTGCTCTTTCCCAGCCCATAAAGCCTGTTTCATTTTAGCAGAGAAGAACAGGCTGCACAGGGCTGGCTCCCCTTTCTGGAAATTGTGTGTTTGTCTGTGATAATTCCAAGCAACATCTATACAGAATTTATTTTTTCCCCTGTTTTTGTCCAATAAGGGTTCTAAATGCCTTGTGTGCCTGATATGATGTACTTAGACAGTGTCTATGCTGTCCACATTTAATTTCCTTAATTTAAAGCCAGCCGTGGAGAGTCTGGACAATTAAAATACCTCTTTACATACTGTAGTATCTCCATGCTATTATTTGATCTTCCACATCTCCTGGAATCCACCAGCGGTCAAAAATACCTTGATGTATGAGCTTCTGTTTGTTACTTAGGCACGGCTATTCCGAAATAGGTGGCTATTCTGAAAATCAGTCAAGCAATTGACACACATCCATGGGCCCCGATGGAATGCACCCACGAGTGCTGAGGGAGCTGGCGCATGTCATTGCTGAGCCACTCTCCATCATCTTTGAGAGGTCCTGGAGGACAGGAGAGGTGCCTGAGGACT
>Ga0065711_1038261_pt1 | contig 18969 bp, 4 predicted proteins | sample Hoacrofraction12_FD_59098 | JGI IMG/M metagenome (GOLD analysis project Ga0065711, IMG submission 59098) | Hoatzin crop microbial communities from Cojedes, Venezuela - Epithelial fraction 12 v2 (version 2) | ecosystem: Host-associated > Birds > Digestive system > Esophagus > Crop | place... | reverse complement strand
AAATACAGAGTACTGCTGTTGGAAGATTTTGACTAAAGACTTTATGACCTTTAGTAGGATCTGTTACACGTGCTCTGCAAAATAATGTTCCTAACAGAGTGCAATGGTATTTGATGCAATTTCTTTCATGAGCCCTAGTGCAGAGGTAGCTCTGACACTCTTAGAGGAAGAATTCACTGTCTGCTGTTTGGTTAAATATTTACAAGCTGCAAGAGTATTTCAAAGTATGTACTTGTTAAAGGAGGAAAAATAAACAGGTCATTTTAAGCAGTTGCAGTAAGAATAACTATATTTTTATGGATATAATCTGTGCCTCAGATAACTTGTACTCCTTTCAAGGAAGCTGGAAGTAGGTCCTCCAAAAACTGCACAAAAGCAGAGTCCAGGGAGCTGTTGAGGAGGAAGAAAGGAATTAGGAGAGGGTGGTTCAAGTGCAAATTTCCCTCTTCCTTACGCCTGTGTATAAAACTCACCAGTACAGGTTGAAGAGATTTTGTTTTTACAGATAGCCAGTGGGTTTAAACATGAAAATGCAGTTTCTTGTTCTTCTGGAGCTAACAAGGTTTTATGTTTGTCACAACAAGTCTTCACAGCAGTGCCACAGTTCACATGGAGACTTGAACATAGTATGAAGAACAAATTTGGGTGAAAGAGTGGGCTCAGGAAGGATTGTACCTCTGGGTTTGTCCCATTTTTTCCTGTTCCTGGGCCTGATGTTGAATCGTAGAATCATAGAATAGTTTGGGTTGGAAGGGACCTTTAGAGTCCCTAGAATGAGCAAGGATATCTTCAAGTAGATCAGGTTGCTCAGAGCCCTGTCCGACCTGGCCTAGAGTGCTTCCAGGGATGGGGCAGCTACCACCTCTCTGGGCAAGCTGCTCCAGTACCTCACCACCCTCATCATAAAAAATTTGTTCCTTATGTCCAGTCTAAATGTGCCTTCTCTTAGTTTAAAACCATTACCCTTTGTCCTATTGCAACAGGCCCTGCTAAAGTTTGTCCCCGTCTTTCTTATAAGCCCCCTTTAAGTACTGAAAGGCTGCAATAAGGTCTCCCTGGAGCCTTCTCTTCTCCAGGCTGAACAGCCCCAACTCTCTCAGCCTTTCCTTGTAGGAGAGGTGTTCCAGCCCTCTGATCGCTTTTGTGTGCCTCCTCTGGACCCACTCCAACAGGTCCATGTCCTTCTTGCGCTGAGGGCTCCAGAGCTGGATGCAGTGCTCCAGAGCTGGATGCAGTGCTCCAGGTGGAGTCTCACTGGAGCGGAGCAGAGGGGCAGAATCCCCTCCCTCGACCTGCTGGCCACGCTTCCCTTGATGCAGCCCAGGATACAGTTGGCCTTCTGGGCTGCGAGCGTACATTGTTGGCTCATGTCCAGCTTTTCATCCACCAGTAGTCCCAAGTCCTTCTCGGCTGGGCTGCTCTCAATCCCGTCATCCCCCGGCCTGTATTGATACCAGGGGTTGCCCCAACTCAGGTGCAGGACCTTGCACTTGGCCTTGTTGAACCTCGTGAGGTTCACACAGGCCCAGTTCGTGAGCATGTCCAGGTCCTGCTGGATGGCATCCCATCCCTCAGGCGTGTCAACTGCACCACTCAGTTTGGTGGTGTCGGCATGTAAATAAGCGTAGATAGTATGGCACACACTTAATTTTGGGGATTTGGTGTCTTAGCTTTGAATATGAGCTGTGTTATTTCAAAGTCTCCAGGCTTCCTCAGCCAGGCTGGGAGGGGACTATGGTAAGCACGGTGGGTTGCTCTGGCGAGAGAAGTGTTTGGTCCTCACGTTTGTAGAGGCTTGGTGTTGTCCTCCCATAAATGGGATTGGTTGAATGAAAAGGGCTTGGTTCCTTGCTTCTCGTTCATAATAACCCACTTCTGGTTTGTTATTATTTGCTCTGTTCGATGTTGTATGGACTGTACTATACTATATCTATACTATATCCATGTACCCATATACTGTACTATACTGTACTAAATCCATGTTATATGTATAACAGTGCATACTCTAGCAGGGAGATGTTCTTAAGTTTATTGTTATGTTCTTAAATTCAATGAGTTCACCTGAGGCGGAAAATCTTCACAGAATAGATCATCTTATCTAGGACTTTACCTAGAAGAGCAAAAATGGTTGTCTGCAGTTCATGTGTTGTTCCTCACAAAATGATTTTTTTTGGTCCCTTGACAAAGTGATTCTTTGCTGCTTAAATTAATTTCCCTGTGCTTGTTACAGAGTAGTGGTGGAACACTTTTAGTCCCTCAGTAATAATTTCTGGAACTCCTAGAAAGATATTTGGAGAGTTTCCATGGACACCAATGTTCTGTTAAAATTTCTGTCCAGAGTTAAGAACAGAATGGGACCACAAGTTATGAGAAGAATGTAGAAAGGAGGGCAAAAAAAAAAAATAGGGAAAGGGCTTCAGTGTTCCCAAACCATGGTCTGGTACCGCTTGTCTCACATAGAAGTGAAGTAAGAGAAATGAAGTGAGAGTGTAGCGTGTGTGAAAGTGGGAGGATCAAGTACAAAATATAATGTTGTGACGCTAAAGAAGATTTGTGCAGTGTTGCCTAGGAAACACACTGCCAGTTTGCAGTCAACGGCCTACGCATCTCATGGCTCCCAGTAACTGTTCGCGTCTCGGGAAGGCCCCTGGGACCATCTGTAGCTGAAGCATGTTTTACGTGTCACACAATCTCCGTCCCCAGAACAGGGCTTTGACACAGACTTGCGTTTGCAAGCGTGGTAAGCCTGCAAAGCCCTTGTTTTGTTGTTTCACTGCTTGCTCAACACTCGCTGTTCAAACTTCTGCACCTTTCTTCCCATCCCATAGGTGCCCAGTGCACCAAGCAACTGCTGACGAGTGTTAGCTCTTTACTTCAAACTTGATCTTTTGATTCTCCATATGGGATGTTAAGATAACTACTTTGTTACTAAGCCCAAGAATTATAGGCTAGCTTTTATTTTTGTACATTCCTCCGTGTATTCTCCTAAAAAACTGATGAAACAAATGGTTCTCTAGATTTCCTGTGTTGATGAAGCATATCAGTTTCCTTTCATGGGAGTCCAGAGGAGATGAAAACTGCTTTCAGTAGCACTGCTTTGCAGTGCACGCCTACGGACTGCTTCTCAAGATTATTCAGGATAACTTCCAAGCTTTTCTTTGGCATATTTTGACCGATACCATGTTTCCACAGCACTGATTTGTTCAGCAATGTATATGGCAGATGCCATAACCGTTGAATTATTTTAGGAGTTAGTGTCTTCTGAAAAAGAAGGGATTTCACACAGTTTTGCATTTCTCAGCAACAAAGCATAAGGTAAGACTGAAGGATAGACTTCTTTGATTACCTCCTGATTTTTAGATGTTGGCTTAGAATGGTGGTAGATGAGACAAGGGATTCTTTTAATTACTGTCCATGAAACACACCCTACATCAGGCTGCCCTGTGGGGCCCTGAGCATCTGTCAGTCCATTGCATTGGAACCTGCTTTCTGCTTATTCTGAGTTACATCACCCGTGCATCTCCTTGGCATTGGCCATAGATGCCAGGCTGACAAAGTGTTTCTTGAACAGATAAAGAAATTTGGAAGTCCCCGAGGCATTCCACCATCTGCTGTCATTGGTGTGATTTCCTTCCCTAGCAAGTAGGTGAGATGCTGTAGCTGCTGCTTGTCGGAACTGTGTTGAGCGAAATGGCGTGAACGTGCTGGAACCGAACTTCTGTCTGAAAATTAGCTCTCCATTGGAAATATTTATACAGGATTTGTCTGGGTATTCAGTGTTAAGAACAGAAACTGATTCTTTTATTCTGTCTCTTTAGGTCTCCAAAAGGTGATGTCCATAATGAAGGATATGTCTTGGAGGTAGAGTGCTGTTCCTCTTTAAACCAACTTTCAGACAAAAAGGAGATACCTGATTTTATTAAGAAAGTGAGTACAAAAAAAAAGAAAGGCAACTAAAACACAGTATGCTTTTATTTGCACTATAATTACTGCTTCTAGTTCTGTCAGTCTGACAGTAGGAATATGTGTACATTTTGTGCAGTTGAAACACTGCACTAGAATTTGGTGTCTTGTAATTTTGAGTATCTGAAGGCCAATTATACTTACTGAGGGAAACAAGTTTGTTCATATTATTATGAGAAAATGATGTGTGGTATCCCAGAAGAGTGGCTTCTCACAGATGGTATCAACTAAGTTACCAATGTGTAAGACATCTTGTCCTATAATGATGTAAACATTTTAAGTTGAAACAATATAGGTAATTTCCATTTTAGTGTCAAAATATCCTGTTGGATGGTACTGTAGCTGGAAGGCCTGTTAACTCCCAGAATCCCCCAGATAACATAAATTTTCTTTCAGTATCATGTGATGTTAGCAGTTAAAGGTGGTACTGGTACCATCTCTTAGATGGTACTAAAATAGCTTTGTCATCCAGGAAGGGGTTGCTTTCAGTAAACTGTTATATATACTGGGGAATTTGAAAAGAATTCTGCAGTTCTTTATTTGTTGCCTTCTTTTTCAAGTTTTTTTTATGCTGTAATATTCTGCCAGACTGGAAATTAGCAGGTTATGTCTTTTTTAGTGAAGACAGATTAGCTGTACATGTTTCAAATTTTGCAGCATCTGTTGTGTCCTACTGCATGTTATAAAAATTAGCATTAAATACTATATTTACTTAGCCACATGGCGTAAGAATAGCATGAGTAGGCATACTCCCCTAGCTTTATTCCATTTTGCAGTGATAATAGTTCAGAAAATTTTGTAGAACAAATTTCAGCACAGGCTGTATGAGCTTGATAGGGACTCAGCTTGACAGACTGCACTGATGTTCAGTCTTTCCTTTTTACTATGAATTGTAAAAACGGGATTGAAAATAATTCAGCTATGACTATGTGATCATCATCGTCATACTTAAAGTTATATAGATTTTGGTATCAGAACAAGTGAAGTTTTCTAAACACTAATATTCAAAAGTTTAAGTCTGAGTTTCGTTTCAGTGTTTATTGTGTTATTGCATGTTTATTCTGACACTATCTTGGATTATTTCAATATATTTGCACTTAGGCAAAACTGGTGTAGTTCTTGTGTATCAGTTCCAGTGTTTGATTTTGTTCTTCAGTTCCTTCAGTCAGAGCAGAAATATAGGCTGATCTATCACAACTGGTAGCAAAATTTTGTATCACTGCAACAGAAAATGTCTTTGCATTTGTAACTTCAGAAGGAGTATGGCTAACATGAAAACAAAATGACAATCCAGGAGTCAGCTTATTTCCATAAATATCCAATTCTGAGACTCTTCAGAATGCTTTTCTAGACATGGAAATGTTTCTGTTGGTAGAAGCCATTTGATTATGGGGTTATGAAGATGCCTTTTTGAAATATAATAACTTAAATTTTAATAGCTAAAATGTATATTTACTGTTTCTCTGTAGACTGAGTATGTCGCTCATCCTCAGATGTTGTTTGATGTAGAGGAATTTGAAGTTCTTTGAAGCTGTTGGTGTCAAGCGTGTGCTGTGTCACTGTCTATAGCTGATTAAACACATTGTGAAAGTCTCAACACTTTTATGTAAATCTAACTTGGGAAACACGACTTGTTTGGGAGTAGGAATTAATTGTCATATTAACTCATTTGTCTGAGCAAAAAAAGTCCATTGCTTTTAAGGGTATATAAAACAGATGTTTACAAACAAATTAAATGAAAAATAAAGGACTTTCTTCAAAGAAAGTACTAACAAAAAGCTGTTAGAGAGGGCAATTTCTTGCTTTCAAACAAGAACAACCCTATAATTCTTCATAAACTGTGGAATACAATTGAAGTTAATAGAGTGTTGTAATTGAATAGGCAGACCTGTGATCACAGAGCTTTTCATAACAGAGCCTTTTAGCACAGGTTTACCATCTTACTGCATTGCAAATTACTATATTTATTTAGAAAGATACCGAATAGAGTAGCCATAAAACAAAATCACAAGTCAAAATTTTCTCCAGCTGTGAAGTTACCAGAAAAAATTGCTCTACTCTTACAAAATTAATTTTATTAGTTTTATTATGCCCCGCTGAGCAAGTATTGTTTACATGGAGTTTGAACAAGGAAGCAATTCTAATAACTTCTTTTCTCAATTGACTGTTTGTTGCATTGAAAATGTATGTCATATTGAATATTAACTACTTGCTCCTGGCAAACACAAAACAATTTTGCAATGGCATACAGCATAGTTAATATATTTTTTTCCTTCTGTAACTCCATATAAATGTTTAAGAGTAATGAAGTAGAAACAAGGAAGTTATTTCACCTGGAGAATGCTTCTCACTCACTGAAATAAAGTTCCATTTTTTGCCTTTTTTGCCACTGCTGTGATTTCTGACCATGGTAAGAGCCATGGAAGACAGGAGACAGTTAAGTGTTGGGGACACAATGTTGCATGGCATACACTCGTTCCCTACCCTAACAGCATGTGGACATCGCCATGTTGTTTGTTCTTTCCTATCAGTGTGGACCTAGTGCAGCTCGACGTATCCTAAAGAGTTCACACAGTCCCACGATGTCTTTCTTTGTCATTTAATTCCTGAGCAAAGAATGAAGTAACTTAACTGTTGCATATGTACTTTATTACTGTGTTGGTATTAGCACTTCTGTCTTTAGCTCTCAGGCAAAACAGAGATTAAAGATTTGCTCATCTACTTTTTAATGAGCAAAGCTAACTTCTGAACTGCTGATCACTGTAGCTCAGATCATTCTGAAGTTGTTGCAAGTCAGAAATGTTACTTCAAAGATACTGTATTTTGTAATATTTTGACTTGTGTCTCATGTAAAATAGGGTAGCCTTTAATTACTTCCTTAGTTGCTCTTTATTTCTGTGTATCCTGTTACCGTTTTTTTTCATCTGAGAGTGTTCTCCTGGATCTACTGAGACAAGTAATGGAAGGAGAAGCTAGGCTGACATCCCATGAAAAGAGTTATTTTGGATATGCAGTCATATATGAATGCCAAATATGTTTCTCATGACCTTTGTTTTCCACATCTATCTGAGTTACGTGCTCTAGAAGAACTGTAACAGGCAGAAGGTCTTAATCCTGTGTTCACGTCTTTGCGTGCTGGTGAAAGCTTACAAAATGGAGGGTCGTTTCTTTACCACTTCTTCCCAGTTCTGACATTTTAAAACTTAGGAAGCACATCTTTGTATCGCTGGTTGACTGCTTAATAATGCCCTGTCAGAAGGACATTCTTGTATGTTAACTTTTTTTCAGTTTGACTGCATTGCAGAGTTCATGTTTCTTGTCCCTGTGGACTTACTATCGTTCCCTAGGGAAGTGTGATAAGCATGGAAAAGCATGGTTTAAAAATGCTGCAGCTTAACTGAAATTGAAATGCAGGCATCTTCCTTTTGTGTTTTTGACTAGACAAGGGCCTTTCCCTGCTGGTCTGTCCTTACTTGACTCAGAAATGAGGCTAATTTCTTCCAACAAACCTAAGGCCGTACAGATGAAGAATTGGTTTTGCGTTTTCAGAAGTGGACCAGTTCAGCTTGGAACACGACTGCGACTGCAATGTTGAAACACCTGTGTAATGCTTATTTTGCAATGAAGACTGCCCTACGAGACAGCGTTTGTCAAATCTGGTCATGGCTGTTCCTGCTGTTCATAGTCTTGGTGAACTTCAGTGAGCGTACAAATGTCATCACCAGCACTAGCTCAAAAGCTACCAGGAACATTGTCACTCCCTGAAGAGGTCCTCTGAACAAATTCTGTAGTCCAAAGTACCCTAGAAATAGTCTTGACTCCTGCAGATGTAGTGACTGTCCATCAGTTTGTTGGCATCTGTTTTCTGGTAGTGGCATTGCTAGGCCAAGAAAGTGATGATATCACTCAGGCTTAAGCAAGTGGGACCCCAGGGAGTAATATGCCAACAAAACTCATTGCAAGGATGCTGATACCCATGTACTTGTTCTAGAGTTGGCATCTGAAACAGTGACCACCAGTTCTCCCTGGTACAAAGGCAAGTTGCATAGGAAGTTGGACTTTTTGGAAAGAAAGGCCAGACAATACTAACACTTGCGTGAAGAACTCACGTGCTACATGGCCGAAAGCATCTACTGTATTTGAGCCCTCTTGCCAATTTTATGGAATATATATGGTATCAACTGGTATTTACTGAATTTTTTCTAAATGTCTTTTAAAAAATAAAATGTTACCAGGAATGGAACTGGCATGAGGAATTAGTATATTTCAAGTGTTAGTTTATGCACATGGAAATTAATACACATTACTACCAACAAGTTTAAACTGCAGTTGAACTTACTTGGTGTACTCCTGAAAGGCGAGACATTTCTTGGAGGGGATCAATCCTCCTGCCCGTTACTTGCCCTCACGCCTTTGGAGGGAGCGGCAGGCAGGAGACTGACTGAGCAGTTGGGTGAGGAACTGCTGCATGCCCCAGACAGCCACAGGTCAGTCTTACTGCATGTTTCTCCATATTGGATGTTTTTATCAAACTCCTGAGGTACTTCTTTTCCTGCTCTCTTCCCTCCATTCATCTGTAGCTGTTTTGGTGTTACCAAGGTAACTGCTGTCTTAGTTGATGTGCATTGTTTTCTGGAGAGTCATCTGCGTTATGGCTCTAAATGGTGAAAAATTTTTGTGTTAGTATTGCTGTTAAAAGACGGGTTAATTCTCCAGCTTCTTTTAAGTTGCTAGGTAGAAGCGGGGTTGGAGCATTTAGGAGGACTTCTGTTTCTCCTGTAAAATAAAAACTGAATGCTTATATGGATTCTCAATAGCTTTTTAAATCTTTTCCAAAGATGTTCCCAGTCAAGGGAGTGTTTCAGCCCAGACTTGACTCTTCACTTATTACCTACATATTTACTCACATCAGAATGAGCATTTGTCTTATACAATCAAAACAAGGTATTTCACATGTCCGTATAGCGTGTGAAAGCGATTTTAAATGATTTCGAACTCTGAACTTCTGAGTTTTAAAACTCTCTTCAGCATCTAGCTATAAAATGGCGAGAAGATGAGGAAGATGAGAAATATGTCATAGGACAAGTTTGTCCATAATAATATGTACTTTTTATATATACAATTATTTGTGTTTGTAACAGTATAACAAGCAAATGAGAAGGCAAAATTCTGCAGTTTCCTAGAAAAAAAAAAGGTGAAAATTACTAATCTTGTCATTTTTTTTACTTTAATTTATCATCACCAAGAAAAATAGTTTTCTATATAGCTGTTCAGTATTTCTCACATTCTTGTCTCTTTTTGTTTGCCATTTCTTATTCTTCATCTCTTAAAGGTTGCATTGCAATTTCTTTTTTAGAAGGAACAAAGAGATGCAGCTTATGTGTTCTGAAGAGCACTAGGCTGCTGGTGGATTTCTTTACTGTGTTGCTGCAGTCTTATAAGGATCTCTTCTGTGAAGTCTCCAATTGCCTTGCTGGTGCCAGGGTTCGTTAGATGGATATTGTAATCCTAAGCATTATTCTTTACTTCTTTATTCTTCTGGCCTGTTCAGAAATCTCCTGCAGGGTATAAAGTCAAAGCAGGTGGCAGTAAAAGACAGAAGAGGGGAAAAATTGAGTCTTTAGTATATTCTCAGAGGATCATTCTTCAAATGAATAAGCAGTTTGAATTTACTTCTGTGGCTAGAAAATGACCCCTCTAGAATACTGTTTATTACCTAGGATTACTTATCTAGATGTGATCTCAACTTCTTCTAAAATTATTTCCATCCTTAAAACAAACCAAAAAAATCCCACCCCAAAACCTTCACTCTCCAGGGTATTTGCAAAAGAACAATACAACATTTATTTCTTCAGCACATTGTAATGAAAACCATTGCTGAGCACTTAGCTGACTGCTTTGTTTTCTGCATGTTTTCAGTGCAAACAGAGCCCCTATTTTATTTTTAAGTATTTGGATCTCAGAAGTAGATATGGTCATGAAGCAGAAGTTGAAACTCAACATCAATGGTTCAGCTGCTTGTGATCTGCTGTGATAATATTTATTAAAGTGCATTTTGTTAACATTTTGTAAGTGAATATATAACAAGAGATGATAAAAAATAGCATATACTGTATTTGAAACAGCCTGGTGTGAAGGGAAACATCTGTTCCTGGTTAAGCTTCTTTCAACTTGTGTTCTTTTGACTAAGCCCTGTAAGAGTGGTGTTGATATATATCTTCCATGAACATTGCAAAACTATTTTCAGGACTCTCCCAAGAGCCTGGTTGTGCTTTTATAATCCTTTGCCCCCCAGCAGCTTTCAGAGCCATCCTCTTGACCAAGACAAAAATAGACATTATAAAGTATGTAGTTCATGTTTTTAATGATCCCACTTCTGTCTGGTGGGAAAAATAACTTTTTTTAAAATAACAATAAATATGATAATATTTTATACTATGCTAAAATAAAATATGCCCAAATTGTTCAAATTACTGTAATTTTGGCTACGAATAACAGATGGCTTGATAGAACAACATGATTTTAAAGAAACACTCTTTGATTTATATAAAGATAAAATAAAGTGTTCCTTGCAAATTAAGTGTAATGTAAGTTTGAGACTGAATTCTTAATATTTAAAATATTCCTGTTGTCCTGAACCTTTCCTTTTTTGTTTTCATTGCTTAGGACAAAGATGGATTAAACCAGTGTGCCAGTTTTGAATCTCATTAGTGCTAGCTGATCACAAACAAGTGACTGTTTTCTCGTGTTCTACAAAGAACACTGAATTGTGTTAATCCAGCTAAAATAGTTGTTAGATACAAAGCTCAACCATCCATCTCTGTAAATCTTAATTTTCCTCTTGCTTATGTTCATCCATTAGTGTAAGAGTTTCTTTCGAAAGATTCATACACAAGACCTGATCTGCATTTTGCAACTGGATTTTGAAAATGCCTGTTCTCTAGATCTCTTGAGACAGAGTTTGTACAGACTTTTTTTTGGTAATGTATGTAAAGTATTTGGGTTGAGTGAGCATAGCTGGCTGCTCCATAGCTGTTTATCCCATGTCCAAAACAGTTTTTAGGGAATAAATCTTAAATGGTGTCAATAAATTCAAGATTTCTTTTGAGTTTAGGGCAAGGATGGGAGGACACAGGTATGTCACATGGCTGTTGGGCAGGTACCATAGTCACTAAATCTCTGTAGCCTGTGTCCAACAACGTTCACGCTTTGCCAGCTCTGTGGAGGAACAGCTGCTGAAATAAGACAACATTTTGAGAAGAATCATCACACCCAAGACCACAGAGGATGAGACAGTGTGGTTTCAAGAGCTGTCATCTTCTGAGCTGTGCTGAAAGGAACAAGTGTACTTGCACCACGCTGCACTACATGTTTAGTACAGATGTATTGTTCTCAGGAATGAATGTACAGCTCGTGCGAGGTAAAGAGGGATTCCAAGTTGTTGCTTTCATCTCTGCCTTGGCTCCTGTAGCAGGAGACATACAGCTCACTGTATCTTGGTATCTCTTGGCAACACTGTCTTAAGACCTTATCTTCTGTTATATTCGGCTTAGCAGTAAGTTGCAGTAGCTACTTGCTTCACTGCATTCCTCCCTGTTCTGTTTGCAGCTTTCAGTTCCCTTCTGCAGAGTCTACTGCCAGTGAGCATGCTGTAAAATGGCAAAGCTTGCTTTCTTTTCCCTGTTCAGTGCTTAGTGTGCTCTACCATAAATGCAGCAAGAGCTTAAAATGTCAAGTCAATGGGTCTGTTGAATGGGCTGTGTCGTGCAAAGATGGAAAGGCGGAGTACATCTGTTTCTTCAAGAAACTGATTAAACTTCCAGGTTTGTTTTTGGACTCTACTAATAATCTCTTGGATCTGTCAACTTCATTCTAATAGTCTTGTCTAAAGTTCCCAAACGGTAAAATTCTGGTCAAGGTTTTCACTGGAAGTATCAATATAAACACTGTCAACAACACTGCTTAAAGGGTGACTGTGGTTTGGAATTATGGTAACATTTTTCAAGGCACCCCTCCAGTGTTTTATCCCTAATGGCCTATTTTGATGTAATTGACAGTAAAAACACTTGGTAATTTGAAAGCCTGAATGCAGACTGGGATTTGACTTTCTAAAAGCTACATTTATATTTACTTATATTTATATGAATGTGAACCAGCTATCTCAAATTCAGAAATGATGAGTATAAACTGGAAAAGGTTAAAAATCTTTGGGAAGTATGGAGCATCCTAGCTAGAAAAGTTGTGTGGTTTGGAAATCTGCAAGTGGTGAAACCGAGTCTCAGAGTAACAGGACAGAGAAATGATTAGTGGTTGCTGCTTTGCTGTTTGATTACTAGAAGTATCTTTTTTTGTAATCTTTTTTTAGTATAAGAAATGCAAAAATGCCAAAGTCACAAAAGTTTTGACATGTTTAGACAGAACTAAACCCCTCCTTCAGAACATTAGCTAAGCTTAGTTGGTTTTAGAATAAGCAGTAAGCTCTTGATGACTGGTGCTGTCTCCTCAGGAAGGAGTGTGTGAGACCTACAGAAAGTAGGAGAGGCAAAAGAAAAGCCTGTCTTAATTTTAAACATCTGCTTTCAGAAATCAGCAGACTAGAAGGGGGATGTGCAGTATTTGTGATGAAACGTGTACTACTGAATATTAATGAAGAAGGACAAAGTTGGAAGACTGTAGCCTCGAACACCCTTTTCCAGTTCCAACTCCTGGCATGCAGTACATAGCGTTCTCCCCAAACCACAAGATCATGTTCTTTGCATGAAGATCCCTGGTACTATGTCTGTTGTCAAAGCAGATATGCTTGAATCCTAAAAAGAAGGTAGAAAAATACAGTGATCTTGTTTCTGGTGCACATTATGAGATCTAATGCCTCTAACATGGTTCTTTTAAAATCAGTAACCAAATGGACAGACAGACAGACAAGCATTTCTTTTTTTGGCTAAGGCAATTTATTCTGGTTTAAATAGAAAGCTCTGAGCAAAATTAACCAGCTATTGTTTCAAAGGCCATATGTTTGGCCATCAGTAGGACTGAGTAGCAGTCTTTCCCTTAGCTCACTGCAGGGCTAACTAAATGCATCTGACCATCAGAAAATCAGTTCATTGCTCGTAGAGAATGTTGTCCTTTCTTCAAATGCATTTTAGCTACTTGTGCTGTTTGTAAATGGTTTCTGTTTTTTGTTTTTATATTAGCAGCTGTCCCCTTTACTGGCTTGGTACAACATTCCTCCAGTACCTTGTTATATCACGAACCATATAGCGAGCCTGTTAATGAAGTGTTCAGTCCTAATGCCTAGATTTTGAAGGTGTTTTTTTCCAGATTGTCAGGAAGTGTAAGCCTTGAGACCATTTAGGACTGCTATAAACTGGAGCGCCCTAATGACATTCGTAAAACTGCTTTTGCTCTGGATGCATCCCAAAAATGTCCAGCTCCTGGCATACAAGAGTTAAGAGAAATTCCTAACGCTTGTCTTATTAAGTCATTTTGTTTGAAAATCCATATCCAAGAAAGAGATCCTTCTTACTAAATTGCTGTGCATTATTTTCCGTGTTTATTGATGTGAGTGAAATACTATCCTGAGCTTGTGGGAAGTGTTTGATTTGCTGTCTGCCATCCCATGGGAGAAATGTACAGAATCTCTCTGTAAGCAATCACTGAATGTGACAAAACTGTAAGATTCTGTTCAGCATGGGATCTTTATCCTTGAGCTTCTGTATTTGTAAGTAGTACCATCATATTCGCTATGAATAGGAGATCATTAAGGAGCTGATAATGCAACAAGAAACGCAGAATCACGATAACTGGACTGTACAATTAACTTGTCAAGTGTCCTTATTCTAAATAGATTTGAAAAGAAAACCTGTATGTAGCTGTTCAAAATGAGCTTTCAGCCTGGAATCCCTGCACTTCCTTCATGGTTGTGAGGCCTGCAGTATAGAAACACGTAGTTGTCAGAAAAGAGGATTTCATCATTCGGCCGTGCTGTTGCCAGGTGTGGTTTTACAGATCTTTAAATTAGACCGTCAGCTATTTTCTAATCAGCTAGGGAGCCTTCAAGAGAACCAGAAGTATTTAAAAAGGTGGGACATAAATTTGCTACATCAACGTAATGCTTAGTGACATTGCTTTGTGCTGCTGATAGTTCCTTTTTTTCCAAATGCAGTATAAAAATAGCGGTCAGTCAGTTTTGAAATAAACAATAACATTTCACAGATGCTAAGAAATGTTAACAGAATTGCCCCAGCTAAAATTCAATTAAGGTAGTGACATCAGGGTTGGACACGGTGCTTGTTCCTATTCCTGGTAGAGTTAGTGGGAGATTTGATATTTATCTGAGAGATAGCAAAGGCTAAATCTGTCATTTTTTTCCCTTCAGGGAAAATGCCAGGTTTCTAATCAAGCAAATTATAGGGATGACATTAAATTCTTTAACTGCCTTGGCCCCCTGTACACATGTAATTTCACCCCTTCTTCAACCAGGTTCTGTTTTTAAACTGGCGTAAATCCAATCTGTTGCAAGCCAGTTATAAACCGATTTGGATGTACCCACTTGGGGGTTTATCCAGACTGAAATAAATGAGTTAAGTTCTGCTTCTGTTGTTGAACAATAACATGTTTGTGATGGAGACCCGTTCTTGTATTTGTGGTTAATATCATCCAAGCAGCACTTTATGAGGCAATAAAAATGTTTCTGTTCCTATCTGGGGAAAGAACCAAAGAATTTTTTTTTTCATTTTAAATTTTGTTGGAATTTCCCTCTTAAAACCCAAGAAGTAAAGAGCAAGTATATAGCATATTTAAAATAAAAAAGGTTAGTAAAACAGTTGAAATCAGTATGGATCACCTAATGTAAGAGCATTTTTAATCTAGCTTTTTTTCTGATGTGGTAAGTGATGGAGATGCAGTTGTTCTGCTTTGTCCTCTCATTTAGACATACAATGTCGTATGACAAGGACCTTTGTTAGTACTCTAAACTGGCACTTAAAGACAAGTAATTGTAGTATTTACCTGATCTGGAATGTGTTCTGGGTGACCCTATCAGCATAGCATCATGTTCTTCCCATTGAGTTCAGCTTTCAGCTTTACCCCTGTTTTCTCCCGTGTGTTGCCCACTTATTGATTCCCAGCATCGCGTCTGCTAAGATACTTTCCCAGAAGGCTGGAACAGACATACCTGTCTGTGTGTGCCCACACAGGATGCCTCAGAGGGTCCAAAACCAGGTGGCTGGTAAAAACAACCCTTCTGCCCCATGTCACTCCTGGGCACGACCTGTCCGGGTACTGAGGTTTGGGCTTGCTGTTTTAAGTCTGGGGTTTTGGGTTTTATAATTCAAATATTCAGTATTTAAAATACAGGAAACAGGAAATGTGAATGTATACTGGATGACATAATTCATTCTGGGTATGAAGGCATCTATAATTTTGTACTATTTAAGCTCTCAACAGCATGCTGAGAAATCAGGTTGTCTTTGTTTGTAGTTTGAAAATGTTCAGGTTTTATACTTTATTTGTGATGAGAACTAGCCTCTGCATGGTTTTGTGTAAAGTTGGAAGGAAAAGTTGCATCTGCCAATACATCACTTTGCTGTTCTGCAGCTTACGTTGCACTGTTGATGCACCATTTCCTGCTAAATTTGCTTGATTGAAAGTAATGAGATGCTTGGTTCTCCCTTGTGTAGTTGGGAAAATTTGAAATATAGGTTTAAATAAGATTTTGTATTCTGTATACTGCTGATTAACTTGTTGGGAAAGGGCCTTGAAGATAGTCTCTTTTTCCAATCTTTCTGACAAACTATTAGGCTAATATGGCATAGAGTATCATTCAGCCCTTAGTTCCTCCTATTTCCATTTAGAGAACAGAGCCTCAGAAGAAAAACTTCAGCATCAGGTGTTCCTTAGAACAAATACATTTCTTTTTTTGAGCGATCCAAGACTGTAAAACATTGCTACAATAGCTGTGAAAGCTGTTCTTATCCAAATCACAGCGTGGGAGAGTCTGGCACAGATTGACAAGCAGTCTTTATTGACCAGGACCAATAAAATTACTACATATGTATTATCCTCAAACTCTTAACAGTTGCCTGCTAGTTAAATTTCTATAATTAGCTGCCCTGCAACCTACTAAATAAATGTAGTGGTCTGTCTGTAGATTACTGCTAAGAGAGAAACCAAATTTGTAACTCTGTCATGGAGTGTATAAAAAAAGTATTTGTAAAGTTACAACAGGGAGTCAGAACCATTACGAAGATTATGAATGCATCTGTCATTGGCATTCACTTAAACCTTCCTGAGCAAGCAAGCTAGCTACGTGCTAACTTGCTTTATAGACAGAGAGTCATTTGATCAGGACCCTGACAGTAGTATTTTTATTTGGAGGTTATTGTCCTCTTTAGCCATGAGCTTTAGTTAAGTCAGCATCCCATGTTCACCAGGCGGAACACCTGTGAAGACCTTTGGCTGGTTTCCTGGAGAGCTCTGTTTAAGTTCCTGTGATCACAAAATCAAGAGTTAATTTAATGTGGAAAATATAATAGTGGTTTGAAAGAGGAAGTTCTTGTTGTTGATCAGGTATCATCTGTAGGTTGGTGTGTTCAGAACAGTAACATGTTACCAGGAAGTAGGTGATTCATGTAAAAAAAAAAAAATCTGGGTAAGGAACATGCAGAAATGAGCTTCCTCTTAAATTAAAAGAAAAAAAAAAGTTAAAAAGTTGTACAAAATTCTTCCTATTTACTTGCTATTGAAGAAAATAAGAAGTCCTGAACTGTTTCACACAAGTTTATGCTAAATTGAACCTCGGAGAATAATGAAGGCACTTTAACTCTCTGGAATTACGTGGTATGCAGAGAAAGTGAAATTATTTCTCCATTCTAAAGTCATTTGTTTTTGAAATATTTGTGTTTAGACTTGGTATTATATGAAGACTATACATTACATGGAGACCTTTCCTTTTTGGTGGGTGATTTTGCTAAATGAATCGGCAGACGCTGACGTTTTCACAGAAGCCTGGGTCTCTCTGCAGCTTCTCCTGGCTTTGAGGAATGCGAGGCTGGGGACTCGAGTGGATGGTGCATCCGTAGTGCTGAGTCTGCCGGAAAGAGAGTTCTCTTTCTGCTTCATCTCAAGCCTTTCTTAGCGGATTCCAGCTTTATCAAATTGTCGTACTACTAGCCCAATGCTTTTTTCTTAGGGTCTTTTGTGATTTGATTCCTTTGTTTTCCTCCTTCACCTAAAGTGTAAAGCGTTAATAATAGCGTCCCTTGGTTTCCATTACTCTTCTTTGCTCATCTCACAGTGCTTTTTTCTGTTCTGAGTTCTGTCTCTTCCCCAAAGTGATGTATTAAAATAGCTTTGCTTTCATGTACTCATTGTGTGAAAGTTCGCCATTTGCGTCTCAATCCAAACTAGGAAAAACAACAACTGTTGTTATAACGGCGCATAGAACAGAGAGAATTAATAACCATTTCCTTGCATAAATGTCATAATCACGCACCTAATACAGCAGCAGAAGTCCCTGACTTCATAAGGCTGATACTAAAACTTTGTGTGCATAGTACCACTTCTGTTAATTTATCATGAATGAACTTTTCAAACAGATACTGTACCCTTTGTGAAGAAATATAGGCATTTTCTCGGTTTCGTCTTTTTTTTTTCCTTCTTTTTTACCTCACTTTCACATTATTTCAGACGGTTTAGGGAGCTTTTTATCTTGCTTCTCTAGAATGTAACTTTTTATGTAAATGTAACATGACAATTTCCTGTGGTAGTGGACAGAAGTAGCAAAATGACATGCTAGCTGCCTTGAAGGGTGTTATTTTCTGTATTTCTGTTTAGCTAAGACAGCTTGACAGTTAAAAATCTAATCTTCTTTGACTTGTAGATTCAAGATGCTGCAAGTCAGGGCTTGAAATTTGTTGGAATTATACCTCAGTACCATTCCCAAAAGAACTGTCTTGTCAGCGCCTCCCTGACACCCGCCAGTAACAACTCTGTGCAGCAATCAGGAGATAATAAAAATGTTTCAAATTACACCGAGGATCATGCTTCGCTGGATGGTGAGAAAATAGATGGCATTAATGGATGCAATACTCCAGCACCAAGTGAGGAAAGTGCTGACCAATGTGCCACATCCAGGGAGGGCTGGAGAGGTGAAGGACAGGCTGCTGAAGAGCTGAATCTCAAGTCTGCGAAGGGAAACGAAGAGCAGTTTCAGCATGCGAACCCAGCTGCAACAGAAGCAGCAGACAAGCCGAATGGACTTGCAGAGAATGAAACGCCAGCACGACGCTTAAAACCACTTACTGGCAGTAAGTATTGTAGTGACCTCTCATGCATAAAAGCCGAGTTAAAATTGCTTCAATTATGTTCCCAGCTCCTTTGGGGGGTGGGGATGTGGAGAGGACGTTAGTGCTGTAATAACAAAGATAAGATGCACCCAGTGAGCCACTTAACCTGATTTCAACATAGTTACACAGTTCACAACAACTGAGCGTAAGTCAGATGGCAGATGAAGCAGTGATATAAGCAGGTGCAACTTTGTTATGGCCCGTTTGCATGCCTCAGTGTAAAGACTTGCTTTTGTCTGCTGTTCAGCTGAATTGGTTCATTTCTGTGTTTTTTGCGATACCCTGAGAGCTCTTGATCTTTGTATCCTTTTTGTCCATTTGAGTAAAAAGACCTGCTAGTCTACATAATAAGGTTTTGCAGCCATAGAAGGAAAAAGTCACAAAGCCTTATCAGAGTTAGCCCCTTTCTAGCAGGTGAACAGATCGCTGAAATTAAACCACATCAGGAACAGCAGGAATATATGTGATCTGGACTCAGAACTTTCCTAGTATCCTATAGTCAGGCTGGGGTCAGTGCTACAGTTGGAACTGTGATTACTGGAAAGCAGCAGTTATTTTTGTTAATGGCTCATGTTTGCTAATTCATAATAAAGATCCTCTTAGTAAGAGTGCTCCTAATAGTTTGCCCTCCTATTCTCTTTTTTTTTTTTTTTTTTTTTTT
>Ga0065711_1005854_pt1 | contig 18970 bp, 8 predicted proteins | sample Hoacrofraction12_FD_59098 | JGI IMG/M metagenome (GOLD analysis project Ga0065711, IMG submission 59098) | Hoatzin crop microbial communities from Cojedes, Venezuela - Epithelial fraction 12 v2 (version 2) | ecosystem: Host-associated > Birds > Digestive system > Esophagus > Crop | place... | reverse complement strand
AAAAAAAAAAAAAAAAAAAAAAAGTGAAATTTAGCATTATCAGAGAAAGGGCAAGGCAGCTGGATACAGCAGTGCAAGAAGTAATTAAAGCTAAGAGAAAATGTGTAACACTTTGTTCCAGGAGGAGTGAGAAAGCTTACAATGTGAAAGCATTTGGGAAAAATTGCCATGAAATTAGAAGTTGCATGGAAGTATGGGCAATTAAGAAGACATTCTGAAGTATGCAGGTGTGTTTATATATGTGTATATACACATACGTAAATAAGAGTAGTCAGGTTTTTGAAAGACAGTGGGGATAATTTAATCATGGTGGAGACATTTCCTAGCACTGTAAGCTAATTGTGTTTCTTAGTGCTTTCAGGAGGCTTGCTGTGGCAGAATGTCAGCAGGAGAAATATTCTTTTCATGCTTGGGAAAAGAAATATTGCTAAATTCAAAAGCACACCAGAAATCTTTAATCAGATGCTGAGTTTAATTTGCGAAGTGTTAAATGTGCTCAGGTTTTATTTTGGACTCCTGAAGCTGGGTACTAAGTACCTAAATCATTGGTTAAAAGTAAAGCAAAATATCTCAGGAAACTTGTGACTTTATGCTAAAGTCTGAGTTTTTCTCTTCCATCTCCGAAAGGAAAACTAAGGAAGAGGTCTACCTTTATAGTCTCCAAGTGGTCATATATTTGGATGTCAATTTCAAGAAAACAATCAGAAGAATATGATATAGTAGAAAGGGTTGCTCTTTTATATCACTTTAAACTCCTTTGCTATCACAGAAGCTGACCTTCAGCTGGCACAACAGAGCAGATCCTGATGTTCTCTCCCCTATTACCTTCAGTGGGAATACCTTTGGACTAAGAAATAGCTCAGTGTGAGGAAGATACTCAAAAACAAGCTTTAGAATAGATAGAAATCTTTTAAAAAGTCAAATTTTGATACTTTCATTTATCTTGGGCTATTATTCGTTTACCACTGAAAAATCCCTTATTTCAACACAGCCAATTTAAAGTACAAGTCAGAATATGAGCAGAGATAAATAGGGCTGAGTGAGTCTCCAAAGGATAGCTTAATGCTAGAAATTCTCTTTCAACTAGCTTAAAGCTAGAAATTCTCTTGCAACTTTGTGCCAAAGTATTACTTTATAATCTGTCAACTGTTTAGCCATAATTACAGCTTCTCTATTTTGTCCCTACATGGGAATTTGTTTCTTTTGTAATTTTTAATTTCCCAGGAGCTCTCATTAACAGTTGAAACCATTTGCTTGATTTCCCTTTATTAAATATACTGAAAAGTCAGCTGTCTTGGGAATAAAATACAATTTCGTAATTAGGAATGCATGCTTATCCCCTGTGCTGTGTTTCTGCTTTGTTCTTATTTCAGTGTCTTCTCTGAAGGTAAACATTTAGGATGGATAAGTAAAGCTGAAAAGAAACAAATCTTTTTCCAGATGTTTCTCCCAGTTGTTTTATTCTTTCCACTGTAACATGTGTTTCCTTTTGAATTATTTATTAGTCAAGTAATGAATTACAGATTTGGAGTGAGAAATATTAATCTTGTAGTGAGGGCTCTGTATGCTGACAGAATTACCCTTTTCTTTGCTTTTCAGGGTCTACTCTTGTCTTGTGTTTTACAACAGTTATTTTCCCTAAGTAACTTTTTTCTTGATCTAGTATAAGATAGAGCACAGCAGCAATGAAACATCCAGCTGAGCTGCATATTCTTGTGATGTCTCCTTATTCTTTCTGTCAACACTTTTGTGGAGTTTGTATACTCTTTCTCCTCTAATTTAGTATTATTACCACTTGTTATTTACATTCTGGTGTCATTCCGAAAACGCAGCGTAGCCAGTCTGTCCTATTGTGCTAACACAATGTGTGGGCAGTGATCAACATGTGGAAGTTATAGTACTGAGAACTGAAGTCACTTGCCCAGGGTTGTAAACGTAAGTGAAAAATTCATCTTGCTTAACTACACATTTATTATGCAGTCCACCAGACTGCTTTACCTCCATTGCTAAATATGATGCTCTTATTCTGAAGCCTTCTTTGGCTCTAAATCCAACAGTTGCCTTTAAATCCAAATTTCAGGTTTTGCATTGTTTCCTTTCATCAGAATTCAGCTTATTCTAATGATCTTCATATCCTACATCCCCTCCTCGGTCGCTGCATTCTGTCTTCTCTTATGCAGATGTATGTCCTCTCAGCACTTAAATATATCTGCTTATTTATTCATTCATTGGTTCAGTAATGCAGGGGGGGATTTACAGTTATGGAGACTTGTGATGTGAGAATGCATGAGAAAAGAGGAGACCATGTGTCTTCAGGGCAGATTCTTTGTTTTCTTTGCTTTATTCTATAGATTTTGCAGTGAGCATGCTTGGACAGTCATGAATAAAAAGGGAGTAGAATGGCCAAAAACATCAGAGAAAATTGTCTAGCGTGTTAGCCCAGGGGCTAATACTTTTTTTTCATAACAACCCATAACAGGCCAGTATGTGTGACCTACATCCGCTAATCTCCTCTGCTTGGTGAAATTTTCAGCACAAACTTTTACATCAGAGAAGACATTTTTTTTGTGTGCTTAAAGTGCCAGGTCGTCTGGTCCAGGACAAGTCAGTAGGTAGCTGTAAGTTAGAACAAGCACTGCAACTGCCGTAAGCTCCCCAGGGGTAAAACATGGTGTGGGAGATGTGCTATATCACTTTCTGCACCGTAATATCTCTGTGGAAACTGTAGGTTTCCTTGCAGTGGGAGCCTGAAGAAAAGATTGGGTCCTTCAGGAGCATTTTCTTTGCATTGCTCCATCAAGAAAAATGAATTAATTTTCTGTTTCTCTTTAGAGCTTCCCATCTGGTGTGTGGTTGTGAATAACGGTGATTGGGAGAGCCAGAAAATTGCTTTGCTAGCCAGCTGAGAGGGAAACCTTTGGAGTGCAGATTAAGAGAAACATTGTGCAGCCGGAGCCTTTTCTGGTGTCTCTGCCTCGAGCTTAGACAGCTGGAGCAGGGAGCTCTGATGGATCTACTGAAGGCAGTTTGAGGAAGCTCTGGAGAATTAATTGCTCTTTCTGTGTTTCCCCTTGGGTCTGGCTTGCAGCATAAAGTTTTTGCAAGTGACATGTGTGGCTAGGCTGGAAATAAATGATATGTCAGTAGAAAGGATTGCTGACACTTCTATACAGTCGGTGGAGAGATTCCCAGGGACTTCCTCACCCACTGTGTTGCATCATGAGAATTCTTTCTGAATACCTGTACAAATACCAGTTCCAGTGAAGACATTTTATCATTTCCTTTAACACTCTCCACATCCCAGATATACTTGGTCTTTCTTCTGGTGGAGCTATTTAAAGCCCTGGATATGAATGTTTTTCTCCTAGGCGAAACTATTCGCTGGTGGAGCTCAGAGTACTCTGCAAACACTTATGCTTTTTATTATATTTATTATACCGGTGATTTAGGTCAGGTAGCTGATGCATAAAATTTACATATACTTAAATGAAGGTCAAGAAATGCTGTAAGTAATTCAGACAGGTTAGGAAGGGATCGAAAGCTATTGTCAATCAAACTTAGACAAGGAAGCATTCTCTGCTGCAACGCCTGTGTTTTATACTGTCTATAGAGTAGATTCCAGATTTATAACTGAGATGCTTGAGTCCCGTTACAGAGCAGAGGGGAATGAAACTAGAGAAAAATTTTTAAAAATGGTGTTATGAGGCTCCTGCCATTTCCCACATGCTTTCCTACAGGGTCTGGGATCTGTACCTGTAGGATCTCTACCTTTTTGAAATTGGATTTGCAGCCTGGAGTCCTTAAAGGAGGATAGGTGTCCATGAAGTTTCTTCTAAAGAACTGAGCCAAGGAAGCTCTTCCCTCTTATTAATCTTGCCATGTTTAAAAAAAAACACATGACTACCTCTCACCCTGTCCCCGCCTACCCCCTCCACANTAGTCATGGGAGTTCGGAGTGGAAGATGGAGCTTTGCGGTCAGGGAGGTTTACTGTAGGACTGCAGATCTCTACAGCCTGTTTCTGTTACAGGACACCTTATGCTGCTTTCTGCGGTGTGGCCAGTACTCACATTTGTCAGAAGCCTCCTCAGAAAGCCCATCTTGGAGGTAGATGGCATTATGTTCCCCCTCTGTCAGGCAGAGGACAGATCAGGATCTCACAAGGTCAGGGAAAATTCGGCAAGCTTGTCACTGCCTAGTACATCTCGGAGGCAGCAATCCTGAGTTTCAAAACACAAAGGCCACTGTCACTGGGTCACAGATAACTTAATTTTCTTCATTTGTGGAGTTCTCTGAAGGTACCTGACATATCAATTCCCACAGTGGCAGAATGCCTGTATCCTGCGTTTTTGTGAATTCCTTCTTTCTGTGAAGTTTAATCATGAGCTTAGTATTAACTGTTTCAGCTCTTCTGTTATGGAGCTATCTCAAGTGTTTGCAGAGCCTGTGTGGCACCTGCAGAGCTGAATTTCAGTCAAGTGAGCTTGCAGTCATTCACTTGGGCAGCTTGGCTTCGGATAGCGAAATGCTTGTGTTGGGTTTGCCCAGCAAGGTTTTGGTAGTGGGGGAGCTACAGGGGTGGCCTCTGTGCGAAGCTGCCAGAAGCTTCCCCTATGTCCAATGGAGCCAGTGCCAGCCGGCTACAAGACAGACGCACCACTGACCAAGGCCAAGCCCATCAGTGATGGTGGTAGCACCTCTGGGATAACATAGTTAAGAAGGAAAAAAACCCCTGCATAATGGCATTTACAGCCAGAGAAAGGAGTGAGACTATGTGAGAGCACCAACCCTGCAGAGACCCCACTGTCAGTGCATAAGGAGAGGCAGGAGGTGCTCCAGGTGCCAGAGCAGAGGTTCCCCTGCAGCCTGTGGAGCAGACCATGGTGAGACAGGCTGTGCCCCTGCAGCCCATGGAGGCCCACAGGGGAGCAGAGACCCACCTGCAGCCCCGGGAGGACCCCACGCCGGAGCAATGGGATCACCGGAGGAGGCTGTGACCCTGTGGGGAGCCCGCTCTGGAGCAGGTTTGCTGGCAGGACTTGTGACCCCTTGGGGACCCACGCTGGAGCAGCCTGTTCCTGAAGGACTGCACCCCGTGGGAAGGACCCACGCTGGAGAAGTTCATGGAGAACTGTCTCCCATGGGAGGGATCCCACACTGGGGGCACAGAGGGTGAGGAGCCTTTACTGCTCCTTCCTCCTCAGGGGAGAGACAACATGCGATGAACTGACCACAGCCCCCATTGCCCATCCCCCTGTGCTGCTGGAGGGAAGGAGGAGGAGAAAATCAGGATGAAGACTGAGCCCTGGAAGAAGCAAGGGGTGGGGGAAGGTGTTTTAAGATTTGGTTTTGTATCTCATTACCCTACTTTGATTGGATTCATAAGAAATTAAATTAATTTTCCCAAGTTGAGTCTGTTTTGCCTGTGACAGCAATCAGTGAGTGATCTCTCCCTGTCCTTATTTCAACGATGAACCTTTTGTTATATTTTCTCTCCCCTGTCCAGCTGAGCAGGGGAATGAGAGAGTGGCTTTGGTGGGCACCTGGCCTCCAGCCAGGGTCAACCAACCACAATGCTCAGTCACTTACTGGCTCTGACCCTCAGCTGCTATGGCTTGGATGTTTCTTTGCATCAGCACCCTAACGCTCGCAGTTACACCTATAAAATTAACTTCCTGGGTGGCTAGAAGAAGTGGTGAATTCAATGATTCCGAAAGACATCTATATCCCTGCTGTGACAGTCTATTTATTATCCTAAGGGGACAATGAAATGCTAATAAAGCATATCATTTGCTTGAAAAGGTAGGAAAGAAACCAGTGTAGTGAGGATCAGTAACTTTTCATTATTACAAATGAAAAATGGCAATAGTAATGAAAATGCAAGTGATTTAATGGATATTGTGATTTATCTGGCTTTGGATCTGGAAATTGGATCTGAAGTGCAGAAGTAGACCTGTGTCAATCAATGCAAAGATCATCAAAACCAGGAAGAACTCACAGGAGGTTTTCTTAATAATATTGTGAAAGCTGTGCTAGTATTTGTCCAGGTGTAGTTACTGACAGCTTCCCATCCCCCTTATCAATGAGGAGAGTATAATTGGCTTTGTAAATTATGTATTAGAGGATGCATCTGCATTCTGCCACATTTTGCCAAGTAAGAAAGCGGTTGCTGATGGAGTTTTTAGAGAAGGTATTGTTAATAAAGCGTAGTTGAACTAGGAAAGCTAAGCTGCCGAGACACCACAAGCTCAGATATAATTTTTACATGTGTCTCAGACAAAGTAGGCTCACTAATCACATTCAGCCTGTGTTTTGTAAGGTAAAGCTAAGATGAAAACAGGGTGATGAGCATACCTGGGGGTGTGAGAGAAGAACCTGTTTGAACCTTGTTCTGCTAATGACTTACATGGAGCAGCACAGCGTTAAAATAGAACTTAAACCAGGAAAATTGTAAGGGTTTTTCAGTTTTGCATTGCTTCTAACAGGAACATCAAGGTAGGTTTTTTGTGATGGAGCACACTGAATGCTTATATAGGAGACAACAATTAAGTCTCTGGTATCCTCTTGTTAATGTATTCTCATTTTGATCCATTGGATATATGTGCTTGCAACCCTTGCCCTTCAAATATTCTTATGTGAAACTGAAAATAAATGTCTGTGTCTTTTCCTGTGAGGTGCGTGATAAGGCAGAGCCACGGAGAGCTCAAAAAAATTTGTCAGTAGTAACTTCTGCTAAAGATTGTCTGAAAACACGCTATAAAGAATAGGTATTTATAAGCACTTGCTAAACTGGAAGGGAATGGTGCTCATGGTCCTGAATATACAAAACATTAAGGCGTTAGATGTTGGTTAAACGCTGGAGTAAAGCTGAGACATCTGATAACTGCAAAACTGTTTACTGCTAGACACATTCCAATGCAATGAACATTACTCTTGAAAAGATAAAACAATACAATGAGCTGTAACAGAAAGAAGAAAAAATATTGCTTTTTTTTTACTCCTCTCATGAGGGCTAGTAAGTGCTGTATTTTTGTGTTCTTAGGCTATCCAGTGACTTAATTTAGGGGAATAAAAAAGATTAATGTTGTTGGGTCTCTATGCTTCGCACAAAACCATCCAGTGACTGAATCTATTTAGATGAACTACAGTGTCCAGCTCAGCACAGAGACCTGTATCATGTCTCCCAGGAAAATTAAATCCAGACAAATAAACACCCTCTGGGGCTTCTGCTTAGATCACTTCCATCACTTCAAAGGAGGAAGAAAGGAGTTTTGAGAGGAGAGATACGAAGGACTCAGCAGCGGCAGTGTTTATAAGGTAAGGCATCATTGCTCTTAGAGAAGTGTTTCACAGAATGCCTGCTGACTGCTCTGTAACTGTTTTAGACTCTGGCTGGTTGACAGTCGCCCTGTCCTCAGCGAATGCACGAGTCCATCTACAGCAGTTCAGACATGATCTCATGATTGGCTTCCAGCATTAAATGTACAACTTTCAGTTTTTTCAGTTAAATATTAATACCACTTCTTGGAATAGTTCCTACATTTTCTTCTGCCCGTGTTAGTGTTTCCTGCTTCCTTCTCATAGAGAAAGAAAATGTCAGGTGACGAGTTACTGAGACCTTTTTGGTATTGGGAATTTGTGATTTTCTTCCTTAGATACACCTTTAATAAGTGGGTTAAGCACTCTTCATCTTCCATTCAGTGAGTAATACAGATAGGAAGAAAGTCCAGAAATAAGCAAACAACATCTATTTATTACAGCAATATTTTAATATTGCATTTGTGTATCTCAGTGTAAAAGGCTTGCATAGTCCATATTTCCAGAGCCTTGCATCTGTCACAATTCAGTTGCAGCATCTCTGAAATGGTCTTATGCAATTTGATATTGCTCACTTATGACTTTAATTAGGTGGGATTCTTACAGTTTATTATAAGACAACTGTATGCAAAGACCTTAAAATAGTTTATGTTAGACTTTTGCCTTCGTCTCTGTAACCCATTGGTGCATTTTGACCCATTCTGATTGTGAGCAAGATAAAAACTCTATAAAAATATCACAGTGATTGCTGAAGCAAGTTTCATGCTGTGAATTATGCTCATTATTCATAATTATCTCTATGATTAGTCACCTGAACGACATATTCGTTTTCTCCAGTTTGGATGATTAGAACTGTAAGAAAATATGGAGTGATAGGTATTAACCAGTGGAATTTCAATTCTCCCAAAGAAAGGAAAATATGAAATTATGAGAGCAGAATCCATTTATCAAAGAAAGGTTTATGGACTATGCATTACTATTTCTCCTTTTGAATAGAGCCTCATGCAAAAAAAAGAAAACACACTACTTGAAAAAAAATGGAGGTAATTAGAATTCAAACTTCATTTTCTGTATGCTTCTGTATGAACAGAACATAATTTATCTAAGCACTAATATAAAGCAAAGGGAGGGAAAGGACATAACAATGTGATACATCTGATTTTCTAATTAATCTAAATGTTGAGAAATATATTTCTGCACTATAGACCTGACTTCTGTTAATAGCACAGAATGATGAAGTTTCAGTCATCGAAGAATCATTCTCTCTTATTTAAACTGCAGCAGATCTATTTGGAAAAAAAATCAAATAAGAAATTCAACATAAGGAAATCTGGGGAAACTAGGAGATAGAAGTACTGATATGATCTTTTTCATCACAGAAGCATTTTCTATTTGGGAGTTCTTTCACAGACTCTCCTGCTACTTCTCCTTACCCAGTTCTTTGTCTAAAATTATTATTTCTGGTTCCACAGCAGTGAATAGATAAAACTGGAGCAGAAGTATGAATGGAGAATTCTCAGCAGCCATTATAGCAGTTATTAATTCTGAAGTTGTACCTAATATTTTGGGGCATTTTCTTTAACCCGAATGTTCTGATCCTTATTTATGTGCCAGTAATTCCTACTGGTCCAAGTGTGCTATGTCATCTGACTGTGAGAAGGACCTGAAATCTGTAGATGGCTTGTACCATCTCCTTGGTGTTCTCTGCGGTTTGTCCTTGGCTCTCTGTAGCCAGCTGTGACAACCTCATCGCTTGCAAACAGTTGTGGCAGGTTCAGACTTTAGGAGATGGGAAGAGTGAGGGTAGCAGTTATTTGGCCGGTTTCACAAGGCTTTTTAAACTAACCACTGCGTATGCAGATGCAGAGACAATTGTAGTGAAACAGCAACTGGAATGAAAGCTGAGAAGCACTCACAGAAGTTGTTGATCATGTGAGCAGAAACAGAGTCGGTAGGTTTGCCTCTTCCAGTTCCAAGAGCTACTACAGCCTTGTAATTGTATGGTGTAGATCTCCACCTTGTATAGCTTTGTATTCACGGTTTCATTAGCATTTCCAAACATGTAGAGTGATGCTGTTGTGTTATGTCAGTTCATTGCAGTCTCCATTTTTGGACTATTTGCCTAGTTTTTGTCTTTATTCTTTGCCTTCACAATGAATACTGCCCAACATTATTACTTTTGTCACGTCTTTGTTAGATCACAGTGACTGTCGCTTCTTTTTAATTTGAAGAGCTGTTTTAGACAGTGGAAGAAAATGGCCATTATGTTTCACACAGAACCAATTTGATATTTGGTTGTGAAAAGATATTTTAGCAAAATAGCATCATGATGAAGAAAGGAGATGAGGGAGAATGGAAAGCTCAATGAAAGATAAAATCTAGCCACAAAATCAACGTTATGAGAAGAATTTGTAATGGCAGTTATACATGGTGTGCAATGTGCTCTGTAAAAATGAGCAAATAATTTGCAATGAATAATTCAGTTTACTAATTTAGCTGTTTATCGCTCTGCAGAACGTTTACAAGCAGGCTGCAGTGTCCTTCCGTCTTAACTGCATGCGAATAAGGTTTCATAGGAAAAAAGAACACGAAGTTCAGCATTCATTGAGTAGACAGTGAAAAGTATGTTTCTGTGAGCTTCTTCAGTGAGGGCAACACATAATGTTATTGAGCTTGTTTGAATTTAGCCTTTGGTAAGGAGAGGCTGAGGTAAATATCACAAAAGAATACCTGAAATCAGAGTGTTTATTGAAAAGAAACAAAACCCAGAAATATTGCAGAGAATTTCCAGGTTGTAATTTGCGTGTTAAAATAAAAAGGGAAAATAGATTGTGGGAGCTGGAACAAAAAACTCTGCTAATTAGCAGCAGTAAAAATAACCATGCCTTTCTTTCAGAAGTAATTGTCTGCAAAACTTAGTTTGTATACAAAGGGGTAATTAACACAGAAGATGCATAATTATACTACATACAAAGGAATAATTAAACCTGAAGTCTTAAAGACCTCATGAACATCTTCTACAAGAAATGACTACAGCTTTGGTTCCAGTAGGAACAGTAAATTTCATCATGAATCTTTTCAAACTCTTTGGTACGTTTCCTCTTTAAAATACAAAACAAAAAAAAATAACAAAAAAAAATGAAGAGGGAGATTTTCTGTAGGAAAGGAATGAGGCACCTTGGCAAGGCTACATGAGATAAAGAGAGGTGGCACTGCCTGCAGCTGGGTCTTTCCTACCTGACGGTGTAAATTGTTCACTTTAGTAGCAAAGTCTTTTTAAAACAAACTGCCAGTGTCTACAGAGCCTACTGTGAGCTGTACTGCTCTCAACAGGAATCATAAATTATGCTGCTGCCAAAACCCCTGATCTTTGTGGAACTGAGACCTGTCTTTACCAGACAAAATCTGATGGGTCCTGGGGAGAGGGAGTCTCCCACCCTGTGCAGGGCTCTGTCCTGCCTGTTCTGTGACCAAACTGCCCAAAGATCTACTGGGGGGTCAGCTCTACGCAGCCTGAGGAACAGCCAAGCACTTCAGCGGGTGCTTTACTTTAGGTTTGTGTCTGAAAATGTGCTGAACTTTGTGCCTGTTTCTACGGACTAGAGCCTGGGTGGTCAGCACTTTGCATGATGGAGCCCTACAGGCAAACTTTGCAGTTGACTTGTTGCAGTGAAGGGAAACAATCCCAGGCAATTCCCTATGAACAGACAGGCAGCTCTGTGGTGTGCTTTACAACGTGCTTTATGTTTTACAACAATCTATGGCATCATTTGCTGATTCTAACAAGCAGAGAAAGCTTAATCCCTTCGTGAGTGACAGAAGACGACTGTGATTAAACCCAAAACACTTCCCAGCTAAAGTTTTGACCATTCAGATAAACCATTCCTGGAGAATATTGACAAATATTAAAACTATTGACAGATCAAATGCCAAAAGCTTAAAAAACAGTGGGACTACTGATAAAATAGGTGCTAGTGTGTGGCTTTATTCAGTCAGAAAACTGAGCTTCGATCTGTAAGGTATTTAGGTATCCAGTTTCAGTTGGATTAATGAGAATTAGAAGCATGAAGTTGACTTAGACATCTTGCAGTACTGAGGTGTTTGTGAACTTCTGATTTAACAATCTTTGGATATCCCTAGGTAATTTAGTTCAATAGATTTATTGGTTTTGCCTGAATATCTCTGTGTCCCAGAAACACTATTCTTTCTTGAAATCATTCTTCACCTAACCTCTGATAGAAAAATAAATGAAGTTGTCCCTTCTGATACTCTGTTTAAATCTTTACTATGAGAATGAGTTATTACACAATTTAAAAGCCTAGTTTACTGTGTAAGTTATGGGGTTGAATGGTGTGTGTTTGTAAAGTATTCTGCTTATTGCTTGGTAAACAAACTACGGGAAAGTAATAGGGAAGTAATAGCTCAAACAGAGGGGCAAATGGACCAAATGGAAAATGCCTCAGATTGGCTACATGATTGTATATGATTACCACAATCTTTTGAAAATAGTTAGGTTGTTGTAGGTAAATAGGCCATATGTTAAGTGGAGCTGTAGGCAAAGTACAGTGTCATCTTTTACTAATACCTCTCGTATACCTATCTTTAAACTTTTGTGACACAGACCATCTAAAGCAGTAAATCCACATTAAAACCTTTCTTATGGCTCAAACTGACACACTAATAGGGTTCCTCTGTCATTTCTGTAACTCTGTAATCATAAGCTCTTCACAGACTGAATTCAAGATAAACCAAAGGTCTGCATGTTCTGCTCGATGAAGCTCTATCCTGAATAAGTGTGCTGTGTTGGACTGGGACCTCAAACAGGCATAACAACGCTAAAACTAAGAAGTTACTACACTGCAAGGTTTTGACTCTTTCTCTGCTCACAGTTCCTACTAGTATCAGTGTTGCTGGATCCAGCCCTAACATCTCTATAAATTAGATGAAAAAGTACTAAAACACTTTCATATCATATTTTCTCTCGGTACTTTTGCAGGAAGTGAACTATTTATTTTTAACTATCTAATCAATGCTTCACACTTCAGTTTGCAATTATTTAAAAGTAATGATGCCACCCTATATGCCTTGCTGCTTCAGTAAGATCCTAACCCAAATATAAGACCCTTCAAATTGCAGCTAGAACCTAGAAACCTTTAAAAGGCTTTGGTTGTAACAATATGGCTGTTACAAACCAGTGATTGTTCCTACGAAGTCTTAATTTGGATGCAGTGTTTGTGCAAGAAGATTTAGTAGAAGGTCAACTTAATTTCACAAGGTGTTATCCAAAACCTTAAAGTTTGCTCTTCAGCTCCATAGCTTGTATATCATTTTAATAGAGTTCAGCTCATACAATAAATAAAAGACAAATGGGCTCCTGGGGCATAAATGCATTTGGAAGACTGACAAACAGAAGTGAAAAAACATGGTAGAATTTGTCCCAGAGGCAGGAGAAGTGTCTAACTTGTTCTTTATAAAAAACAAAGTGGAAATATCAGCAACTGAGGGAGCTGGGAGGGATCTTTTTTTATTTTAATGTACATCTGGACATAAAACCAACTCTGACCAGAGTTTGGAAATTTCAGTTCAGATATCCTAAATATTTAGTGCAGAGTAAGTATTGACTCCAAGCACTTGGATCTTATGATTAACAGTGAGATCTGCCCACTTTCAAAAAAGATGGAGAAAATCTCCATTCTAGGAGTCTGAGTACCAAGTTTTTTGGTTTTTAGTTGAAAACTTGATTTGTGAAATCTTGATTCAGGGAACGACTAAATATATCTAAGTTTAAGCACTGGAGTAGTTCTAATAACTTCCTCTGAACTATTGCATGAGTTAAGTGACATAAATGATAAATTTATGATTTCTTAAATTCCTTTACATGTTACTCATTTCCCATTGAAACACTGTATAATGAAATCTTGACTTCCTCTTAGTCTGAACCAAAACACTCACTGATCTCGGTGGTGCAGAATGACTACCTGATATCCTGCCATACTAACAGCATATTGGACAGATTGGTTTTGTTTTCTTCTTAAATGTTTCATGTTCCAAGCTGGGTGCTGACAGCACGTGAGTAGTACATTCCTCTTACTGCCTTTTTCATATTGTCTTCTGGTTTCCAGTGCTTTCTATCAGTTCCAGGCTATCATCCTGAAACTCTCCTCTATTTCTGTTTCTTTCTTTGTTAGGTTAGGGATCTTAAGGAGTTCCTCAGCTTTGCTTGAATCTATATATCGTTTTACGTTCTATCACTCTAACAAGTTTGTGCCAAAGCCTCTAAAGTCAAAGATAATCTGTTTACTTCAGTGGACTTTAGATGAAGTTTGGACTATACTTCCTGCTTCTCCCATAAAAATGGATTCTACAGTTTCTGGAATAAAGGATGTCTCTGCTGCTTCTGGCCTTCCGCCATCGTAAGCAGTGTAGGTGACACTTGGGTGACTGAAACCTTATTCAGGGCAGAGTTTATGTCTGCAGGGACTTGAATTTAAATGAATGAGCCAGAGATTTGGAGTCAAAGACTGCTAGCATCTGTCCAAACTTTACAATGGATGAGGCTCTAGACCTGGCAGGACAGCAGGTGATGCTGTGATATTACCAGCCTGCTCTGTGGCCCTTCTGTCTCTGCTTTAAACTGCTACTGGGATTGCCAGTGATCTTTTAAAATGGCGAGTGATGAAATGGTTGCAAAAACTCTACAGAACCAACAAAGGATTTTTTTGAGAATTGGCTTGCTATGCTATTAGAGACCGCAGTTCCAATTGGTGCGAAATGGGTGTTTTCCAGAATTTTTGCTTCCTACCTGTGCCCATCATTGAGCTCAGGATGCAGAGAGCCACGTCAGGAGTGTAACTTGGTGCCTAGCCAAAGCAGAGCCATATCGTAAGCTTTTGTTCTTCAAACTCAAATTTGTTTCCCTTAAATCCTCACCCTGCTCTGACTGTGCAATCTGTAAAACCAGCTGACAAGGCCTTCCTCAAAGCCTCAGGCATGGAGCTTTAAACTCTTCGTTATCTACATGTTTCAGCTTATTTCTAGTTGTCTTCTAAGTGCTCTAGCTCAGTTGGAGATGCTTTTTCTCTCCCATTTAAGCAAGAATGCAACCACTGGTAGACCCAGGCAGAAAAACAGGTGGATTAATCACAACCTTCTTGCAGTAGTTGTGAATATTCCTGCAGTCCTATGAATCTGTCACCATTTCATACATATTTCATTATTTTCTTCTACTGTGTTCATTGTAGTGCAGTGCTGGTAGTTCTTTTTAAATAGAAGATGTGAAGAAAAAGGGAAATTCCTAAACGCACCGTAATCCATGAGAACTCATATGTCTGGCAAATAGCTCCCTGAAGCCTTAGCAGATAGAAGGAGAGAGGGGAGGGAAAAAAACCACACCAGCCACAAAATGAGATAAATTAGTCATGGCTAAGGAAACATCCTGGTAGAAACTAACAAGAACCTTAATTGAAGCCATTTATCTACTCAATGGGTTTATTAACGCTCGGCTGTTATTTGTGTCAACATATCTACACATGCAAGCTCATGGCAAGTTCTGATGTTCCACTGGGGTTTTCACGGTAAATAGTCTAGTGCTTCAAATTGCATAGGTGCTCAGGGAAACTAAGACTAACTTATATTGTGATGTTTTTCCTTAACGCATGACAGTTCGTTTTCACCAGGATATAATAATCTGTCTTCGCTGCAGACATCTGTATTTTTCTGTTCTTTTGGCTCTTTTCCCAAACTCCACTTTGAAAGCGATACTGTCCCGAGAGAGAAGGCACAGTGTATGATCCAAAGTCCTGACTTTTGTGGGACTGCCAAAAAATCAACCACATGTGGAATGATTGTGTCCTTAATTTCTGAAGGATTATATTGTTTTAAAACAGATTAGGAAATGTTATTGAAAAGTGATTTGACCTTTCTCTTTTTGACATATCTCACTGGATGCTGTACTGATATTACAGCACGTTACTAAAATATCATATTACTTTTAACTGTTACTGATAACTACTCCAGAATTCCAAATATAAGACCAGGATACAGACTTTCAAAAATAACGAAGTATAGCTAAATTTCTTTTGCAGTTGTTTGGCTTGTCATTTTTTTCCATGATTCATAACTCGCCAATCAGTGAGATGAGAAAAATATCAAATATTCCTTAGAAGTTCTTAACATTAAAAAACACCATCATATTTTCACCTTGAAGGCAATCTGTGTTTCCAGCTGGGATGGGATACAGTGCTGACTGAACTGAAGTCACAATTATAATACATTAGTAAGCCAAAGAAAATTAATAAAGAAAACCATTTCGCTTTTGCAAAGTAAACATTACTAAATGCACTTTACCATTTACATCTTTGTGGAAACAATTAGAATTTCATAACAAAATCTCATGCCTCTATACCTTTCAGTTTTTACTTCACTACCCAATTACTTGAGAAAAGGCTAGAAAATAAATATTTGAACTTTTTTAGTAATAATGTGTTTTCTCTAAAGAAAATTTGGCCTAAAGTTCATTATTTCTTTGAACTGCCAGTCAAGCTGCTAGACCTTAAAATTAAATGAATACATTTATAAGTTAATGTAATTTTTTAGAAACAAAATTGAGATCATCTGTCATAACTGATGAAGAAGATTGTTTGAAACTTGTGAACTATTAGCCTAAAAAGAATAGTAGCTGAGCTTCAAGACTTCAGATATTTTGCATATCAGAAGGATTGGGAAGGTAATTAGCAGGACAAAGCACTACCAATACAGACAGATAATGGGCTATTCAGAGTAGCCCTGGCTCCAGAGCCCATCTTGGTCTGTCAGATGTGAGAGGCCAGCCACAGAAAGGCCATTCACACTGTTTTTTAAATGCTGCAAGTGATATAGAGCTTTTTGGGCTGAAAGAGGTTACTGTAATTCTGGGTGATAAATTAGGTTCTGATAGAGACTAATAAAACCAGCTCTACAGCTATTTAAAGTTGAGGAAATTGCTAAGAAGCCAGATGGGAATTATCCAAAGGTAGGCTTCAGTGTCTAATAAAACGTGATCCAGAGAACCTTGCAAAGTGTGCAAAACCTTCCTGCAGATGGACGGCATGTGAGTGCAACGGCCTATTGCGCCGGACCGTTAAAGCCTCCTAACGATCGCTTGGAGAGGTGCTCTGCATGAGCCTACTGAACGAGACATTTCAATTCTGCAGCTCAAGCGGAAGGCGTGATGAACTTTTCTGTCAAAAGCCTAATCCTGCGAAGCTGTTACTATGGACATCTGATGTAAATCCACTCATGAGGATGAGAGACTTTTAGTGTTGAGGTCTGAGGGGAAGGTTCAGAGTGCGAAGTAGCATTTCTGTTTTATGAAGCTTGTTTCATTTAGTTGTCCAGTCTTACTAAATCATTGAACTGGGCACTAGACAGGTTTATCATTGGGCAAACCACATTGATAAGGTGAACAGGTTTTAACTCTAATTTGCTGTACACTGACAGTGGAGTTTCAGAGAAAAACAAGAAAAACAAAATCTACAGTTCTGAGATTCTACAGGAAACGTCAATTATTTCATTCTAAAAGGCGATTACTGGGGGCGGTGGATTCTATGAACTCTTTAAGCTATGTCATGATTTTATTTTTTTCAGATACTAGCACAGCGTGTCTAAACTCACAAAAGAGAAATGTACTCAGTACTAAAGATGAAAAATACATTAGTTTCTAACTAATTCTTTCCCGTTGGCTATCCAGCCACTGAATTTCTGCCAGAGATTTGTGAAAACTTGTGCATAAGAATGTATATTTCAGTATAGAGCTCATCCATCTCTGAATGAGGCTGGGGGGGGAGGATGCTGAACTCTTTTCTCTTTGTCCTCCCTCTAATGCAACCAACTTATCTACATAGACTCTTCTTAAATTATGTCTCAGATAACACAGAACTTAAATGCAGGCTATAAGATGTCTGAAACTTCTTTATGTTTCCAGCGTTATACCAAATAGCATGAGAGACACTTTCGACAAAGGTAGAAACACATAGAAACAAATGAGGCTCTTGTGAGACAGAGTCAATTTCCAAGTATTTTCATCTATGATAGGCAAGAAAATCCAGCAATTCAGTATTTATGTTTTAAAAATATATACTTTAATGATGGTGATCTCTTAGAATTATGAAGGAACATGGCTGCTTCATTTTTGTTCCAGAGTAGTATGAGTTAGATGCAGTTTGTTTGTTCTCCCTCTTTAAAGCTAACATATTCTCCTAACAGGATATATAATAACAGTGGCAAACACAGAGTGGAACTAGAAACTCGAAGTGTATTTCTTTTAAAGTCTCTGTGTATTAGCTCAATGATATTGCTGCTAAGTATTGACATGGAGCAACTAAAAAAGTCCTATTTCTTTTCTTGAGTTTTCTCCTAGTAGTCTGAATTTCAAGAGGAAGCCAGCTTCACCAAAAAATACAATCGAGAGTACCTGTACATGAACTGAAAACCTTTTAAACCTTGAACAAGATGTTTTTTTCCCCCCTTCCATTTTTATGCAGGAACTGTGTTTGAAAACTAGCTTATGTAGCATCACATTGTATTCTGCCACGTCTTAACGGGAAGGCTTTTTTGATAGCAATGCAGCAGGAGGTTGAACAGCTCCTGGAGTCTGTATTGCAGGTGTAGTTGTTAGTCGCAGCTATTTTGGTCCAAACCACATGTCCACTCATTTCTGTGGATGAGCTCTAAGAATTGACAAGATGCTTGCTTGGCACCGATACAGATTATGAACAGTTTACTGTTACTGGAGAAAAGCTGCTTGCACGAGTAATTGCTCTAACCAGAACTACTTGCATGACTTGAATGTGGATGACATTCACAGTTGAATTATTAGCTGCATGGATGCGAGATGACTATTTGCTCTTACTCCCTCTAGCAGTTTTTCTCTAGAGAGCTCGAAACTCCCTCAGGTCAGCGTGTTGCTCGTGCTCAGCTCAAAAGTCTGTAAATGGATCTCATCATGTGGTTTTCCACCTTTTTCAGAGGACCATTTGCTTTTCAGAAGGTCATCTTGTTTTGTTCAGCTGAGACCCTGACTGAAGGAAGCATTCCTATTTAAAATCGTGTTCAGGTGTTTTGTAAATAGATTTCATTTTGGGTTTTTCCCTAATGGGAATGTAAACATGCTGTGTCACTTTCCTGAAGAACAGATGATCTTTGTAGTTTCTGAGAGAATTGGGAATTGACCCTAGGAAGTTATTATGTTGCAGTAATAAAGAGACTGTGCCCACTTAGGAATATTCTCTGAGAGGCTGCTGCTCAACTACTAGTATTATACTGCTTCCCCTTTCCATCAAAATAAAAGACTCAGCCCGGCAGACGTTCATTAACATAAACCTTTGATCAGTGTAATTATCTCTAGGCAAAAAATTAGTTCTTTTTTTTTTTTCAAATTAAATAATGAGCAGAATATTATCCATTCAAAAAATGTATCCCCAACCTAATTTAAAAACTCTACCTAAGATGCTGCAGAACGCTGACAAAGTAATCCTCTTTCTTAAATCCTCTTTCTGTCATTGATTTGTCACAGGTTTGTTTTCATCAGTCTCATAGCCAAGGTGAAACTTCACTTCAAAGATCCTTTTTTCTTGTATTTCAAAATGACCTCTTCCTTTTTCTTTCTTTCTTTCTCC
>Ga0065711_1038260_pt1 | contig 18971 bp, 8 predicted proteins | sample Hoacrofraction12_FD_59098 | JGI IMG/M metagenome (GOLD analysis project Ga0065711, IMG submission 59098) | Hoatzin crop microbial communities from Cojedes, Venezuela - Epithelial fraction 12 v2 (version 2) | ecosystem: Host-associated > Birds > Digestive system > Esophagus > Crop | place... | reverse complement strand
CCACACTCCTCCTAATGCACCCCAGGATGCCATTGGCCTTCTTGGCAGCCAGGGCACACTGCTGGCTCATGGTTAACCTGTCGTCCACCAAGACTCCCAGGTCCCTCTCCGCAGAGCAGCTTCCCAGCAGGTCATCCCCAAGCCTGTACTGGTGCATGGGTTTGTTCCTCTCCAGGTGCAGGACCTTGCACTTGCCCTTGTTGAACCTCATCAGGTTCCTCTCTGCCCAACTTTCCAGTCTGTCCAGGTCTTTTTGAATGGCAGCACAGCCTTCTGGTGTGTCCACCACTCCTCCCAGTTTTGTGTCATCACCAAACTTGCTGAGGGTGCACTCTAACTCTTCAGGTCATTGATGAAGAAGTTAAATAAGACTGGGCCCAGTACTGACCCCTGGGGGACACCACTAGTTACAGGCCTCCAACTAGACTCAGCGCCACTGACGACAACCCTCTGAGTTCGGTCATTCAGCCAGTTATCATTCCACCTCACTGACCACACATCTAGCCCACAGTTCCTGAGCTTGCCTATGAGGATGTTATGGGAGACAGTGTCGAAAGCCTTGCTGAAGTCGAGGTAGACAACATCCACGGCTCTCCCCTCATCTACCCAGCCAGTCATACCATCGTAGAAAGATATCAGATTGGTCAAGCATGATTTCCCCTTGGTGAATCCATGCTGACTACTCCTGATAACTTTGTTTTCCTCCACTTGCTTGATGATGACCTGCAGAATGAGCTGCTCCATCATATTTCCCGGTGAGGTGAGACTGACCGGCCTGTAGTTCCCTGGATCCTCCTTCTTGCCCTTTTTGAAGATTGGAGTGACATTGGCTTTTCTCCAGTCCTCAGGCACCTCTCCTGTCCTCCAGGATGTCTCAAAGATGATGGAGAGTGGCTCAGCAAAGACATCCGCCAGCTCCCTCAGCACTCGTGGGTGCATTCCATCGAGACCCATGGATTTGTGGGCATCCAGATCACTTAAGCGATCCCTCACACAGTCCTCCTCAACCAAGGGAAAGTCATCCTCTCTGTAGGTGTCTTTTCTTACCTCCAGGGCCTGGGATTCCTGAGTGCCTGCCTTAGCACTGAAGACTGAAGCAAAGAAGGCTTTCAGTAACTCTGCCTTCTTTGCATCCTCTGTCACCAGGACACCCGCCTCTTTGAGCAGCGGCCCCACATTATCCCTAGTATTCCGTTTGCTGCTAATGTACTACTCTTGATGCAGCCCAGGATATGGCTGGCCTTCTGGGCTGCAAGCACATATTACCAGCTCATGTTGAGCTTCTCATCCAGCAGTACACCCAAGTCCTTCTCCTCAGGGCTGCTCTCGAGCCACTCTTCGCCCAGCCTATACTTGTGTTTGGGATTGCCCCAACCCACGTGCAGGACCTTGCACTTGGCCTTGTTGAACTTCATGAGGTTCATGCAGTCCCACCTGTCCAGCCTGTCAAGTTCTCTCTGAATGGCATACCTTCCCTCCAGTGTGTCAACCACACCACAGAGCTTGGTGTCGTCGGCAAACTTGCTGAGGGTGCACTCAGTCCCACTGTCCATGTTGCCAACAAAGACATTGAATATCACCGGCCTCAGTACCGACCCCTGAGGTGCACCACTTGTCACTGGTCTCCACCTGGACACCAAGCCATTCACTGCAACTCTCTGAGTGCATCCATCAAGCCAGTTCCTTATGGAATGAGTGGTGCATATGTGAAATCCATGTCCTCCCAATTTAGAGACAAGGACCTCATGCGGGACAGTGTCGAATGCCTTGCACACATCCAGGTAGATGATGTCATTTGCCTGCCCTTTGTCCACCAATGCTGCAACCCCATCATAGATGCCTACCAGTTTTGTCAGGCACGATTTGCCCTTGGTGAAGCCACGTTGGCTGTTGCCAATAAACTGCTTGCTATCCATGTGCCTTAGCATGGTTTTGAGGAGGATCTGCTCCATCATTTTCCAGGCACAGAGGTGAGACTGACTGGCCTGTAGTTCCCCAGGTCTTCCTTGTTTCCCTTTTTAAAACTGGGGGTCATGTTGCCCCTTCTTCAGTTGGTGGGGACCTCGTCACGCTGCCACATATTTTGTTATGCACTGCTTACATTATTCACTGCATTGTTTAGTATGCTGTATTAGTGACATCTCAAAAGATAACAGTGAAATAAGTAAGAGTCTATTATCCTAAGAGTGTTTTCAAAAATGTTTATGGGCCACTAGTTGGTCATACCTAAAACTTTATTTTTTCTGCAACAAAGAAGCATTAGAAGTTCAGCTAATATCATTAGCTATTTTGTAAATATTTACTGAATATATTGAATATTGATATTAGTGCCTGTCAGAAGCAGGCTGTAATAATTTTCCAAACTTTTTTTTTTAAATTGATTTGTAAGATAGTATGACATGGAGATGTGTCCATATTTTCTAGCTGTCTTGAATGCACACAGTATACCTTATTTATTTCTTGGGATAAAGGTGATCTATAATTTCAAAGAAAAGTTCTTAAATATTAAAAAAATAGGAATAGTATTGGGAATATGTGTGATGCATTTCCAGCCAATGAATGAGAAGAATTTGTAGAGAGAAGTGATACCAGATTTGTCTGCTTTGTATTCTTGGACTACTATTCCTAAACCAGCACTATTAAAACATGAAGTAATGAAGGTAATTAATTTTTGATGTTATTAACTGATAGTATTCACTATATTTCCCAGGTTTCAGAGAAAGTATTAACTTTTCAGGCATCAAGCAATGAGCAGCGATTCAAGGTGTCCTGAACTTCTACTACTGACCTTTACTCTTTATTAGGCTAAATCTTTCGTTGTGAATATATCCATACCATTTATGTGTGTAAAGCTCTGCAGGATATCTATGTTTTTCTGTTGGTAGAAATGAAAATATTTTTTGACCCACATGCTTTGCAGTTTATAGACTAGTCCTTTATTCCACTACCATGAAAACACTGAAATCTACAACCAGAACAGGAAATTTCACACACACCTCTCTGTCTAGGGTATAGCAATCATAATGGTTTCGTTATCCTCAGATGCTATGTGCAGCAACTGGTCCTTACAGAAAGGGACTGAGTTTGTTGCTTAGCTTGTTCCAGCTGACTGTAATTGCTCAATACCTACACATATTTCTTAAGCTTGCAGGCTTACTTTCTTAGTAGATCTCCATTTGTCTACCGCAGCAGGAAGTTAAACCAAGTTCCTTGTAATTGGTTCATTTCCTTAAGGCTGAATTACGATTCCTACATTTTGAAGCACAAGGGGATGGCTAGCAGCCTTGACTTTAAGCTGTGAAGAAGGAGGTGTTATGACTGGAAAATGTTACTGTAGAAAGTGAACTTCAAAGTGCAAAGGAGGAGCAAGTGCCAAGCGCCCTTTTGACAGGCACCTTAACCACCACATAAATAGACCTCCCACTTAACTAAACTCAGAAAAATAAAGGATTATATCATCAGAAAACTGTGCCCACATTAGCTGTGGAACTGCAGCTTCTTTGCTTTCCCAAGATACTGTACGTGTATGTATATATTTACGTATTTAAAGACTTTGCCTCTCTTTGTGGGTGGCAAACTTATCTCTTGCAATATAACCCAGCTGGAGTTCACATACCTACACAAACAGACATGTAGCTTTTACGAAAAATTGCTTTTGGTTTTCTGGTTTTCCTTTCAAAAAGTTAGCAGCAGAGTAAGAATATATACATTGACATTTATTTATCCCCTTCAACAAGAAAAGCACAAAATGACACAAACTGAACAAAACTGTAGTTATTTCTGCCTTTTTTTTGTATACTGTTTATTTTCTTCATCAAGTCTTGAATTTTCTTTCATGCATTTTATTTGAAAGTTTAATTTGTACATTAAATCAACAGCATTTCTGTAGTCTGTCAGGAGGTTTTGTTAGTGGTTTTTTAGATATTCTGTTTCATGATGTTAAGAAATTATTTCACAACGAACTGAATTTTTTTACTTTCCTGGTGTTTTTAAAAATCATTATAGAAAAATGCAGTTTTGTTTGTAATGTAAGTTATTTTAAAGTGTTATTTTTTGTTAGTTTTAGTTTTCACTTTTGAGCAATCAAAAGAAGTAAAAATTACACTCTTTTCCATTTAAAAATCTCCATTTCTCCATCTGTAGAAGAGTTTTTTGACACAGTTCAATGTGAATAATTGCTTGTTGAACAGAAGCAGAAGCAAAACACAATGCATTACATGCTTCATAATCTACTGCTGCTAAAGGCATGAGAAGGGGAGACATATTGTCCTGTCCAGAGAGCTCAAAAATAAGTTTGGAAAAACCATGTCCCACATCTCAGGTCAGTAAACATATGTGTTCTACCCCACCTCACAGCAGACTCCTTTGACAGACAAAGCCCAGAGCTTAAGTCCACCCCATTGACCTCATCAGTAAGTGGAAGGAAGCCTTCTGAAACTCAAAGCCATGGGATTGCCTTGGGTACTCACCTTGGCCTCCAGAGACACTGAAAGGTCATGTTATAAAGCACTGACAGATATCTGTCCTGACCCACAGAAATGGACCAGTGTAGCCAGTCACTGTTTGTGGATAACCTGTGGTTGCCTTCTATCCCCCAAATCACCTGACTGCTCTCCAGCACAGACCAAGTTCCAGGATTTCCCAGGAATCATCTGAATGACTCTGTGAACACTTATAGAAGAGGTTGTCTGCTCAGCTATCTGTCACCCCGATCACCAGCCTCTGATTCTAGTCATGTGCAGGGAACACATCTTTCATGACACTTCTGGAAGCTGGGCGTCTTCTTCCTGACTCAGCAGAAAGGCATCTCATTCGAATCCCAGAAGTTTTCCAGATTCTCTTTCTACCGAGTATCAGCTGAGGTAGGTTTCTTTAAGAAGCTTCTGCTTACAGACCTTTGACCTCAGGGTACTCTGCAAGGTCTGCTTTACTTGTTCAGCTGTGTTTGGTCATGCCACACTCTGAGGGGGGAGGAATGCCCCAGCGTGACTGGGAAATGATTAATCTCTGAGGCAGGGAATGGGAATCTAGCTGGGGCAGAGGAACCACTCACATCTGAGTGGTTGACAGTTGTCTCTGTAACAGGACAAGTCATCAAAGTAAATCAAGGTGTTCAAATTCAGTAGACAACACCAATGACAGTCTTATAACAGGGTGACAGGTGATGACATGGAGATACTGATCTTCTTGTTTCTGAGCCACTTCTACAACTCCTGCGAATAATAAAAAAGAAACATCTTGAACACAAACATTAAGGCAACAGTGACAGCTGTGACTCCAGTCTTGTCTGACGCTTCCACTTCACACCTGCAGTTGTTCTTCATCCAGATCCAGAGGATTCAGAAAGATTCATCTTTTTGTAGATTAGGCTGTAATCCCCCCAAAATTTTGGTATATCGTGTGTTTACTGACCAAAATTTCACAGGCTTGTTTGCAAAACCGAGATTATAAATTCTGAAAGTTCATCTATTAATCACAGATGTGGGGGCTACATCAACAGAAATACGTTTTTATCCTCTGATATTTTGCACAGTGATTTTTTTATTCTCACAAATTTGTTCACGATAATATTATATCTCAGAATGTACTATTCGTGTGTACAAGGCTGCCTGAGCTACTGTCTGGGTAGTTAATTTTGCTAGAACCTGTGCAAAATCATTTATTTAACAGGATGCTATTAGACCTCTTTATTCAGAAAGAAGGGTATTATCAGAGCTGTTGTCCAAACAGACTGACAGCAGGTTTGCATTTGCGAATCATTATAAATATTGATAATGTTTTGTAAAGTTCCTTGGAATTTGTGCCCTATTGGTAGAAAGACATACTTCTTTCAGAAAAGAAGAAAAACTGGGGAACTGCCATTAGGCTCAGATAAAACCGATGTGCCTCTTTTATGCCCAGATATTTCAACTATAATAAGAGTTCCTGCTGCACATACTACATCAATTAGAAAACCAGGCTTTCCTCCCTTTCCTCAATACTTGTCTAATAGTCTTTACTGGTGATGCAGTCTTATTGCCCCTAAAACTGAAAAAATGTATTTCTTTTAAAAAACATAGCTTTATTTAAAAGAAGTGAAGAAGGATGAAGCATTCTCAGCTTCCTAGTGTTCAGAAGAGACTCAAGATGTGTGCCTGGCCCTAACAGATTGCTCCCCCTCCCTTACCAGGAAAACAGGAACGTTAGAGGTAATTACAGAATTCCCGCAGCTCCCACTGACAGCAGGACCACGTTGTATCCCTACTCAGTAAACACAGACTAAGAAAGTGCCTTGCAGAGCTCCCAGTCAAAAGAGACAAGAAAAACTGAAAGCGGGACAAAGTTTTTTGCTTTTTCATAATTGCCATTTTACTATCAGAAGGACAACACTACTTCTGCACATATAGCTATACCATAATTAGTACAACTACAAGAAAGAAAATATACAGACAAAAACTTGGAAAGGAAAATGAAGGGCCTAAGAAAGTTATAAAAGATTTCTTTTTTTCATTTTAACCTTTTACCATTAGCTGTAAAACAGATGGGATTTTTAAAATATTTCAGAAAAAATAAGGAATGTGCCTTTCTCTTCCCTTATATGAATTAAAGTAGAATGCAAAACAACAGTAACTCATTTAAGGGAAGTTAAAAAGATCTTGGTTTAAAATGCCTAAAATTGTTTGTTGAAGTGGGTAGAAAATTAGATACTAGAGCTCCCTGTGCTTTCATACCAGAATTCAGGTTTAGAGTGTTGAGTTTTCTTCCTTGATAACTTAGAAACCAAAGGCCTGGCAACAAAGCTCTCTACTCTAGATATTTAATATATGTACTTATTTTTGAGAAAACATTTTGTTTCTCTTTTAGAGCACTTCAGGCTTAGGAAATGTTATGTGAATTCTGTCTTTTTTATTGTTTAAGTGTGTGACTGGTTCCAGAGACTTTATGAAAGCTTCCAGCTCCCTTCATCATCTGTTGGATCCTGACAAGTCAGGGTGGTTTCCAGAAAGGAGAAAATATTCTAACATTATTTTAAATTTTTAACTGGACAGTTCTTTTTCTGAGCTTCATCTATAGCTTATTGAGCTCCCATTCTTCTTTCTGGCCTTCACTGAGCTTTCATTCCTCTACTTGCTTTTGAATATGCTTGTTGTGTTTCCTTGCCGGTGATATATATATATATCTCTATTCCAGTAAGAGAAAAATTGAAGGTCATTTCCATTTGAATGTTTACGTATAATCAAGGCACCACCACCAAGAATAAATTATTTGCCATTGCATCCAGTGTGTCAGTCCTAGGTTTAGGATCTTTTTTGTCATAGTAAGCATCTTTACATACAAGGCACCCTGTTTGTCAGGGAAGTAACTCCCCAGTCTTCCCCCACCCAACTGCCCCCAACCCTCCCCGCATTTCTCAATAGCCTCTCAATATCATTCCTAGTCACAAGGTTTTCACAAGGTTTTCTGCACTTCCTAGCTTTCTGGAAGAGAAAGCTGACAGGAAATTTGAGAGCTTCCTCTATTCCACTTCCCAGTCTGCACAGTTAAAAATTGAGAGCATTTCTACATTACCTGAAAACATACTTTCCTCTTCCCTAGATTTCCTGCTGTGGTGTGCCCAGAACAAGTGTTTGTGAGGTGATGAGGAGTTCCCCCAGACATGATCTTCACCTGCCGTAGGTCTCCAGAAGGCGCCATGCCATTTGACCCCTGAGCATGTCTCAGGCCCCTGGTGATATCCAGAACTTCTTGAGCTGCCAACAGAGGTACTCTTATTCAACTGAATTATTTTGTAGAACATCTAGGGTTTCTAGATTGCAAGACTATCACCCTCATGTATGCCTGGAGGGATGGAAGCAGGCAGTTGTGTATTTTCTTCTCATATGTGCTTAACCACATAGATGCATATCACATTTAGTTCAAAAGTGCAGAGGGAGTAAGTGCACAGTAATCTGTATTTATGCATGGAAGCATTCTCCATTATTGAGCATATCAGAAAACACAATATTCTTGTCCTCAAAAGGTCTGCCTCTGCATGTGGGATGTCTTGAATCTTTTATATTGCTTTTTCTTTTTCTTTTCTTTTTTTTTTTTTTTTTTAGCTTTTGCTATAAGGAACTAACCCATTAGGAGCATCCACTAAACATTTCCCACACAGAAATACAGGTCCATGCATTGCACAGGTTGCCTACACTCAGGTCACAAAGCCAGCACTATCTGAAATACTTCAGACTTACTGCACAGGCACAAAGTCATCCAAGGGAGCATTTGCAGCTTGTTAGGTGCCACCTGGGACTGCTGTATAGACAACTTCATGCACAGATGTTCAAAGCCTGGGCCTAAAACATGCCGTGAGTCTGGCATTTCCTACAAGGATTCACTGAGCTCATACTATAGAACTACATTGCAAGGTGATGTAAACTCATCTGGGACTTCTGCATATGTGGTAGCCTCTCAGACCTATTGTAGATGCTCAGTTGCATCTGACTTGACAGCTCTGGCAAAATCTCTGTCATTCCTGGGGAGGGGAGAGAGAAAAAAATATGGGAAAAAAAAAGAAAATCCTCTAAATCCAAAGAAATAAAACCTTGAGGGGAAGGGAGAAGAAGACTTAGTGGGTGTTGTGCCAAACTGAATATATTTTCTTACCCTTTCTGGTCTGGTATGACCAGCACATCCTCACATTTGCATCCAGCACAAGGAACACCATGCCATAGTCCTTCCTTGCCTTCCATTTTCTTGCCTTCTTTTTTCCTGCACCAATAATGCCCAAAACAATTTAATCAAAAAGTCACAATTCTTGTTCTAAAGACTATTGTAGTGGTTTCTGCAGAAAGAAAATCGTTGGGATAAAGGAGATTGCAGTGGGAGGCGGTGACAGGATGAGATGAGACAGCTGGCAGATTTTATTGTAACTGAGGCAAACACTGGTTTCAATATAATCAACCAGGAAAGTGGAGCAGACCTTAAAAACTCAGGACATTCCCAGAAATAGTAACATCTGGTCGTCATAAAGATTACATTGGTAGATTCCAGTTATATTTGAGATAGGAACTCTGTAAGGCGAGCACTTACAGCAATTGTTTCATTTCTTTCTTTTTTTCTGCAGTACTTCTTGAACAGCTTAAATAGGAAACTTGATCTTCTCTGGGTACTTTGCCATTGTCTGCTTCGCAGCAAATTTCCTCTGAAGCTCTAACTTGGGTTTATTTGCTGGAGTTTCATTTCCCTGTAAAACCTGCCCTGCAACATGGAGAGGAAATTAAGGTACTGGTCTTTCCACTTTTTCTCTTCATCACTTTCCCTTGTGGTAAGAAACACTGATTAAAATGAAAAAGTTTATTTAGCCAAAGTGAAAATCAATAGCATCAGTCAGATATCTGTTATAAATAAATGAATTATACCTCTCTTTGGCTTCTATCAGTTACTTCTTCTTTGCAGGACCTGCAAGCAAGACTTAGTAACTCTCTCTGGCCTAGCTGCTCTCTCTAGCCCTAATAACTTTCTGGTAATAAATTAAACCTAGGATTTATTTATTTACTCTAGAAGTGCTGCTAACCAAATTGCTTTTGCGGTATAAGACAGCACTTGTTCATAACTAAGTAGCACTTTGTGCCTGACAACGGGTTAATGGGCCAAAACAACTCATTTTGAGAGCGTTGGCTGTTTTGGTCCAGCAAACTGGTTCCAGAATCTCACACATCCCACATTCCCTTCCACATCTGGACTCTGCACAGACAAAGTTTTCTTTCATATAAACTGTTTATTGTTCTGTGAGATTGATGCAGTTAATATTGGCTTTCAGAATGACAGATTAGCATCACCAGTTAATCAGGGCTATTAGCAGATAAATATCTGTAATTTAATCACTACAGTAATTTCTTTTCCAATAATAAGATTTACAAATGCAAGTGATTAAGTAATTAGCTTACATCTCCATAGATTACAATTCCTCTGAGCTTTCTTCTCTCACTTTTTCCAAAAGATTTCAGTATTTAATTAACGTAACTACTCCCTCCTTTACATCGCCTTTGTAAACACATGTGAGAAGTGGGGTGGTTTTTTTTCAAACCAAACTGCACCTTTTGTGCACAATCCCACAAGGAACCTCCCTTTCCAAACCTCTTCCATCTCTCTCCAAGGGTTAATACCCACCCTGCCTGTTTTTAGCAGCTGTAATCATTCCCAGTACCTTTCCCTGCCCATACAGCAAGTGGGGTACACAAGGGGAAAGAATAATTTACAGGAAGGGGGGAAAAATTGCCAATGGAAAAATTGTGTGCACTTGATAAAATAAGAGCCTGGCTTGCTAAAACAGTCTATCCAAACACTTCTCAAGGATCCCTTTGTTGCTCTTCCACTGACTTGGCCCTAGGGCAAAAGGCAAGTTCTACTCCTTCCAAACTTATATTCTCCTATTTGCAGAGTAATTTGACAGTTACTGTTAATTTCCTAAATGCAACATGAAAGCTGTAGAAGGAAGCCTGAGAAAAGGGTGGGGAGGGGAAAGGAGAAGGAAAAAATCATAAAGAGTAGCAGAGAATACGGGCAAAATTGCTTCCATGTGTGGTGCACAGGCACAGCTTGGGCAGAGATCTGTGGCCTTCTCAGAGTCTGACCTCTTGAGGCGATGCCAGTTTGCTGGAGAAAAGGCATTGCTCTTTAATGAAGGCCTAATTTTTATTGCCACTCCATCGACTTCAAAGTGCTTCAGGTTGCCAAACATAATTTCACTGGAGGTATTCTCAGGTGCAGAGCAAATACTTCATAAATAATTTCCTCGCTAGATTACAAATTCCATTTAAAAAGGGGAATAAGAGAGGTAGCTTTTCTAAGGCTTTTTTGGAAGGTAATTAAAAAATCTTTAAGAAGGATTCTTTATTACTTTCATTCCAAAAGAAAATAATTTAACAGTTTTAATTTTTATTTATATCTTTAAATGAACATGCAGCTTGGTGAGATGACCAAGTACAATGGAGATATTTCTAATATGCTCTCAATTAACACATATCATCCGAGGCTTTAGGTGCCTATTCCTTTTCCCTCTCCTCATCCTCAAATTGCTACTAAGCCCAGTGATTGCCAGCAGCTCAGTGGTAGCCTCATTGGAGCTCAAATTAATTATGCAGATCTGTCACACTTCTACATTTTTCATGTTTACTCTTCTCTTCGAGTAAAAACGCCTGTAATTAAAATATGCTTCTGTACATCCTCTTTATCACACCCCCCCTGTGAAGCAAGCACGGGGAGCTGCTGAAGCTGACAAAGTGCTGCTGTCAGTCAGAGGGAACAGGGAAGATTTGAATCGTGTTTATGCTTAATGCACCTTGTGAGCCAAGATGAGCCCGCAATCAAGGCAGAAGGGAGGCTGCTGGGGAGGAGTTGGAAGTTAGGAGTTGCAAGCTCCCATCCCAGCACTCTGGATGGAGTAGAGAACCAGTGGTCTGTGCCTCCCACCCTTCACCTGTCCCTGCAGTGCCCCTGTCAGAGCCACTGCTGTAATGGTGCTAATGTTTAACGCCTTAACATTTGTGAGCTACCCTCAACTCACTGGACAGAAAAAGAAATGCCAGTTAGTACTTGGGTGCAGTACACGTCTATCACTTTTTAGTTTTAGTCTGCTTTCTCTTGCCAATAATTCTGCAATTTTAGCTGGTTATGGTTTTTCATGATTTCTTGTTACCCTAGAACATGAGCAACAAGTGAAAACCATTTATAAGAACAAAAGTAGGGAAATGCGAATAATTTTGCCAATGTTAAATTAATTTTCCATTTCTTTTTCTGGAGAACACTAGATGGAAGATGAAAGTTAGCATAAATATTGCAGAAAATGTTTTCTTCTCTTGTCATCTTGAAAATCATCTGGATTTGATTAGATTATAGACTTTTAAAACTGATATATATCAGTTTATATACTGCAGCTGTATATCTGCACTAGGCCTTGTTAGAGATTTATCTCTAAACCCGCACTGAGCAGTCTCCAGACCCAAATTCTTGTTCCTGAGCCTTTGCTTGACTACACAGCAACCATCTAAAAAAAAAATAATACACAGGTCATATCAGAAGTGGTCACTTTATTTCTTCAATAGCAGTGATATGGGAAAGCAGCTAGGAGATATCTTTGACTCTACTTTCCTGCTGATCAGGCATAAACATACACCCTTCATTGTTTCACACCTCTGAAGTGCAGAGCCCTTTAGCATCCCACACTTACTTTACAAAACAGGACAGCTATGCAGCTACTAAGCATCTTTTTTATGGCGGTTACTTTGGAGCCAGTGTCTCCCACTCAGGATGGATGTACCAAATAAGTGTACATACTTGACTGCTCTCCACAGCAAAGAGGTTACAAAAATAAAGCTGAGATTCGTGGTTTTTCATGTTCCTTTGACATGTAACAAAGACTTGGCATAAGACACTGAGAAAGTAGTTTTAACTCAGAGAGAGGAGCAGATTTCTATTTTCACCAGTTATTGCTTTAGCTTAAATTACAGATACATGTATGATGGATCTAAAAAGATCTCTGATTCAGACATCTAGGAAATAATTTTGTCCTTCAGCCTAAAACAATTTTGATGAAAAAACCACAAACAACCAAACCCAAAACATTAAAAAATAGCCAAGATAAAACAAAGCTTAAAAAAGAAGAGACATTCTGTAGTTAGGAGATAAGAAATATGTTGCCTTTGTTATTCTGAGCACAAGATACACTATTCAAATATACCATCTTCTGCATCACTTTTGCTGAGGAGAAGGGCCAGCAGAAAGGATAGATGAATGAGAAAAGTGGCAGAATATCTTTTTGTGTTTTTTCACTGGCTTACCAAGATTGTGCGTTACTTTGGGTCAGATTCAGGGTCTGTCTTTCAAACAAAAACCTCCAGTGCTGTCCAGCTTGCTGTACTTTGGTTTCTACTGTAGAAAGCCTCAGAGTGCTAAAACAGCATCGTATGAAACAAAACCGAAGGACTCAGTCCAGGAACATGTTTAATGTGGTTTAACCATTAACAGGAATTCGGTTCACAGGGCTGACTTAGTCAGTTCACAGACAATCCAATTTAAAGCTTTCCAAACTTCACGCAGTGTGGACCTCAGTCCTTCAGCACCAATTCACCCTGTAGACCAGATCCTTTTCTTCTTTGCTATTTGCTGCCTGAGTGATACCAGGTAGCACTATAACACCACACAAAGCAGGACTTAGGTAGCATTAGTTGCTTTTATTCTACCATTTCTTAAATTAAATTCCAGACTTATCTTCAGATATTTTTATAGCCAAATTGGTTTTGGTTTTGGTTTTGTTTGGCAAACTCTTTACACTTCTGCGCTCTGTCAGAGGGAAAAGGAAGATCAAAATTCGTAAGTTATTGTTTAGAATTGTCTAATACCAAGTACAAATATAGGATTCACAGAGTGAGGAGAAGATGGAACCCTAGTGGAAGGGAAGCTGTTGGAGAACAAAGCACTATCTGTATTGCTGGCCATTCAAAACTGGGAAGATGAATGAAGTTGCAATGAAAATTCAGTGTAGGGCAGTTTTTTCTGAGGAGATGGCTGAACGTGGTATTTCCATTTCTCTTCTCTTTTAAGTGTAATTTAAATTCTAATAACTAATGTTTTACATGAGAGGTCCCTGCTACAGCCATAAAAATATTGGAATTTTTTGCTGCTATTGCACAATGCATTGCTATATTAGTCAAATGTTGCTGTGATACACCCAGGTTCCAATCATATTATATATCATAGAGAACGTCTGCAATTTTTCTTGTTTCCCTGGTAACAACTGTAAATGCACTAACTCCCCGGACTGCTCCACCCCTCCTGCTGCTGATGTCAGGCACAGGAGAGGCACACGTGCAACTCAACTCCATACCTGTCAAACCAGGCGGATGCTCCGTTTGATCACCCATGTTTTGGTCCCACAAAGACCATTCGTTTGGTGATCAGAGGGCAGTGTTAATTTAGTCAGCTATCAGGATACCGGAGTGGGGAGGTGGGGGGGAAGGGAAGAAAAAAAAATTCCCCCGCTTGTGCTTTGGTTTTAATCAACAAAGAGAATGGGGAGGCTAAAAGAGCAATCATGTGGTTAGAACGGAGGCAATGTATTCTTCTCTGAAAAATCAATGATTACAGCTGTTTCTGTTAGTGTTAATAATTTCCGATAATTGGGTGCTGCTCAATGCCAAAGAATTCTCAAATTCCATACTCTGTCACAAGCGTGCCAGCAGGGTTCAGAATGAATAATGTTAATACAATGAAGAGGGAAGGAATGAATGAGGATTTTCCGTGTGTTAGCTGACAGGATCACTTTGAAACAAATGACCAGTCCTTATTAATGCAGCTATTATTTTGATAAACCAACAAGAATGAATGTGGTATTTGGGAAAATGTGATATTTACCATCACAGGAGTCCCACTATAATTTTAAAATTAATTAAGGTACCTGTAGCCATCACTGGAAAAGATTATGATCTGACCTTAATACTCATGTACTAAGCTGACACGTTGCCTATTTTCACCTCAGCGTTAATGGAGATAAACATTTGTATGCAAGTCTGTCTCTTATAGTCATTTTGTTCAGTGTAAGTTTATTTAGATATTTCAGCATTTGCCTCAGTAATTATGAGTCAGCATACAGCTACAGTGAGTTCCATTGTGCTAATATATGTTTTTCATCATCAGCCATGGAAGTACATACAGTTCACCAAGACAACATGGAAGCTTATTTGGTGACTATGAATGAGAATAGTAACTCTTGTTTTCTGCAGTGACCATCCATCCTTGTCGATAATACACAGTACACTCAAAGTAAAATTTCAGTTCAAATGTTTTCAAAAGTGGAAAAAACCTTTCTTACTGATGGAGCATATTTCAAAAAATAGCTACTTTCGTAAGAAATTATGGGTTTTGTCTAAAACATGTCACAATCTAAAGCTGGTTTTGTTGTAGTTTAAATCTTTTTAGTTAGGTAACTTAGTAAAAGGAAGTTCAGTTAGTAGCAGTTGTAATTAGCGGAAGTAGTAATTTTAACTGTACTATTACTAATAATTTGCATGAACGCTTACAACTTTCAGTCAGAATCACCGTGCTGGGGACCAACAAAACAGGCAATCTGTGAGGGAAGTGACAGTCTATATTTTTTACTCTGCAGAATTTAAGTAAGACTATGTATGTGAGCAGCACGGTGGCAGTGGCGTCGCTTGTGTTCATTTGAGGTGTCCACATTACTGGGTAACAAAGCAGAAGCAGAAAGCAAAATGACATCAAGGGGAGACCCTGTTCAAGCGGGCAGAGTCATTCCCTCAGGGGAAGACTGGGTGACCCTACTGAACCAGCCCAAAACACAGGAGTTGAAAATAAAGAAATCAGGCAGGACAAAAATTCTTTCTTTCTAGCACTTGAGAAACCGCTGTTCAGGAACTCCTCAGGCAAGCACAGATGCCTGACTAGTGAGAAAGTTAGGCCTTTTCAGCTTTTCAACATGAGGTGGCAAACTGCAAGATAAAGAAGCACAATACAGATTATTTTCTAGTCCCCTCTACTTGGCAAAGCTGTGTTGCTATTTTGCAGAGTAAACAATATTTTGCCAGAAGAAGGTAGTTTGGTTATGCTGTTCACCTCTGTTGGTAGAATCCCAAAGGAGAGAGCTGCAGATATAGCTCTTCCAGGGATGCACATGCCTTTTACTGGCAAACACAAGCTCTCCGTGCCTAGACTCTAGGCTACATGGATGCAAATTAACTCCAGATTAAAACCAGATAGCTGTTGTTAATGCCGTACTGTGTTCCAGACAAAAAGCCCATGCAGCTGAGCTCTCAGGACCAGTTAGTTAGAGAAAATGGGCATGTTAAATCTGCTGTTTAGTGACTATTTGGGACTTCACTAACATGTAAACAACTTGGACTATAGTATTTTGCAAAAAAAATGCACCCTATTCGATTGGCATGTAGCCCTGCTTCCTCACAACATGATTGCAATCATTATCATTTTGTAGTTTGTCATGGGCACCGCAGTTCTGTGAAGGTTTTTAAAATAAATCTCGGATGGGATCCAGTTCCAGTTTCAACATTTAAATGAGGGTGTCACGATGTGAGCAAGGTGTCTAAACACTCATTGAATCTCAGTGGAGATCAAACACTACGAGGAGTGGGGTCCAGACAGCTATTAAGCTGGTTAAATGCAGAGACTCGATCGCCCTCACATGGTGATCTAACATTATACGAGATGCCACCAGGTCCTGGGTGATCCACGCAGGACTCTTGGACGTATTGTAGAACCTATGAGAGACCTTGCCTTTCTGAACTGGCAGCTGGAGGTTTGTTAAAATGCCATGAGACATTCCTAAAGCACTAAACACTTGAGTGCAGCTGAATAAATTGAACCCTTAATTGTCTATTTCTAGCCGCTCTGAATAGCCCTTAAGATAAATTAAATCTTCATTGGCTCCAGTGGGAGTATAGACACCTAACTCACAAGTGGATGCCTACACTATGGAAACCTAAATTTAGACTTGGTATGAGATTTAGCTGCCTGGCAAGTGACAAGCAGTGTCTTCCTTGGCTTCCAGCTGCCCAGAGATGTCCTTGGGGTCTCCCATAGATCATGCATGAGTTGTCAGGTATTAATGCCCTTGATAACCCAGGAAATCCCAAATGGCATGGGTGCCGGTGTTTAGGTAACAGAACAGAACCACTGTACCCCTGCTTGGTTTTGATTTCCTTATTCACATGTTGTCAAGTTTCCTCAAAATTTGGATGCCAAAGTCCCAATATGGAATCGATTGCAACCTGGATGTATTTTGCACAAAATAACTGATGCCCATAATTTGATTTTTAAGAAAAGTCAAAATGGCATGGAAATATGCACCAGCCAATTACAACTGCTAGTTTCTGATAAAGAAAACATTTATTAGCTCTCTTCAACTGTGGACATTCACTAAAGACAAATTTATTTTCTCAGTACATGTAAACATTCCAAAATGTGTTCACACACCTCTGGGTGAGATGAGAAATTAGTGTATGCTCCAACTATTTTTGTTGCTAAATTCCTCAAATTTGTTTTCTTTTCCTTTCTTTTCTTCTTTTTTTCTTTTCTATTTTTTTTTCCTCAACCAACTGGGATTCAGAAGTTGCTGTAGTGCTATCCAACTTCTAATATTAAAAATTCTGTCTCATAAAAAGTGGATCTAACAGGCATCAAAGACTTGCATTCCACTGCGATTTGGATGGTAAAAAATGTAAAAGTGCAGATCTACACACCTTAATATTCTCAATAAGACTTTCCATCTTGCATCTTTTTATCCTTTAACTGGATGAGACTGCTGATTGGGTTCACATTAAAAAGTAATAATGCACTGGACACAGCATAGGTATTTTTATAGGTATCTTTATATAATTGAGGACAAATGACATCTTGATTAAATTATAATTCATGTAGACACACTTCAGTAGCATTATATTTTCTAGTTAGCTACATTAATGGTTTAACATTAACTCTCTTCCACCTCAACGATTTGCCCAAGCTTCCAGTAAGAGCTTGATGAAGCTGAAATTCTGTGACTGTCTCTTCAGCAGTACAGTTGCTTAACAAATGCTGTTTATTGATCTCATGACATGCACTGTCCTCAAGATCCAATTTATTTGAACAAATTCCTTTTTTGTGGTATCTTCTCTTATAACTCGTAAGCATAATTACACATTTTATATCTTTGATTTATAACAATGGCAAGTATCTATCTATTGCTCTGTACATCTGCAGAATAAATCAAACTTTTTCACATCCAACACATGTAAAAAAATTTAATCAAATAGATATCATCTATCACTCATCGAAAAGCATAAAGCTTAGACTTTCAGCTGTCCTACAAGTCCATGTTCCATTTCCCAAACTGCCTACAAAACCAGAGAGGAACTTTGAAGCCTGTTCCTGTGATGAACAAATCAATCCTGGCGCATCAAGGAAAGAAAGTTAATTGCTGAGGCAATTAAATCAGGCGATTTTTGTGGGCTACAGCGTCGAAACCTGGCTTGAGTATTTGCACTGTTTTTGGTTATCGCTTTTCTTGCCAAAAGGTATTCTAAACAGTATAGACAATAAAACTTATCTGCACAAACTAAAGCAGAACTGTTATGTTTCCTAGATTTTTGTTTTATGCATTCACTCCAGGAAGCTCTCCTTAAAGGTTTTGATGTAAACCTGAGCGGCATTAATGAAAAATGAGTGCCCAATGAGAGCGGAGAAGGAATGAGCCTCATTTTATTCCTTGTGATCTCAGGTACGGGTTTCCAAGCAAGCAGTACAAGAAGCAAGTCCACAAAATAATAGCACATATACAAAAAAAAAAAAAGAATAATAATAAAAAAGTGCAAAGGTTTCAGGCTCTATACCTAGAGGAAACAGCTGCATCTCTTTACCAAGTTGAGATGGAAAAAGGCTCCTGTTCGTTGCTACTACTCAGAAAGATTTATGTCAGTTCTGACATACTCCTTTAGTTGTAAACTTGAGTGAAAAATGGCAAATATACTTCTCCGTATCAAATGCCGATATAATTGTCAAGAGCTTGTCTTAAAGTTCCTTTCAGTAAAACCCTCGAGTTGTAACAGAAACTTATTTTTCCTGTTTTATAGTGATTCTGATTCATACTTTTCCTCACATCAGATTCTTATTGTTTAAATAATATTTAAATGTCATTTAATACTTAATAACATTACAGTAATAGTTAATACTCAGTTTCCAGACAGGCTTATCATAAATTTCTGTTGGATTGTGAATCTTATAACACAGAAGGCCTTCAGTCACCTATGTCCAACACAGAATTTCCTCTTCCTCTCAGTGATCATACTAAACTCCAGTGAATTACTTCTCAGTGTTATACTATTTCGCTTCTTCACCAAGAGCAGAAATTCTCTGGCCGAATTCTTAATTAATACTAGCTGTTCACATCACAGAGGTCTATCACTTGTATTTCCCCCTCTCCCCCCCCCCCCCAAAAAAAAAAA
>Ga0065711_1010223_pt1 | contig 18971 bp, 16 predicted proteins | sample Hoacrofraction12_FD_59098 | JGI IMG/M metagenome (GOLD analysis project Ga0065711, IMG submission 59098) | Hoatzin crop microbial communities from Cojedes, Venezuela - Epithelial fraction 12 v2 (version 2) | ecosystem: Host-associated > Birds > Digestive system > Esophagus > Crop | place... | reverse complement strand
CTCATTAAGCTCGATTATATCGCCTTTTAAAGACGATAAAATCTTTGAAATCACCATATAGCTCTCTTTTGAAGCAAAAATCGTGATGTGCGAGCAGGATGTGATGAGAGAATCTAAAATTTGCGACGTCTCGCTGTCGTTATTTTTGATAAATTTTATATCGTCCAAAACGCCGAATTTAGCGGCATAACTTCGCAACAAATACTCTAAAAATGGCGGATTGGCGCGCAAATCGTCGCCGATGACTAAAATTAGGCTTTTCATTATTGCTCCTTTTTTGCTGAAATTATAGCGAGAAAAAATTTATCAAATTTTAACAACATTTAGGATAAAATCGGCAAATTTTTATAACTATACGAGGGAAAAATGGATTACAAAAATACACTTTTTTTACCGCAGACTGACTTTCCGATGCGCGGAAATCTCCCAGAAAATGAGCCTAAACGTCTCAAAAAATGGTACGATGAGCGCAAAATTTATGAAAAAATGAAGAGCCAAAATGAGGGCTCAGGTGTTAGCTTTAACATTCACGACGGCCCGCCATACGCCAACGGACACCTTCATATCGGCCATGCGCTAAATAAAATTTTAAAAGATATGATCATAAAAACGCACTATTTTTTCGGCGAAAATATTCGCTACGTGCCTGGCTGGGACTGCCATGGATTGCCGATTGAGCAGCAAGTTGAGGTAAATTTAGGCGAGAAAAAGGCATCGCTAACAAAGAGCGAAATTCGCGAGCTTTGCCGCAAACATGCTGCCAAATTTATCGACATTCAGCGCGACGAATTTAAGACGCTTGGCTGTGTCGGCGATTGGGATGATCCATATTTGACGATGAAATTTAAATTTGAAGCCGACATCTACCGCGTGCTTTGTGATATCGCTAAAAAGGGACTTTTGCTCGAACGAAGTAAGCCGGTTTTCTGGAGCTGGGCGGCTAAGACTGCGTTAGCTGAAGCGGAAGTCGAATATAAGGATAAAGAGGACTATTCGATTTACGTTGCATTCGCTCTTAGCGATGAAGCGAATGAAAAATTGGGTGTAAATGGCTCAAAAGCGGTCATTTGGACTACTACGCCTTGGACACTGCCGGCAAACGAAGGCATTTCTCTAAATCCAAACGAAAAATATGTCGTCACCGAAGAGGGGTTGATTTTTGCGAAACCTTTGCTTGAAATTTTGGTTGAAAAGGGCCTAACTAGCGGCAAAATCGCGAAGGAATTTGCCTCAATTGAGCTTGAAAATTTATACGCGATAAATCCGCTAAATGGCCGAAAGTCGAAATTCATGCTAGGCAATCACGTCTTGATGGACGGCGGCACGGGCTTAGTGCATACAGCGCCTGCTCACGGCGAAGATGACTACTACATCGGCCTAAAATACGGCCTTGAAATCACAATGCCAGTTGATGATGAGGGAAAATTCGATAAAACGCTCGTTACGAAAAAACTTTTCCGCGATGATGTCGTAAATGATATGGTTGGAATGCATATTTTCAAAGCAAATGAGCGAATTTTGGAGATTTTGGGTGAAAATTTGCTCAAATCTGGCAAATTTACGCACTCTTATCCGCACTGCTGGCGTACGAAAAAGCCGGTGATTTATCGCGCCACAAAGCAGTGGTTTATCGCGATGGATGAGCCGAAATTAGGCGGCAAAACGCTTCGCGAAGTGGCACTAAACGCCTTAAAATCGGTAAAATTTTATCCAGAAGTCGGCGTAAATCGCATTACATCGATGATTGAAAATCGTCCAGACTGGTGCATTTCGCGTCAGCGTGACTGGGGCGTGCCGATCGCCTTTTTTAGGGATAAAACGACAAAAGAGCCGATTTTTGATACCGAAATTTTGGAAAAAACCGCCGCGATTTTTGAGGAAAAAGGCGCAGATGCGTGGTGGGATTTAGAAATCAGCGAGTTTTTGCCCGCAAATTCGGACTACGATCCGCAAAATTTAGAAAAAGTGCTCGATATTTTGGACGTTTGGTTTGATAGCGGAAGCACTTGGAGCGCGGTTTTGTGCAGCGGCGAATACGACGCAGGCGAGTACCAAACCGACATGTATTTAGAGGGCAGCGACCAACACCGCGGCTGGTTCCAAAGCTCGCTACTTTTAAGTTGCGCAGTCAATGAAAAAGCCCCATACAAGAGCGTTTTAACGCATGGCTTTACCGTCGATGAAAACGGCCTAAAAATGAGCAAATCAATCGGAAACGTCGTAGCACCCGAAGATGTCGCTAAAAAATATGGCGTCGAAATTTTGCGTTTGTGGGTTGGATTGAGTGATTATTCAGGCGACCTAAAAATCAGCGAAAACATCCTAAAACAGGTAAGCGAGCAGTACCGAAAAATTAGAAATACGATTAGATTTTTGCTGGCGAATGTTAGCGATTTAGAAGTGCTTTACGAGGGCGAATTTACCGAGCTTGACAAGTGGATTTTAAACCGCGCGAGCGTCTGCTTTGAGGAGTGCAAAAATACGCTTAAAAATTACGATTTTTCGAAGCTTTACAATCTGCTTCTAAATTTCATCAGTGCTGATTTAAGTGGCGTTTATTTGGATATTTGCAAGGATAGATTGTACTGCGATGACCTAAATAGTTCGCGTCGCCGCAGTGCGCAGACCGCGATGGTCCTAATTACGCGCGCTTTGTTGCCATTAATCGCGCAAACGCTCACATATACGGTCGATGAGGTGATGGATTATGCGCCAGAAATCGTAAAAAACGGCGCTAAAGACGTGTTTGATTTAAGATGCGTCGAATTTGATTACAAATTCGAAATGACCGACGAAGTGGCGCAAAAATCGCGCGAAAAGTTCTTTGAAATCATCGATGGGCTCAAAAAAGAGAAGCTAATTAAATCGACTTTGGAGCTTGCGATCGAGACCGATTCGGCGGAGATTCTTGCACAAAATTTGGAGGAATTTGCCGACTGGTACATGGTTAGCGAAGTAAAACAACTCGGAAATTCCGATAGTTTGGCGCATTTTACGATTGGAAATGAGAATTTCCGCCTTGTCAAAGCTAGCGCTTGCAAATGCCCAAGATGCTGGAAATTTACGAGCAAGAGCGAAAATGAGCCGTGCGAGCGATGTGCTAAGGTTTTATAGATGTTTGAAAACGAAATTCACTTTAGCGTGATAATTTTGACGATAATTGCCATTTTAGCGGGCATTGCGGTCGGAATTCAGTTTGTAAAAAAAGGAAAAAAATGATAAGCCTAAAAGAAGCGTTGAAACTTTCGCCTGAGGAAGTGCGAAATTTACGGGTTGAGCTAGAAAATGAGATTAAGAAAAAGGCAAATTTAGGCGCTTACGTCGAGCAGCTGACCGGCGAAGAGCTAAACAAAAGCGGCGATGGAATTCCAGTCGCAATCAAAGATAATATCCAAGTTAAGGGCTGGAGCGTCACTAGCGCGTCAAAAATTCTCCAAGGCTACGTCGCTCCGTATGATGCAAACGTCATCACGAAGATGCGAGCGGCGAATTTAGCGCCATTTGGACGGACAAATATGGACGAATTCGCCATGGGTGGCTCGACTGAGAGCTCATTTTATGGCAAAACGCTAAATCCGCTCGATTTAACGCGCGTTCCAGGCGGCTCAAGTGGCGGCAGTGCAGCAGCTGTTGGCGGCGGCATCGCAATCGCGGCACTTGGCAGCGACACGGGCGGCTCGATCCGCCAGCCAGCGGCATTTTGCGGATGCGTGGGATTTAAGCCAACCTATGGGCGTGTCTCACGATACGGCTTGGCAGCCTACTCGAGCAGCTTAGATCAAATTGGCCCAATCACACAAAATGTCGAAGACGCGGCGATTTTATACGACATAATCGCAGGAAATGACGAAAGAGACAGCACCAGCTACCGCGGAATTTACGAAACCACCGCAGACAAGCTAGACGCAAATAAAAAACTCACGATCGCAGTCATTGAAAATTACATCGAAAAGGCGAATGATGACGTAAAAAAGGGGCTTTTAGAGAATATCGAAAAGCTAAAATCCTTCGGCCACAAAATCGTCTATAAAAAATTGGCAAATTCCAAATACAGCATCGCTGCGTATTATATCATCGCAACTGCCGAAGCTAGCACGAATTTGAGCCGCTATGATGGCGTTCGCTACGGACGTAGAGCAGAGTGCAAACACCTAAACGAGCTATATTTCAACACTCGCAGCGAAGGCTTTGGCGAAGAGGTGCAGCGCAGAATGCTGCTTGGGACGTTTGTTTTAAGTAGCGGCTACTACGATGCCTACTACATCAAGGCTCAAAAGGCGCGAGCATTTATCAAGCACGAATATGAGGAGATTTTGAAAGAGGCGGATCTGATTTATATGCCAGTTGCTCCTAGCGTGGCGTATAAAATCGGTGCCATCCATTCGCCACTAGAATCCTATCTTGGGGATGTCTATACGATTGGTATAAATTTGGCTGGTCTTCCAGCGATTTCAGTCCCAGTGGCAAAAAACAGCGATAAAATGAACATCAGCGCGCAATTAATCGGCAAAGCATACGATGATTTGGGCGTTTTGAGCGGCGGATTAAATTTAGAGATGATAGCAAAGGAGTAAAAATGAAAATTCTAAAAAAGGCTTTAACGTTTGAAGATGTGCTTTTGGTTCCCCAATATTCCGATGTTTTGCCAAAAGAGGTGAGCGTGGCGACCAAATTTAGCAAGAATATCTCGCTAAATGTTCCGCTCGTTAGCGCTGCAATGGACACTGTGACTGAGTATCGCACGGCGATTATGATGGCGCGACTTGGCGGCATTGGCGTAATCCACAAAAATATGGACACAAAGTCCCAAGCGAAGATGATTCAGCGCGTAAAAAAGAGCGAAAGCGGCGTAATTATCGATCCTATTTCGATTAAAGCTGATGTTACGGTAAAAGAGGCGCTCGCGATCATGGCGGAATTCCATATCTCAGGAATTCCAGTCGTTGATGACGAAAATAAACTCATCGGAATCATCACAAATAGGGACTTGCGATTTGAAACCGATATGAAAACTTTAGTCTCAGAAAGAATGACAAAAATGCCGCTAATCACCGCACCAAAGGGTTGCACGCTTGATGATGCGCAAAAAATCTTTAACCAAAATCGTGTCGAAAAGCTCCCAATCGTCGATAAAAACGGCAAACTTGACGGCTTAATCACTATTAAAGACTTAAAAAAACGAATCGAATATCCAAACGCAAACAAGGATAAATTCGGCCGTTTGCGCGTAGCAGCTGCGATTGGTGTCGCTCAATACGAGCGTGCGCGCGCTTTAGTTGAAGCTGGAGCCGATGCTTTGGTCATCGATTCGGCTCACGGCCACACAAAAGGCATCATCGACACGCTAAAAAAACTCAAAAAAGAGTTTAAAGACGTCGATATTGTGATTGGAAACGTCGCAAATTCGGCTGCGATCGAGGATTTGGTAAAGGCTGGCGCGGACGCGATTAAGGTTGGAATCGGCCCTGGCAGCATCTGTACTACGCGAATTATCGCAGGTGTGGGCGTTCCGCAAATCACAGCCATCTCAGACTGCGCTGGCATCGCAAAAAAACACGGCGTGCCGATCATCGCAGATGGCGGAATTCGCTACTCTGGTGACATCGCAAAAGCCCTTGCAGCGGGCGCTAGCTCAGTGATGATTGGAAGCTTATTTGCGGGCTGCGATGAAACTCCAGGCGAACTTATCACATTCCAAGGCCGCCAATACAAGAGCTACCGCGGCATGGGCTCAATCGGCGCGATGGCAAAAGGCAGCGCTGATAGGTATTTTCAAGAAGGCACTGCGCAAGAAAAGCTCGTCCCTGAGGGCATTGAAGGCCGCGTACCATACGCAGGAACGATCAAAAACATCGTATTTCAGCTCATTGGCGGACTTCGCAGCTCGATGGGATATTGCGGCAGCAAGGATATTCCGACCTTCCAAGAGAAGGCCGAATTTGTGGAGATTACGAGCGCCGGACTTAAAGAGAGCCACGCTCACGACGTAATTATCACTCAAGAAGCTCCAAATTACCGAGTAAAATAGTGAAAATTTCCACACAAATCGCCGAATTTGACGAGCCGCTTCACCTGGAAAGCGGCCGAATTTTGCCAAATTTCAAGCTCGCTTACGAAACTTACGGCGAGCTAAATTCCGACAAATCAAACGTCATTGTCGTCTGCCACGCGCTAACTGGCTCACATCACGCAGCCGGCAGATACGATGGCGACGTAAAGCCCGGTTGGTGGGACGCGATGATTGGCGACGGAAAGGCGATTGATACGACGAAATTTTTCGTAATTTGCGTAAATATCATCTCAAGTCCCTTTGGCTCGACTTCGCCGCTTGATATTGATAAGACGCGAAATTCGCAGTGGCGTTTGCGATTTCCTGTGGTCGTAATTAGCGACGTCGTAAATGCGCAGATGCGGCTATTTTCGCGCCTTGGCATCAAACACGCTCACGCCGTAATTGGCGGCAGTCTTGGCGGCATGCAGGCGCTTTGCTATGCGATCGAGCACCCTAAATTTAGCGATAATATCGTGATTTTAGCCTCTACGTATGCGACCAGTCCGTGGGCGATCGCGTTTAATAAGATCGCAATTCACGGCATTTTAAACGATCCAGAGTTTAAAAACGGCAATTACGACGAAAATGAGGTCAAATCAAAAGAGATGCTTGGCCTCGTACTTGGCCGAATGGCGGGTCATGTGAGCTTTTTAAGCCCAGAATCGATGAAGCGCAAATTTGGCAGAAATTACGTCGCAACTGACGGTTTATACGAGCTTGGCGGGCGATTTGAGGTGGATAGATATTTGGAATACAATGGCAATAACTTTGCGAAGCGGTTCGATCCGCTTTGTTACCTATATATCGCGAAGATGATGAATATTTTTGACTGCACGCGCCATTTTGAGGACTTAAAAGACGCGATGAGCAGAATTAAAGCAAATTTGACGCTCATCTCTTTTACTGGCGATGTGCTTTTTCCGCCGCAGTTAATGGAAAAAATGCATCAAACCATGCTTGATTTGGGGCGCTCATCGCAGTCAAATTACATTCAAATTGAGAGCGACTACGGTCACGATGCGTTTTTAGTCGAGACCGAAAAATTTGATTTTCACATAAAAAGGGCACTAGAATGCAAGAGAACTTCGAAGAAAAATTGAAAAAAATTGACGAGCTAATTGTGGCTTTAAAAGATGAAAACATCAGCTTAAAAAAGAGCGTTGAAATTTACAAAAATGGCGTAAATTTGCTAAAAGAGGCAAGCGCGATGCTTGAAAGCGCGAAACTTGAAATCAAATCCGCGGAGAAGGGCGATGAGTAAAATCGCGGCGCTGCAAATGCCCACACTTTCGATGAGTGAAGCACGCGTCGATTATTATCTAAAAGCGATTAAAGAAAATGGCGCAAATTTGACGCTTTTTGCCGAGTATGAGCTAAATAGCTTTTTTACCGAGCTTAAGGAGATGCCGCGCTCTTTGGTGATTGAGCAAATTCATCACAAAAAAGAGCTTATGGCAAGTCTCGCTAAAAAGCACGATATGACGATCGTCGCGCCCATAATTTTGGAAAATGGCGACGGATTTGTTAAAACTTGCGCGAAATTTACGCCAAATTCGGCGAAATTTTACGAGCAAAATATCCTCATAAATTACGACCACTGGGACGAGGCGGAGTTTTTCGCGAATAAAAAGAAGAGATTCGAAGTGCCGATTTTCACTCACGAGCGGCTTAAATTCGCGATTCTTTTTGGCTTCGAGACGCATTTTGACGAGCTCTGGCTGCAAATCGCTAAAAAAGGCGTAGATTGCGTCTTAGTGCCGTCTGCTTGCACGTTCGATTCTGCGGAGCGCTGGGCGAAACTTTTAGAAATTCGCGCCTTTTTAAATTCAGTCTATATCCTGCGCGCAAATCGCATCGGAAAGGCGAAATTTAGCCAAATGAGCGATTTTTATGGCGACAGTTTTCTAGTCCATCCAGAAGGCATCATCATAAACCGCCTAAAAAACGAAGAGGGCAGCCTAATTGCCGGCATCGAAAAGGACGAAATCACAAAATGCAGAAAAAAATGGAAATTTAGATAAATTTGGGGCAAATTTGCTCCAAATTTGCAAATTTCGCCAAATTTCAAACCAAATTTGAGCAAGAATCGACACAAATTTATCACTCTTATAAATAATTCATTAAAAATTTTTCGGTAAAATTTCACAAACGGCGGCGCGCACTCGCGCATTTTTTGTAAAAAATTAGGAACAAAAATGAAAAGTCGCATCGACACAATCTACAACTGGGCGAAAAAGCAAGGCTACATCGCAGCTTTGGGCTGGACAGAGTGCGTCCTAAATGGCGCCAATCGCGACGGCTTAGAGGGCAAAAAGAAGGCAAATCTCAAATACATTTTCGGCAACCGCGACTGTCCGATTTTTATGGAGGAGGTCTATGACATCCTTTATCGCGCGGGCACGAAAGGGCACGAAATCAAGGTCGATTTCTTAAATAAACATCGTCGTAAAGTCGCATTTTAGGGATTTTGAAATTTTTAAACCGCCGGGCGCGCACTTTCACAAAACTCCGTTTCTTGCGTCCGGCGGGAATCTTGCTCAAATTTGCTAAATTTCCGCGCCAAATTTTCGCATATTAAAAATTTGTTTTTTTTTTTTTTCTATAATTGCCAAAATTTCCATTTAAAGGACAATTCATGGCAATGATTAAATGCAGCGAATGTGGCGCAGACGTAAGCGATAAAGCCGCAATATGCCTAAAATGCGGCAATCCGATTAATCCAAATTCTCAAAATTTCGCACAGACCGCGCCAAATTTCGCTCAAAATCCTGCACAAAATTTAAATTCCGCGCCGCAAGAATCGCCAAATTCCGCCGCGCAAAATCAGCAAAACGCGCAAGAATCAGCGCCAAACTCAAATTCCGAAAAAACCACGCGCACCGACATCGCCGCAGGCGTGGCTGGCGGACTTTTCACATTTTGGGGGATAATTTTGCTCGCAATCGGCATCTTTTATCTTGCCTTTTTGGTGGCATTTTTCCCAATTGTAGGCTTTGACAAGATGATGGAGATGGGCGCTTGGATTCCATTTGTCATCATCCTTGTTGTTATCGTTTTGTTCATTGGTGCTAAGAAATTGCAGCGCAAATTGAATAAATCTGGGCATCCGTTTCTTGCTGGCGGGCTAATTGGCTGGTTGCTGAGTAAAGATAAAAAATAGCGCAAATTTGGGCAAATTCGCCCAAATTTACTCCTCAAAAAAGTCCAAATCAATATCGCAAATTTCTTTGATCTCTTTGACGCGGACGCCTATTTTGTGCGTGATCATCAGATCGCAGAGTTTATCGCCGTTGATTAGGACAAGCGAGCAGTTTTTGTTACTCTGCGCTTCGGCGATTGCGTGCTTGGTAAAATCCGAAGTCGTCACAAATATCCCTTTTTGCGTGGGTTTTGTATTTAGCGCGCCTACAAACTGCTGAATTTGATCGCGCGAGATTTTGGTCTCTTGCTTGTAGCGCTTGGCTTGGACGTAAATCTTAGAAAATCCGAGCACGTCTTCGTCGATAATGCCGTCGATGCCGCCATCTGGGCCGTTTATCGTAAGCTCGCCGTCTTTTACGCCATATCCCATGCGCCCCAAGAGTTTGAGTATCAAATTCTCAAAAAATCGCGGCTCTTGCTTTAGGATTTCTGCCATCAGCTCGGCTTTTAGGTTGCCGTTTAGCTCGTCAAAATAGCGCTCTACTAGCTCGCTTGGGGTTTCATTTTGCTCGGGCGCGCTTGATTTTTCCTTTTCAAAGTCGCTTTTATAGGTCTTTTCGTACCACTGCGCGAGGCTTTCCTCGCTCTTTGCGACATCTTTGCCAAGCTCGGTTATGCGGTAAGTCGCCCGCTCGACACGCTCAAGCAGGCGATTTGCGTCTGTAATAAAATTATTATATGAAAGATAGCTAACGCCCCATTGAATTCGATATTTGTAAAGCAATTCACCACGATTAGTTTTTAAATTTAACTCATCTTTGCTTAAATTCAATTTTTTTGCAACAGCATCAACAATATCTTGCCTCTTTCTCACTTTACCATCTCTCATTAAGCAAAGTATTGGAAACATCGCATCTTTGTGATTAAACATCTTTTCTCCTTACGACGCTAGAATTTCATTTGCGAGCGCGCCAAAATCGGTACCAACCATAAATTCCGTCCTAAAAATGTAAATTTTCGTCCCATTTACCACGCGCAAGGTGAGTTTGTGGAAATTCTGCATATTTGCGGCTTGCTTGGTCGCCAAAGTGTAGATGCGCTCGATTTTTTCGCGGTTTAGGTCATCTAGCTTGAGGCAAAACTCGTAATTTTCGCACTTTCTAGCCGGCTTTGTGTTTTGAGATTTTTGCTGAAATGGGCTGGAATTTGCCGAATTTGAGCCAAATTTGCTGCCATTTTTCGCGCCAAATTTCTTATACGATTTTGGCTTCAAATCCGCATTTTTAGCCGCGTCCAGCTCGATGAGGTCAAAAAGCGAAATTCGCGTCTGGCCATCTTCGTTTTTCACGCGCAGTTTGCACATATAAGGGCGCTCCAAAGCCCCTTCGTTTAGGCTTTCGATGCGCGTAATCATCTCCTCAAAGCAGACACACTCATAGACGCCGTCTAAATCTAAAATGTTCAAAACGCCCATTTTATTGCCAGTTTTTAAGATTCTGACGTTAAAATCCTCGATTTTACCGACATTGTAAATATCATTGACGCCCTCTAAATCGCTAAATTTGGCGCTTAGCGTGTATTCGAGCTCGGCCATTTTTTCCTTGTAATTATCGAGCGGATGGCCAGAGATGTAAATTCCAAGCACCTCTTTTTCCATTTTTAAAAGCTCGTTTGAGCCGTATTCTGTGGTGCTCGGAATGATTTTGACATCGACATCGACCACATCTTCGAGGTCGAAAAGCAAATTCTCCTTTTTCATCGTGGTGACGTCTTTTAACGCATTTACGATGGATTCGATGTTTTGCAACAGTGTCGAGCGCGAAAGTCCCAAAGGATCGAGCGCGCCAGATTTAATAAGCGACTCGATGACCTTTTTATTGACTTTGAGATTATCCACGCGTGAAACGAAGTCATTCAGATCGCGGTAAGCGCCATTCTTGCGCACTTCAACGATATTTTCAATCGCCGAAAGTCCCACACCCTTAATCGCGCCAAAACCAAAGACAATCGCGTCTTTGTCGCCATTTTTCACGACACTAAATTCGCGGAGAGAGTCATTAATTGATGGCGGCAGAATTTCAAAGCCAAGACGGCGAATTTCATCGATATATTTCGTGATTTTATCGGTGTTTTCCTCTTCGCTCGTTAGTAAAGCCGCCATAAATTCGGCAGGATAATGCACCTTTAGCCACGCGGTCTGGAAAGTGACCATCGCGTAAGCGGCGGCGTGAGATTTATTAAAGCCGTATTCAGCGAATTTCATAATGTCATCAAAGAGCTGATTTGCCTTATTTTCGTCATATCCGCGCTCTTTTGCGCCAGCTAGATACTCCGCTCTTGCGGCGACTAGCTCCTTTTCTTTCTTTTTACTCATCGCGCGGCGCACGATGTCAGCTTTGCCGAGCGAGAAGCCGCCCACTTTTTGGACGATTTGCATGACCTGCTCTTGATAGACCATAAGCCCATATGTAGGCTCTAAAATGTCTTTTGTGTCTTCGATTATGTAGGTGATTGGCTCAAGCCCATGTTTGCGTTTAACAAGCGTTGGAATGCTATCCATCGGGCCTGGGCGATACATTGAAATCATCGCGATTACGTCTTCGAAACAGGTTGGCTTTAACTCTTGTGCGAGCGCTTGCATGCCGACACTTTCGATTTGGAAAATGCCCAAATTTTCGCCTTGCGCGATCGATTCATAAACTTCAGGCTCGTTTAAATCGATCTCTTCCCAGCGAATTTCCTTGCCGTATCGCATTTTTACGAGCTTTTTGGCATTGTCGATGACGTCTAGAGTTTTTAAACCCAAAAAGTCAAATTTGATTAAATCAACATCCTCTAAAAAATCTTTGGTGTATTGCGTGACGAGCTGGCCGCTGCCGTTTGCGCCAGTTTGCTTAAATAGCGGTGCCTTGTTCCAGAGCTCTTCGTTTGAGATGACAACTCCAGCTGCGTGCATACCGGCATTTCGGTTTAGTCCCTCTAACGCAGTTGCAAATTCCCAAACTCTAGCCGCCGCAGGATCGGCCATAATCAAATCTCGGAGCTTTTCCTCCTTTTCGTACGCCTCTTTTAGCGTGATTTTGAGCTCGTCTGGGATGAGTTTTGCCATTTTATCGCCGTCGCTGTAACTTAGCCCGCAAACGCGCGCGACATCGCGGATGACGCCTTTTGCCAGCAGTTTGCCGAAAGTCGCCACTTGCGCGACGTTAAAACGGCCATATTTTTCGATCACATAATCAATCACCTCGCCGCGTCTAGACTGACAAAAATCCACGTCAATATCTGGCATGCTCACGCGCTCAGGGTTCAAAAAGCGCTCAAAAAGCAGATTATATGGGATTGGATCGATGTCGGTGATTTTTAAAGAATACGCTACGAGCGACCCAGCGGCACTTCCGCGGCCAGGACCTACCGGAATATCGTTATTTTTAGCGTAATTAATGAAATCCGCCACGATTAGCATGTAGCCTGGAAATTTCATCTTTTTGATAATTTCAATCTCGCTTTCAAGGCGTTTTCGGTACTCGTCATGTTTTTCGGGAGCGACGTTTTTTAAGCGATCTTCCAAGCCCTTGCGGCTTAAATGCTCAAAAAGCATCTCATCATTTCCAAAATCATACTCGGAATTTGGATTTGGCAAATTTAGCCCCTCGCGAGCGGCGTATTCAAGGGCAAATTTGAAATTTGGCGGCGTCGGATTGCCTAGTTTTAATTCCAAATTGCATTTATCTACGACCTCTTGAGTATTTTCTAAAACCTCTGGAATATCGGCAAAAATCATCGCCATTTCGTCCGGGCTTTTGACATAAAGCTCCTCACAATCGTGATGCAGGCGCCCTGGATCGTCGATTGTTTTATTCATCGAAATGCACATATACGCATCGTGCGCTTTAGCGATTGAAGGCTCTAAATAGTGCGCGTCGTTTGTGGCGATGAGTTTAATGCCAGTCTCCTTTGAAAGGCGTAAAATTTGATCATCAATCGCGTGCTGGCTAGCAAATCCGTGACGCATAATCTCCAGATAAAAATCATCGCCGAAAATTTCTTTATATTCGAGTGCCACCTCTTTTGCGCGTTCGTAACCTTTTGCGCCACGTTTTAGGTTGCGTTCGCTCAAATTTAGGTGGAAATTCACCTCGCCTTGCAAGCAAGCAGCCGAGCAGACAATGCCTTCGCTGTGTTCGCGCAAGATTTTTTTATTAATTCTCGGATTGTAATAAAATCCCTCAATAAAGGCCATCGAGCTTAGATACATGAGATTTTTGTAGCCGATTTCGTCTTTGGCGAGCAAGATGAGGTGGAAGCGATTTTTGCTCGATTGATCGGAGAGAATGTCGCTTTCGTGAATGTACGCCTCGATGCCGATAATTGGCTTGATTCCCTCTTTTTTCATCGTTTTATAAAAATCGATTGCGCCAAACATATTCCCGTGGTCGGTAATCGCGACGCTTTTTGCACCTTGGGCTTTTAGCTTTTTGGCAAGTGCGGTGATTTTATTTGCGCCATCAAGCAACGAATATTCGGTGTGCAGGTGAAGGTGGGTGAAATTCATGGGAAGCCTTTAAAATTTTTGAGAGATTATATAGAAAATTTGCTAAATTCTCAGTTAGAGCTCTAGCAAATTTTCCGCAAATTTGCGCATTTAGGCGAATAGAAGTCCGTTTTTAATTTCGGTGTATTTTTCGTTGCCGCAAAGTTCGCGCACCAAAATTAGCGCAAATTCCATCGCAGTCGCTGGGCCTCGAGATGTGATGATATTTTGATCGACTACGACGTTTGCCTCAGCGGTGTAACCTGGGGCGCCAACTTGCGCTTCAAAGCCTGGATAGCAGGTATAGTGGTCTTTTAAAACCCCAGCGGTAGCTAACGCCCAAGGTGCGGCGCAAATCGCTGCGATTTTGGCGTCATTTCGGTCAAATTCGTTTAAAATATCGCCCAATTTTTGGGAATTTGCTAGGAATTTAGCACCCGGCAAGCCGCCAGGCAAAACGATCATATCAAATTCGCGCACATTTAGCTCATCTAGCGTCATGTCGGCTTTTACGCTAACTCCGTGTGCGCCGGTGATTTCCGCCGCATCCAAACCCACGATAAGTGCCTCCAATTCGGCTCTGCGCAAAATATCAACGACGCTAAGTGCCTCGATTTCCTCAAATCCGGTGGCAAAAATAACTGCGATTTTCATGCTTTCTCCTTTGGTGAATTTCGCCTATTTTGCCCAAAAATTGCTAAATTTCTAATTTGAATTTCGCTCGCGGTAGCTTTGGCGAATTTCATCGATTAAAATAAATTCCCCATTTCTTCGGACTTTCCAATGCTTCCAGCCGTTTAGGCGCGCCGATTTTGCGGCTTTGATGCGAGCGCAGAGCGAGTGCATATCGCAAATTTCGCCGTTAAATTCGAGTTTGCCGCTGCTTTGTAAAATCGCAAATTTATCCTCTAGATAAAATTTCTCGCCCAAAATAAAAAATCCATCCCTTATCATATCCGAAATTTGCGCCTTTTTGGGCTTTTCGTCGAATTTGGCGAGTGCGATTTCATTCAATTCTGGCGCGATTTTTTCTATGCGTGCGCGCCCAAATTTGGCGTATTTTTCGCTTTTTTCGATGCAGATAAATTTGCGGCCTAGTTTTTTTGCTGCGGCTGCAGTCGTGAAAGTCCCAGCGAATGGATCTAAAATAGTGTCTCCAAAGCGCGATGAAATGGCAATTATGCGTTCAATCAGTGCGAGCGGCTTTTGCGTGTTGTGCAGCTTTTCGCCGTTTTCGTCCTTTAGACGCTCGTTGCCTGAACAGACCGCAAAGCGCCAAACTGAGCCCATTTGCAGGCGTTTTCCGCGCGAGAATTCCGCTATATCGCAGTTTAGCTCTTTTGCGGTTTTGTAGTTAAATGTGAATTTGGATTTTTTCGATTTTGCCGCCCAAATCAGCGTTTCATGGGCGTTACAAAGGCGCGTGCCTTTGAAATTTGGCGTCGGATTGCTCTTGTGCCAGATGACGTCGTTGATGAGCCAAAAGCCCAATTTTTGCATGATTGCACCAAGCAAGTAAATACATTGCATCGAGCCAATCACCCAAATTGCGCCATTTGGCTTTAAAATTCGCTGGCATTCACTAAGCCAAATTTGAGAGAAATTTTCGTAATTTTTAAGATCTTCAAATTTATCCCACTCATCGTCGCAGCCACTAAATTTAGAGCCTTCCGGCCGCAGCAAAACGCCATCAGTCTGCATAAAATAGGGCGGATCAGCAAAAATGAGATCGACGCTTTCGGTCGGGATTTTTTTGAGTTCAGTAAGAGAATCTGCGATGATAATTGTGTTTGAGTTCATAAAAATTTTCCAGACCCATAATTATCACTCATATTTCTAAAACAGAAATCATTTTAACCAGCTCTTTTCTTGCATAAAATGCTCTTGTTTTTGAGCCGTGTCCTGAGCCTTTGGTGCGTGGCTGTATTAACACTCCAAGCTTGCCACTAAGTGCGTCAAATCCGCTATCTTTGCAGACTTGTTGTATTAGTTCATAGTCGGCTTTTATCTGTTTTACCACGCTGTCATCGCTTAAAAAATCAAAGGAATTTATACCTAAAAGTGTGGAATTTGTATCAAATTTACCATTCCAAGAGTTGGCACAAATATTTAGTTGTTTCATAAAATTACATCAAATTTTGCACTAGCAACTATCATCTCGTGCTGCTTTGCTAGGCTTTTGTAGCTTAGAAATTGCACACGCTTGTTTTGCAGTAATGTCTTAAATGCACTAAATTTAAGTTTTTTATCAAACTCGCCATGCCTTGCTTCGTCAGCTATAATAAACATCCGCGTATAAAAATCTTGCAAATCGTTAAATTTCAGAAGCGAATTTGAGATATCGGTGCTATGTTCAACCTCAAAAAGTGCTGCTGGCATTAGGTTTTTATTAAACCAACTAACATCAATCGTGGCAGCTCGGCGCACCAAATGCTCATAGCTAAAGCTTGGAATTTGCGCCAAACTCGCCACGCTTTTTAGCGGCGTGTTTATAAAAAGATGATTTTTATCTTGCGGTGGCACAGTGGTATCAAAGCCACGAATTTGCCCTATTTCACACAAAAGTCCTTGAAAATATGAATGGGTGAATTCTGTATTTTCGCTACTGCATTCAATATTTTTAATACCTTTTAATGCATAAAGTCCAGGACGGATTTTGACTATATCAGCATCAGTTTGCACAATGCGGCGAATAGATGCAAATGGAGTCTTGGTATTCCATTTGCAATCATTTATCTCAAAAATCTTTGAATTGATTTGCGACAGCGTCGCCATGCCGCCAAGTTTTTCAATAGTAAGTTTAACTGCTTGATACTGAGTCATAAAAAGCTTTGAGTTAAAATTATTTATTTACTTTTTCGATATATTCGCCGCGGACGGTGTCGACGCGGATGATTTCGCCCTCTAAAATGTGGAACGGTATCTGTACCACGGCACCGGTTTCAAGTGTGGCTGGCTTTTTGTTGCTGCCTTGTGTGTCGCCGCGGAAATTTGGCGCGGTCTCGACGATTTTGAGTTCGACTACTTGAGGGACTTCAAGGCCGATTGGTTTGCCGTTGTGAAAGAGAATTTCGACCATCATGCCATCTAGCATCCATTTTTTGCTTTCGCCGACCTCTTCGTCGCTGATTGCGATTTGCTCGTAGCTCTCAGTGTCCATGAATTGGCAATACTCGCCGTCATCATAAAGATACTGCATAGTCTTCTCCTCAAGCTGCGGAGTGTCGCATTTATCGCCTGCGTGAAAGGTTTTCTCCAAAACTTTGCCGTCGATGTATGATTTGATTTTTACGCGGACAAAAGCTGGACCTTTGCCTGGTTTTACGTGTTGATACTCGACAATCTTAAACGGAATTCCGTCAATCTCGATCTTTAAGCCTTTTTTTAAATCGCCCATTCCATAAGCCATATTTACTCCTTAAAAATTGTGATTATAGCAAATTTAGATTAAATTCCACTAAAGGCGGCGTTAAAGAAAATTATTATATAATCCTAACGACCCTTTCGTCTAGTGGCTCAGGACGCTGCATTCTCAGTGCGGAGACGTTTGTTCAAATCAAGCAAGGGTCGCCATCCCTAAATTTCGCTATTTTATGTAGGTTCCCTGCTCGGTTGGATTTGTTGAGATGTTGCTGTTTTCGGTTTCATCGTCGCTGCCAGTGAAAATGTAGTCATTTTCGCCCTTTAAATAGGCGATGATGTAGCCAAGATCAGTTGAGCTAGTGCTTGCGGCGATTGGCTGCATTGCGATTCTTGCGCTTTGGCCGTGAGAATCGTCGCTAAAATAGGCGTTAAATGAGGTGAAAATCTCTTGCCCCGTCATTTGAGATAATCGGCGCACGCCTGCGTTTGTGAGTTTTGTGCCCTTTTCGCCGTGGCAGCGGAGGCATTTTGCGTTGTAAATTTCCTCGCCTTTTTGGGCGTTGTAGTTGATGTTTTTATTTAAGCCGGTCGCTAAAAAGCGGCTATCTTTTACGCGCTCTTGGGGCGCTTTATAGACTTTGATGTCGGAATTTCCATCTTTTGCGTGTTTATTTACCACCTCTTTTAGCTCTTGTGCAAGCTCGCCTTTTGCCTCGAATACGTAGGTGTCATCTTGTGCTAGAAGTGCGGTTAAAATCAGTGCAAAAAGTGAAAATTTTTTCATAAAAGTCCTTTAAATTTAAAAAGGGCGAGTCGAAACTCGCCCAGAGATATAGTTCGAATTTGAATTAGAAGTTATATCTAGCTTCAAATCTCCATTTGTTTGTTTTATCTTTATCGCCACCCTCAGGCTCTTTTTCCATGTGTGAGTACCAAGTTGAGAATGTTAGCTTATCAGTAGCTTTGTAAGAAATTCTTCCTACGATTTCGCTGTTGTCTGTTGTGCCATCTGCGCAGCCACTAATTGCTGAAAGACCTTTACATTCAGTCTCACCGTTAATGTATTCAACGCCAATTCTTACGCCACTATCTGGGATAGTGTAACCAGCTGTGATAAACCAGTAGTAATTTTCACCACTGTAGATTGTGTATTCACGTACTTGCTCACCAGCTTTGATAAATGAGCCTTGATCCTCAAATGAGTTCAAAGATACATTATCTTTATCTGTGCTGTAATTTACATAACCAGCTGTGAAATCAACTCCAAAGAAGTTAGAGCCAGCTTGAATTCCCCAGAAATCGCCATCATCAACTGCGCCAGTAGCGTCTTTGAAGCCACCGTCAAAGTCTGAGAATGCATATTGACCTTTTAGGTTGAATGATACATCATCATTTACTACGATTTTTGTAGCCAACTCAACTGCGAATAGGTTTGTAACATCCTCTAAAGATGCATACCATAGTTGGAAGCTAACTGGATCGTATGAACCAATTGCTGCAACGCCCCATAGGTTGTGGTCGATTACTCTTTTGCCATCCGGATAAACATCTAATTTTTTAAGAGTTTTATTTGAGCCGATATCGCCATCTTCCTCTAGGTGATCCATCCACAATGCTGCAAGAACCAAGCCAGGGACATCAGCATTTACTAACTTCAAACCATCACCATACATATCGTCTGTAAAGAAAGCACCGATTGTTTGGCGACCTAGGGTAGCAGTTGTGCCACCATAAGTGTATCCGAAATATGCAGCGCTTACATCTACTGAATCAGGCTTTGAAGCATCTTCGTTGTTGTCTGTAAGTCGATAATCTGCTGATGTAGTATCGCCTAGATCGTCATCTACATATCTTACGCCAACAACTGCGAAGAAGTTGTCATCG
>Ga0065711_1038258_pt1 | contig 18977 bp, 11 predicted proteins | sample Hoacrofraction12_FD_59098 | JGI IMG/M metagenome (GOLD analysis project Ga0065711, IMG submission 59098) | Hoatzin crop microbial communities from Cojedes, Venezuela - Epithelial fraction 12 v2 (version 2) | ecosystem: Host-associated > Birds > Digestive system > Esophagus > Crop | place... | reverse complement strand
CCAGGTGGGGTCAGCCCCCACCCCCCGGCTGTGCCCCTTCCTGGAGTCCGGTGAAAATTAACCCTGTTCTGGCCAAACCCAGGACAACAGTACTTTTTAGTGAGCAGTATCACCTGCTGCTCTACAGCTGAATTTTACACAGAAAATGTCTTTGGCTGTTACACCTTAAAACTGATTTGTTTCTTTCTGTGATTTAGGTGTACCTTGTTGAGTGAACGCATATTCTGAATTATGGTCTCAATGGAATATGAACATACTGATACCTAATTTTAAAAATCCTAACCTGCTTAAGAATAAAATAGACAACAACATGTTCAGCCCCGCTAAAATGGCAACATCTCTAGGACTGCACTGTAAAAAGTGTATAGCATCCCTGAAGCATTTAGGTCTCTGGGGGCAGCTGCTATTTGGCATTTTGTTGTTTTCTTTTGCTCAGCTCATTTTTTCTTTCCTCTGTCAACTATTCTGTTTGCTCTTTGCACAAAAAAATAGAAATTGAATGGTACTTTGCATGCTTATGTGGGATTTTTGGACATCTCCCTAAATAATTCTGCTCTCTAGAAGATAAGCAATGCAAGACAAGCAATGCAACATACAACTTCAACCCTATGAAACAGGTATCTGAATTGTATTGGTAGGGTTATAAACATGTAAATACATGCTGTGTTTCTCAGCTCTGAGACTCCTTTACAATACATCGTGAAAAACATGCAGTTCATTGTCTTCTTTACCCAACATAGGTTCAAGCTCTCATTTCCCATGAAGGAGGAAGAACAGAAAGACAATCTTTTCCCTTTCTATAAAATCTGTTCACAGTATAAAAATTAGAAAAAAATCAATACTTACTAGACCTGAGATAATGTGATTTAGTAGCTAAAGTGATTCAAGCATGCACAGGGAAGAAGAGATATTAAGTTTTGATGACTACATTCAAGCTTTTGACATTAAGTAGTCATTGAATAAGATAAATATGCAATTTTTGGTGTCAAAGAAGACAGTCTGGGGTTCTTATTAAAAAGAAAAACTATTAAATTCTAATCATATTCAATTTTTCTTGCTCTGTGGATTGGAAAATCTTGAATTATCTTCAGTAAGCCTATAACCTGATGGATAGGGCATGCCTTTGGTTTTTCAAAGGGGAGAAGAAAAGGAAAGGAATAGAAGATATGCAACTCCATTCCCCCAGGCAGAAAAGAGAACCGATTATGGATAAAAATGGTTTAAAATAGGTTTCTTCTGCAGTCATATTTCAAAAGAAACCAATAGTATCACTGCATTGTTCAAGCAAATTTATTTTTTTCTCTTGGAGTGCTAGAATTCAAGAGTTCAATGGGATTGATATCTCAGCAAGTCCAGCAATCTTTTTCATCTGCTGATCATCCTTAAATATGAAGAATCAAAGATTGCAGACAAACTATGAATAATTGTCTCTAGCACTTTAAGACAAAATTATAACAAAAGAGCAGTCCCCTGTAGTTTCTGTACTGTGATGTTTCTGAAGATAGAGAGGATTAAGTTGGATTTCAGAACTGCAGTTCTGGACAAAATGTCTATATTCTACCTAAGCCATTCTTCAGCTGTTTAAATACTTCAACTGGATCTGGCCCTAAGTGGTTTGCCCAAGGCTAACAGCAAGTTAGTGGCAGAGTTTAGATTACAGTTTAGAAATTGCTGATCACCTGCCTCATGATCAATCCATCAAATGAGGCTGAATAGAAAAACTCATCTCCAGCTGTTACAGAACACATGCTGTTGTAAGAATTAAAAGGAACCAGCTGTCTATAGCCCCTGAGAAATTTGAATAGACCCACATTTTTCCACACAATCATGCTGTAATTACATGTCACCCCAGGTGTTCTCAATAAGATTACTCCCTATAAAACTATAAGCAAGGCACGAGACAGCCCATACAGCTGTAGGAAAAATAATGAAGCAGCAGGGTTTTCCTTTTTCTGCATGTGCTGGTTTGGTGCTGTTTATATAGCCAATCTGTTCCCTGGGACTGCTGAGAGAGCTCTTATGGTCCCAGGCATCTAAGGGCCATAGATGCTGACCTATAGTAACTGGAACATGGAATCAAGCTGCTTTTTTTGACAAAGGTATCTATCATATATTTACTTTGAAAGCCATTCTGAAAGGTACAAAGCCTTTAAGAGAAGGACATGCCAAGGCGAGATAACTGGAAGACACATGGAGTAAGATTTTTATTATTTCCAGTAATTTCAGAGAAATTTTTTATCTACACAAAGCAGCATGTGCGCTGTAGAAATGCTACAACTTATTGTATGCCTTTACATTCACACTTGTTCTTAGGAGGGTTTGAACTGTCATATTCTGCTTTCCGAAAAGGTATCCTAAGGTCAAAATGGCTAGATATTTTACAGTTTCCTTTTTTTTTTTTTTTATTTTGGCTAGTTTTGGTTTTGGTGGTTGGTTTTTTTTTTTGGTTTTTATTTTGTTATTTTTTTTGAGAATTCTAACTAGAAAGCAAGGACTTCATCTGAAAAAAAAGGGAGCTAGGGCAGAAATTAATTTGCATGTTTCTAAGGGAAGACTTGTTTTTCAAATCATACTAAATCCCATTAGGCAAGAAACAGCCATTTCCAAAGTAGAAACACTGAGCCAGAGTTCTTTATATACACTTCAACTTAGTACCTATTTTCTGTTGCTAAATTTAAATAGAGACACTGGACAACTACTGATGATTAGTTGAGCATTATGGTATCTGTGTTCTGCTTGTGAAATTAGCCCATGATGACTGAAAACTCAGTTGACAGTGTGCCAAAACAGATCAGGAGTTGTAAGTCAGAAAAGGTTCTTATATGAGCTAACTATGAAATGCATAGTGCCTTTTGGTAGAGGAAAAAGCATGATTCTTTCCCTTCCTAAAACTTTTTAAGAACATGGATGCAGACATTGTCAGAAAATGTAGCATAAGCAGTTTATACGGGATGAAGGCAACAAAGTCAGCATTTAGTGATTTTCTGCAGTTTTTAAACTAGTTAGCCCCTTTACTGAAGAAACGAGTGTAAACTGAGGAAATGACTTTACAGCTTTCAAACTAAACATGAGCAGTTCCATGAAGTCATAAGGATGTAGTACATACATGGATCTGCAATTATGCAGATACCTTAGTGACTGATAAATGGATTCCAAATTCTACAAAAAAATTTTGCAACATATCTGATGCACCAGAAGGGTTCTAGGTCCAGTCCTACTTCCTAATCCAAAGACTACTTTATCCTTAGATGTCAGGAATGACACGGACAGTTCAAAACTCTCCTTCCAGGGAGGCTCTCCTAGAACATAGATGTATGGAAGTAAACAAGCATATGATGGACTGGTGATGTTTGCTATCTTGACACATTCCTAGACTTCTTGTTTGCATCATTCAATACACTAAGGCTTGTATTTATCTAAGGGCATAGTGAGGACCAGGGACCCAAGGGGGAATCCCATGAGGTCCTTCAGGGCAAGGCCTGCCAGCCAGGGCCCACCCCACTGCCTCAGCCAGGAGCAGGGCAGCTGGAAGGCACCAGGGACAGCCCCAGCCCCAACTCTAGGCATGGAGACAGGCTGAGGCCAGGCTGAGATGTGGGCTCATGGGTGGACCCAGTTCGGTGTGGTCCACGGCTAGGCAGGGCAGGGCTGCGGGGAGCTGGAGACCAGCCATGCTACGGCAATGCTGGAGCAGGGGCAGATGGCCCCAGTGGGCTGATATGGGGTCCTGCACCATGGGCAGGGTTCAGGTAGCCTGACGAGGCTGAGCAGGGACAGGCAGAGCTGTTGGTGTCCTCAGAGCCTTGACAATTATTACAAACCACAATGTCCACATTCCTTTGTTAAGTTTTGTTATAAGGATAGACACTCTTACTTTTTTTTATTATGGACCTGGAGGAGTCAGCAAAGGTAAAATGCAAAATAATAACTTTGCTTTTAATTACACAAATGTAATATCAGTAATAAAAAGGGACCAATGCAGCAACGTAAACAATATAAAGAAGGATAGCTACCTGAGCTTTTTTCAAAGTTTTCAAGGATAGCTAAGACATTTTCAGAGTATGCATCAAAATAGTTAAAAAGATTGAGACATAAGTGTTTTTTGTGTCAGCACATCTTCCTGAGGAAATTATTCACCATGTGGTCATTTCCTATTTGTAGGAAATATAAGTAGGGTTTTTTTTTTATCCTTTTAGCTTACAGTAGTAAGGTTATAAAACTCCTTATACTGAATGTACTAAAAAGTATCTTTTAACATTTGAGAGACCTGGGTGACAGTATTTGAAACATCACTGATCTGCACCATATAAATAATTACCGTAGTGCCTTAACTCTGAAATTGATGCAAGTAATAAAAATGACTGTCCTTTTAAATATAGGTTATTAAACTTTTGAAATCCTTTCCTTTGCAAATCATTTTTATTTTTACATTAACATAAACTATGTAGTGGCATCTCGATATGAAATATTTTAAAGGCTTCTTAATTTAGCACACTGATTAAAAAGGAAGCTGAATCACTACAATAGAGAACTTCTAGTGGAAGAAACACTGTATTACTAATTAATTTCTGACCATATATTAGACATTTCTGCTTATAAACTGAGCTACTTGCTGTATTTTATTATGTGGGCTATAAACTCTATGAATTATATTTGATTTTGTAGTGAAATTTCTTCAGAAAAAGCATTTTGTCATTTGAAAAGATATCCATAACCATGGAAACTGTGTTGGTACTGTTTTATCAGACACCACTGAACCGTTATTCAAATTAAAATCTATGGGCCTCCCACCAAAAAACACTACCTTTATTTTTTTTCTATATTGGTTCAGTACAACACAATTTGTCTACTTCCAAATTACAGTTTATCCAATTACTTTTAAAGATGAAGAATAATAGAGACTTTTTCTGAATCCTTGTTTTAAACTTTAGAGTGAGTGAGACTAAGCCAAAATCACTATTTCTCTAAAAATGAGTACATTTAGATTTCTTTGTTAAGATTTTAACTCATATAACAGTTCATAAGCTTAGGTGTGATGTATTAAATCCTGCTCTTCTTGTCAGTGTTAAGTATATAAATTTTTGAAACAAAAGTAAATAATTTTCCAGTTTGTTAAGTAATTAGAAAATACTCTAAAAATTAGTGAACATCCTTTACAATTCAGAGTTTTTCTTGGCTTACTACCTCCTGCTTACATTTACAAAAGGCTAATGAAGAAATATCTCATTAATATATAGAGAATGATGCTGCTAATATAACAATCTTGGTTTATCTGTTTGTGTGCCAACGCCCTTGTATGCTACTTAATCCTGATGAATAATACTATTCTGGCATAACACTACATCAAAACATTCATAATATCATTATTATATGCAAATACAGAGTATGTTTCACTCGCATCACCCACATTATTTTTGCATCCTTTAGCAACAAAATGTCTGATTTCAGACTTACCATTTTTACTTCATCATGCTTTCACCTCTGAACGTGTGAAATATACATGGAATTAGACTTTAAAACATCTGTGTTTTCAATTAAGTTATTGAAGTTTTCCTACTTACAGTCACTCAAATCTGTTTTTCATGCATTAGCAACATTTTTAATTTTATTTCATATCTTTTTAGTGATTCTTTCATAACTTCATGCCTGTCTAGATCTTGTGGTTCAAGACATCTTTCACTCACTCTTTTTTGTTCTAAAATGATCATATTTCAGCCTCACACATATACATTTCACTGAAATCTAAAAAAACATGCATTGAGTGTATTCTCTATCTGCAGGTACATACTGCTGAACTGAAAAAGAAAAAATAATCACATTAGTATCCTGACCAAGTATAAGAAGATCATTCTTATTGGATTTGTTCCAGTTCTGTAATAAAAATTTTTAAACTTAAGTAATGCAAAGCATATAACTTACCTGACTGCAACTGAAGCTATATACAATATTTCATATGCAAAGTTGCCAACTTACGTTCTGTGAAGGGGGATGACACTAAGTTGATTGGACAGTGATATTTTCTGCAAGATTTTTTAGTACTAAAAGACATTTTAAATATAAAACAGCAAGAATTAATTGAATACTTCTGTTCAAAGGTGCCCTGATTCAAAGGCTGAATGTGCAATGCCATGTGAGAAAAAAAATTTGTGTATGAAAAAGTAGATTTCATATACATACAAGAGGCTAAGAAAGTGTAGAGAAAGGCTTTGAGAATAATGGAGGCAAGGGATATTTTAAGAAAAGGAATTAAGAAAGTATCAAAAAGGCCTTTACTGATCTAACAAAAAAAAATACCAAAACAAAGGATATTAATTTTCTCCATATATTAATGTAGGGGGGGAAAAAAAGGAAGTGAGGGATCAAGACTTACTTGAAGGTAATATACATCCAGAAGGAATGAGCATAAATTAGCTATGAAGGAGTTTGGATCTACAATTTAACTTATTTGTGACCCAGATTCTCATGGTCCTGGAGAATCTTCCAGTAGTTTTCTTGTCATCATTCGTCTTAACGGATATTAACCTGAAGCTTAGTAAATTAGCTAATTATTAAAGAGTTCAGTACTAGTTACTCAACAAGCAAGGCTTTCTCCTCCAAACTCAAATTTCCAAAATATTTCTATGATGAACTGGAACATGGACTGTGACTATTTACATTGCAAATACAGTTGATAATATAAATGTGATACTGGTACTGTAACCAGGGTGATAGAATCAGTTGACCATAAACATGAACAATGCTGTTATGTCCCTTGTACAGCCCTACCCATCTGGACATTAGGTATGGGAACAGAGGGTCTAGTCTCTAGGTAGCCATTAATGTTAAACAATAGTAGTGAAGGGGATTTTTAATAGAAACAGCATTACCTAACAGTTGCAGGTCCATTTATAGTACCTATGTATTGTGTAAATTAACTGAAGCAGAGAGTCTTGCATCTCCATACAAAGGGGTTAGTTTTTGATAGGGGCTGGAAGTCGCCTAGAACTGGTCAAGACGACCCCACTGTGTGGATGGGAGCCAGAAGAGAACTGAGGTTTGCACAGAAACTATGATGAAGAGAATGAGCCTTCATCTTGGACCCCCGATGACCACCACAAGGAGGCACTGCGCAAGAGCAGCTAGGAGGAGTCTATGAAAATTTCTTCTTGGAACTGATTTTAATATGAGAGGGATAAGTTATGCATATGTATAGGTGGATTGGGAAACCTAATGAATATGTATATTTTTGATCTATATAAACTGCATGAGGAAAGTATGAGGTATGCGCATTGGGTGGACTTATCCCCCGTGCATCCAGAGCTGCAATAAAGAATGCCTGCCTTTTAACACTACATTGTTGTTATGAGGTTTTATTCCCAGATTTTCGGTGACAGTACAACAAGGAGAGAAACTTCATTCTGCAAGTACTGTAATCCTGATTTGAGCATACAGTGTATGGGTTCAGGAATGTGTTGTGGAGATCAATGTGCAAATGCAGATGGAAAGAAAGCACAAGAACTAACGTGCTGTGTTAATAAAGTAAGAGTTGCTTGAGGCAACAGCAGATCCTGTTACATTTCCCATAAAGAAACATATGACAAATTCCTGCAAACCTAGATTCTTTGCTTCTACTATTGTCATCAAAGCAGAGGTCTGAATAAAGATTACTGTAAGGGCGGTAAGAATTTTGTCTCACCACTCTACTTTGGTTTCCCAGCAGTAGTTGGAATAACAGAACAAACTCTCCAGAAATTTCGTTACGCTTTCCCTTATAAGCCATTTCCTTGCATTCCTTTTTGTGGCATGAACAGCTTCCTTCCAACCTACATTTTTCTATGGCTGTATGCCTGTCAGTGAATCTAATGTTTATATTGCTTTAGACCAAAGCCAATGTTCTTGTCAAGCAGGCTTTTAGAACTGAATAAAATTTTGCCTGAAGAACACAGTGTTGCTAGTAAGCTAAATAAAAAGCAACTAAAAAAAGGCCAGAACTAAGCGTTAATGTCCAGACAGGTTACTGCAAATGACATAATGTAAGAACAGTGCTTTTGAAATTACAGCATACAAATTCCTTCCGCTTACCTTCTAGCAAACTATTGTTTTGTCAAGAACTCAAATACAACCATGTGGCATGATCTAAATACAATGCTCAACAGGAACAATTAAGACGCTAAGCAAAGTGAAAGAATTTCCAAGAGATTATTTGGCTAGAATTACTAAAAAATAATGAGTGCAAAATCCAAAAATTGTGTGCAATAACAGAGAAAGATTATTTTCTTTTAAAAACATTTTATTCCTTTCATTAACAATTGCAGCTTGCTTTCTCACTGGTGAGACCTCTCTTACTGTGACCTCCTTTGGGCTCCCTGTCAGCAACAGACTGATTTTCCAACCAAGCAGTTGCCTACCAATTGTGTGAACCTTCCAGTCAATTCTAAAGTACATGTGGTCACAACATCTAAGAATGCATCAAAACCAGATTATGTGGTTTGAAAGAGGTGAGCATGCAGAATATCAGGGCAGAGGTTACTTCTTGTCTGTCTCTGACTTCCATTTGAAAAACAAAAACAAAAAAAGCCTCCAAAAGTCCATGGACTTATCCCTCAAATTGGAGCCAGAACGTGTTCCAGTAAATGTCCAGTAAAGATCAGAGAACTAGAACAAGCACCAGCTGGCACTAGAAAATCAGTCCGGGCAGCATAAGGGAATGTGGAATGTGAGAGCATCTGGTTGATTAAGTTATCTGGTTAAGGACTACTCAGTATAAAATAAATAACAAATAAGAAAGAAAGTGATAAATTAAATGCACACATACACAAACCTGAGAAGCAGGTGATAACAGAGACAATAAAAAAGAGCAGAACTCTTTATGGGCTGATTGATGGGCCATTAAGAGAGCACTCAGGCATAGCCTTTCAGGGAGTTGACCTGAACTTTCTAACTGATAAGAAAGGGTAAAGCAGACTGGAATGAGTATTAAGGGATACTGGAGAGGTTCCTGTGGGACATTGTGACACTTACCATGGGCTACCAGAAGGATCTTGTGGAACTGTGAAAAATCTGTTATTGGACTGTTTAAGGGAAAGACCAGAGGTGCGGACAGGAGGAATCAGGGCAGACTGGGGAGGAACAAGTATGGGAAAATAGGGAGCAGGGAGGATGTAAGCTGCTGGTCACGTGAAAGCAGGCACCAGTCAGTGTGCTTGTATGACTAAGTCCTTCACTGATCGCTGTGATCTATCCTATCCTCTCATTAAATCCTTTCTTAAATACTTTTCTGTGTAATTTATTCCATGTCTGACTGCTGCAAAGTTTATGTGCCAGCAACTGGAGGGACTTGAGCATATATTTTCCCCTAGTGATTTTAACCCAATATGTAAGTGTCGGATAGCGATTTTCAGTAGCAAAATTCAAGTTGGAGTAGCAGACAAGTAGGAGGAAAGGCTGATTCTGGTAAGCCTCAAAGTCTGAGTAGCAAAGGGTGTCCAGGGTCCAGGCATGGATATTGTCCAGGCTGAGAGCCTGTGATGATATTTGAGAGATATGCGAGTGTCGAGGTTCTTGTGAGTCAAGTGTGTGAGTGTGTGCATGTGTTTGCCAGTGAACAGGGTGCTGAACTAGTCAGTGAGTAGGAGGACTCCTATACACTGGATATGAAGCCCCAGGATCTGGGCAGGACTATTAGACTGTGAGCCCATGCTGCTATTTGAGGGATCCACAAATATGGGTGTGTTTGTGAATCTAGAAGGTGCAGGTGTGTGCTTTTGTAGAAGACTGCTACTAACTGATTTTGTCTCCACATTGCCATTGTCGCCTCTTCCTGGCCTCTGAAAAAAAACAGCCACAACGACCTGCAGGAAAGCGCTTGCGCGTAGAGTAACGCGCAACCGGCAAGAGCAGACTTGTCTAAGCGGGCAGCACGTATGTGACGAACTGCCTGTACGCGAACGCGCTCTGCACATGCACAAATACCCCTATAAAAGGGCAGCACGTGTTCCTCACTGCTTTCTTGCTCTCCTCCTCGCCGCCTTGCTGCTGGGCTCCACCCTCACCGGGGCCTTAACGCCTGCACAGAGACTGAGCCGACCGGACATGCTGGACATCATCAAATCTGTGGTGGTGGTAACCGATTCCGCCCTCCCCCCCCAGCACTCCTTTCCTTGCCCGCTGGGGTTTTTCGACTTCACTCCTTTCTTTCTCTCTCGTCTCCTTCCCCCTCTGCCGTCCCCGCCCCACCTCCGATTCCCGGTTCACCAAAATAAAGTTTACAAGGTTGCACGGCATCTGACTCCATTTGCATCCTAATCTTGACCTTGGGATTGTATCGAAACCTCCCCGATATTGGATCGGGACAGCTTTCAACTAGCACAGTGCTGATCAGCCAGAGAGGAGAATCAAGACTTTGCCATCCCTACTTCAGTTTTACATAAGTCTTGGTAGTGTTGTGTGGGTGTTGTTAAAGGCAGCATTCTGTGGCACTAGGTGTGGCCAGCATGTTAGTGTCCTCTGTGTGAATGTGTGTGTGGCTCTCTGTAATACATGCTCAGCCTCCTGAAAGGACAAGCCTTCAAATGGGAAAACAGCAGCAGTGTCCATCGACCTGGGACAAACAGCCCAGGTCTCAGGGTGCACCGGGCTGGCATGTGGTGTCTTTATAACTTCCCTTCACAGACAGATCCTTTCAGGACTTTAAGCTGCATTTTAAGGTTTTTACACAGATTTTAGCACTCTGCAGCCCTCCTGACTTCAACGTACTAATTTTCTTTTTAAGTCATTAAACACCACAGTAACTGGAAGCTGTCTTGGGTAATAACATGGAATTCTTCTGTCCTACTTTATAGGGCTAAGTTAGAGTAAGTACAAGTATAGATCATACCCTACAAATGCTTTTTTTCTACTATTAACTGCGGAGGGAGTTTGGAAAGTGTATTTCAGACATAAATATTTTACTCTAGATGTCTGGTTTTAATTAGACAAATCCCACTGTCACCAAACAGATTCTGCCCTTGTAGCTCTTTCAAGGTTGAATGAGAGAAGAAAAACACATCAAATTCTGTATTCGCAAGCTCAGTGTTACACTACTAAACAGCGAAAACTGCTAAGCAAGCAACCATCTGAGAACTACAGGTATATTTTAACAACTCTTAAGTAGTAGAGATTTTTATTTTCTAGAATAAAGCTACATACCATGTATTAATTGTGTTATTATGTGGTGTAATGTTTTAACAATAAGGCTCTCCTAGTGCTTGACATTTTCTTTCATTGAATCTGTAACTGATATGCAAGTATGTCTTTTCTCACTTTACACACTAGTTAGAACAATATTCTTCTATTTACTGACATAATTCCCTGTCTCGTGTACTTTCATGTAGGTCATCCTTGTCATGATATCCGATCTAGTTGCATTTTTGACCTCTACCAGAGTCAAGACCTGCAGGAAAGTGGAACTGCATCTTACCTTTGACCTAAACATTTTACTGAACTTTATGTGATTAATGAATAATTTATGTGATTAATGAATGGCCTAAATAGATTTAAGACCTGCAAGCTTTCTCAGAGCTGTAATGAGTTGGTTAATACAGTAATCTGAAACAGCCTTTGCCAGATAAAACACTGTTTGAATTTAAAATGGGACTAAGAACTAAAAAAGAAGTTACAATACGAGAAAAGATTTATCACATATCTGTCTTACCTGAACAGTTACACAGGCCAAACTCATCTGAAGAACTCAGGTGCAGAATTTTGGTTTCAGCTAAGCTTTGACTTCAGCTTTAAGAAGTGTGTCCCTTTATAAAGTTAATGAAAATATTTCTGTTGCACCTGTGACTGGAGCTTGATCAAACCAGTTTGACAGCTTGGCAGGAGGGTAGGGATAGACTTCAAAGCATTTAGTTTTCTTCATGGTCTCAGGTATTTGCTGGAACAGCTGCTGTCAACTCATTGTTTCCCTTCTTCTGTATATGCTGTCAGCTTCTGCTTGAGTTAACCCCTTAGACTCGTCAATTAAACAATACCAGATTACTAGCACATGGAACATATATATGAATTATTATACATCATCCTTTTGTCTTTCTCTACAGAAATAAACAGCATAAAACTTTCATAACACACAACCTTCTAATGTTTTAGGAGTTTATGGTCTGTTTTGACTTATGACTCCATTTTTGTCATTATTTTGTGGCATTCAAGCAAAGAAGAGAAAAAGAAACAGAATCTAAACAAAAACATATAGTGCATAAATGAAACAGAATTCTTTATAAGAGTTTCAAAAAATTTGTCTTATTCTGTGACAGTCAGATCACACAAGTTCAAAAGGGTCAGACCAGGTCAACTCTTGAATGAAAATCCTCCAAGTTGAGGTGAAAACTACATGAAATAGATGTGAAAGGTGAATTATGAAACTAGTATCTGTGCCGAAGGGCACATTAACAGAATAATAAAAAAAACTGAAAAGAATTTGACAAATCTGACAAATCTGGTGGCCTTCTATGATGGGGTTACAGCATTGGTAGATAAGGGAAGAGCAACTGATGTCATCTGCCTGGACTTGAGAAAAGCATTTTGAAAATGTCCACATGACATACTTGTCTCTAAATTGGAGAAATACGGATTTTATGGATGGACCACTTGGTGGATAAAAAATTGCCTAGATAGTCACACTCAAAGAATTGTGGTCAATGGCTCAATGTCCAAGTGGAGACCAGTAATGAGTGGCATTCCTCAGGGGTCTGTATTGGGACTGGTGGTGTTTAACATCTTTGTTGGGGACATGGACAATGGTATTGAATCTACCATCAGCAAATTTGCCAATGACACCAAGCTGTGTGGTGCAACCGTTATGCTGGAGGGAAGGGATGCCATCTGGAGGGTCCTGGACATCCTTGAGAGGTGGGCCTGTGCACACCTCAAGACGTTCAAGCCCAAATGCAAGGTCCTGTACATGGGTTGGGGCAATCACAAGCACAAATACAGGGTAGGCAGAGAATGGATTGAGAGCAGGCCTGAGAAGAAGTACTTGGGGGTGATGGGGGACGAGAAGGTCAACATGACCCATCAATAGGTGCTCGCAGCCCAGAAGGCCAGCTGTGTCCTGGGCTGCATCAAAAGAAGCATGGGCAGCAGGTTGAGGGAGGCGATTCTGACCCTCTGCTCTGCTCTGAGCATGTGACCCCACATGGAGTCCCGCATCTAGCTCTGGAGCCCTCAGCACAGGAAAGCCATGGAGCTGTTGGAGTGGATCCAGAGGAGGGACACAAAAATTATCAGAGGAGTGGAACACCTCTCCTGTGAAGAAAGGCTGAGAGAGTTGGGGTTGTTCAGTCTGCAGAAGAGAAGGCTCCAAGGAGACCTTATACCAGCTTTTCAGCACCTGAAGGGGGCCTACAAGAGAGCCTGAGAGGGACTTCTTACAAGGGCATGTAGGGATAGGGCAAGGGGTAATAGCTTCAGGCTGAAAGAGGGTAGATTTAGAATGGGTATAAGAAAGAAATTCTTTACTATGAGGGTGGTGAGGACCTGCACCAGGCTGTCCAGAGAACCTGTGGCTGCCCCCTCCATGGATGCGTTCAAGGCCAGGTTGGATGGGGCTTTGAGCAACCAGGACTAGTGGGAGGTGTCTCTGCCCATGGCAGGGGAGGGTGGAAATTGATGAATATGATGCTATGCATGCATCCTCCTCATTGTGCACATCTTTCCATCCAGCGGCTCGCTCTTCTACTTTAAGAAATATCTAAGTCCTGTAACACATTTTTTCACCACTGAAATGAAGTTCTGTTGAGGTGGCTAGAGGTCACGCTTTGATGGGGAGCTTTGGAAGAGGTTTCCATGAAAAACAACTAAACACAATGATTCTAACGAGATTGTTCTATCCCTGATCTATCCTTTCTTGGAAGTTTTTCTTTGCATGGTCAAAACCACCGTGGAGTAATCTCCTCAAAGTCTCACTTTGTCTGCAAGATCATTTCACAAGAAAAAAAAGAAGAAAAAAAGTCTTACTGGTAATTTTTCTGTTTATACTTTAAGATATGAAGTAATCTAAGTTGACAGAGAGGTGATATCACTTCCAAATTATCCTTCATCTTTGAAGGAAGAAGACTAAGTTTTAGCTTTTTTATTCACAAAATCTCTGGAAAACCTGCAAAGTTTTCTGAAAATCCAGTGTAATACGGTTTAAAGAAACAAATAAATAAAAGATACTTTTACTGTTAAGTTAAAAAGGACAAGAGCAAACTGGAAGCTTGTTTTTAATCATAAAATACTTAAAAAAATGTTTTGATGGATTAAACTTTGTCACTATTTCTGAGAAATCTATGATGATAAAAAGATGAGTAAGTTAGAGAAGGCATATTCTGTCATTTCCGAAACATGCATTAGAAGAATTTCCTTCATTTCACTTCTCAAATTCAAGAGTTGCGTACTAAGAGATAATGGCAAGACATACAAGCTTAAATTATTTGAAGTCTTGTCACAGAGATCAGTATTACATCTGTGATCGAAACTCTTTGGCAATTTCGAACAGATCTGAATCTATCTACCTGAGGTGTGATGTGATTCGTTGCATTATAACACTGCCGACAGTGATGGCATTTTTTATTTACATTTAGAAATACTAAAAGTTCCTGTCTCTTCAATAAGTTACATGAGCCAGACAATGAGTTCTTTTGATGTAGTGACATTTACTATGAATTGACCACGTTCTTATTAAAATATAGGAGCATTCTAGCATTCTAAGACTGGTGTGGAAAGGAATACATTAGGGAGAAAATCCAACCCTTTAGACTCCCAGAAGGCTGGAATAAATATGTGCAGTGACGAAGTTCTTTTGTAAAGAGAGATCAGAAGTTTGTGGGAACTGTGCAGAGGAAACATTTGTTCCCTGAATAGTCCCAATCATTTAAGCTGATTTAACACAGGAGATAGGTGAGGCATGAACAGTAGATCCACATATGAATATTTCACCTATGTATGTACACTGGTCTTCAGCAGAAAGAGAACAACACATAAGCAAGGGTTATCAGTTTTCAAACTACACAGGCTTTGCTTGCCCTTTAATGGTCCAAGTTCTTTAATATCAAGGGGTCTTTTTTATGTGCTTCAAGTTAATATTGTAGTTAGTGATTTGTTTATTTAGAAGTCATTATCAAAAATGTTGAAATACTTAGTACAAAGTAAATGGTCCTAACTCATCAATATTTAAATATTTAATTACCGGGCAAGCTGTTTGCTATTGTTATATGGCTCTTTACCATGAAAACATAATTTTGCTACAATTGCAGTAGTATTGTCCTGAAAAAGTAAGGAATTAATAAAATGGACTCAAACTATTACTTACAATTTTGTGATATTCACATTTTAAAATCTTGAACATTAAAAACATAGTTTATAGAAAAGGAATGATTTGGACATCAAGTAATACACAGTGCCTCAGTTCATGAACTTAATTCATCCACGTAAAAAACTGCATAAACTAGGACTGAAAGCTGAAGGGTATAAACCCCAATGTGGAAACAATGAGCTCAAAGACAGCATAACTGATTTATTGCGTGTCTGAAGAATACATGAGATAATAATAGAGTGAAGCAAGCCTGATGTAACAAAGTCTTGTATTTATTTGTAAAATTCTCTCTGAGGGAATGTAAGTGCTGAAATTTTAAATTTGCTAAAGTATCTGCATAGGAACTAGATATTTATTCAGTGTGTTCAATGGCAGACAGGAGAAAGTCATGGATTAAAGCCCACAATGTTTGAATGACAACTTTATCTTCCATATAGTCAAAAGTAAATGTTTATATTTAGTCTTATGAAAAAGATTGTTTGCAGATATCAGATTGTTTTTAAAAAAAATCATGCACTAACAAAATGATCATGTGTCTAAGTCAGTATGAGTAGCAGTTTGGCCTCAATGCATGGGACTGTACTGCCAAAGCCCCAGCTCTTGGGATTGAATGGGTGTCTACCATCAGCAGGCAATAGATACTGAACAGGTTTCATCTATTGTACACATGATGTAGAATTATTCTGTAGATATTCAATGCCACAAAATTCTGTAGACTGATTGAACATATAAGCTCTTTGGGCTATGTCTCTACTAATAAACCAAACGGACCCGGGGAACTTTACCAGCATCAGAGTTCAGAGAGCTGTAAGGTCATACATTTCAGGGCACAATATAATCTCAATGCAGAAGTTATCACTGTGTTCTCAAAAATCACATAATGATTAAGGGTGGAAGATTGTTCACGCGTCTTGTGCTACTAGGTATCCCTTAAAATTAATAGATATGCATTGAATTCACTTCTTTATCAGTAAGATTCATCAACTTTTAGCCTCCTTTTGTTGTACTCTTGGCTTTATTCAGTTACCCTCGCACTGATGTTTAGTGCCATCTGAAATGACCCAGGGTGACTAAGCCAAATGACACGGGACTGAAAGATATGACAAAAGATCAATAGGGGACGTCTGCCGTGGCCAATTTCACATGAAAATTCTTAAATGAATTTGCCTTGAAGTAAACAAGTTTAGCATGTTAGGTGTTACTTCTAAAGTTGAACAGACTCTGTAATTATTTTTAAAGACTTGATGCTTTTGTAAGAACTTGATATCTAAAATCCCAGAAGTTTGTTTTCACCTAGAAGGGTTCCTATGCAGTTGTGTTTGTTCAGCTTCTTCTGTAAAAGAGTCACCTCTCATATTCAAGAAGGATCACTGAAAAGTATAAATAATAGTAGTCATAAAAATCAGTTAATTTAGTCAAACTCAAAAACAATTAGTCTTCATAACAGCGAAGCTGATAAAGAATTTGGTGATACTGCAGATCAGGTTAGTAGTGGAAAGTAACATCCGCTAATCTTCATTTTTCCTATTTCTTTTATTTTTGATTGGCTGGAAAAAATAAAATAAAAACCATCACTTCCCATCCACCATGGGGAGTTTTCAGTTGAGTCAGTAAATGGAAATGACAGGAAACAGCAGAGCAATTTTAGATCAGCTGAAGGCAACCGTAAAGTAACACCCTACCTGAGGGTGGTCTCTCAACATTTAACAAAGAAATTGGAGATCTCACAGTTGGGATATACTTCTTGTGGAAATCCATTAATACATAGTACTGTTCTGCCATTTATATCAACTCACTAACTCTACTCGCCTTCGGGGAAGAGGGTCTTTATTTTGGTAAGAAAAAGGAAGTAGAGAGCAAAGTTATGAATTCAAGGTAGCCCCATCTTCTTAAAGTTGTCTTATGTAATTGCATGTGCTGCTGTTTGCAGCTGAAAATATTACAATTTCACAATTAAAACACATTTTAACAGACTTTATTTATCAAAAAAATAAAATATATCAAAAACTTCTATGTATCCTCTTTTACTTGCATTCTCACTTTTATTTTATGAAAAAAGCAAAGAAAAAAAAACCCTGCAAGAATCGGATAGAATTAAAAAACGTGGTTCAATAAATGATATGTTAACAATATTTTCTGTCAGAATTGTTTGCTTCCATCAAGATTACTGCTGAATAAATTTGCTTATGAATGACTGACATTTATACAAGAAAATTAGTATTTAGTTCAATTGTTTTGAAGCAATAGAGAAGAACATGCTATTGTGTAAACAAATATTTTTTTCTATAGCAGATTAGACCTTTAATTGCAAATGTCAGAAGTTGCTTAAACAATTGAAAAAATCTAGAAAATATGATGTTTTATTCAAATACTTTAAAAGGTATTATCCATTGTGAGCCAGGTTATTCCCAGTAGTACAAGCTCGGAAAAAATGCCTGTACAATGTTGTGTATCCCTTACTGAAATGAGCTGTCAAGCACGCATCAGGGGACAGCAGATGTTAAAGACCACTGTGCTTCAAATCTCAAAGAAATTCAACCTTTGCTACAGTTTGAAACTATCTGTTGACATCCAGGTAGGATACTGCATGTCAAGTGAGTTAGATTTCTGCTTTGTAGATTAAGACTTTCATTTTTGTTCTGTCCTCACTTACTTCTTGTGCATCTTGGGTTTAAGTTTAATTTAAGTAAGATCTGCTACAAGCTGTACTCTTTCCATCCTGAAGTCAAGCACATCTTGTGGAGATTTCTCCAAGTGAAAGCAGGAAAATAAAACAAAAACAATCCACACAAATGTTTAAACTGCACATATCACTTTTACTTGAAAACAAAACCTTAAGGAAAATGTACCCACATAAGGTAAGACAACTCTGGATTACACTCACCAGCAATAAATGCTGAAACAAATTCTGTTGAGGGAAAATATATCTAATGTACATTAGACAAATATCTATGATTTTGCTCTTTGACCATAATAAAAATATTTGTATAGTCATTAATATGCATAAAAGAGAGAGATGGTTACATAGTTTTCCATATTAAATTCGTATAATTCTCTATTGCTAGGTATTAAAATATGTGCAAAATATAACAAATATTATGCACACAGATGTCAAGGTCATGCTGCAGCAAATACAAAACCTGATTGCTGAATTATGCATCCGGTGCCCAGAGAACTGCATTCAAATCTGTATTTGTCTGTAGGAGATTCAGAACTGGGCTCCCCAGTTCAAGAAAGATGAAGAGCTACTGGAGATAGTCCAGCGGAGGGCTACAAGGATGGTGAGGGGACTGGAGCATCTCCCCTATGAGGAGAGGTTAAGGGAACTGGGTTTGTTCAGCCTGAAGAAGAGAAGGCTGCGAGGGGACCTCATAAATGTCTACAAATATCTGAAGGGTGGGTGTCAGGAGGATGGGGCCAAGCTCTTTTCAGTGGTGCCCAGTGACAGGACAAGGGGCAATGGGCACAAACTGAGGCACAGGAAGTTTCGTCTGAAGATGAGGAATAACTTCTTCCCTCTGAGTTTGACGGAGCACTGGAACAGGGTGCCCAGGGAGGTTGTGGAGTCTCCTTCTCTGGAGATATTCAAGACCCGCCTGGACAAGGTCCTGTGCAGCCTGCTATAGGTGACCCTGCTTCGGCAGGAGGGTTGGACTAGATGACC
>Ga0065711_1038257_pt1 | contig 18977 bp, 16 predicted proteins | sample Hoacrofraction12_FD_59098 | JGI IMG/M metagenome (GOLD analysis project Ga0065711, IMG submission 59098) | Hoatzin crop microbial communities from Cojedes, Venezuela - Epithelial fraction 12 v2 (version 2) | ecosystem: Host-associated > Birds > Digestive system > Esophagus > Crop | place... | reverse complement strand
TAAAGGGATTATTCAGGAGTCCCTTATCTTGCAACCATCCCAATTATTCACAAAGAACCAAGACTTGTTTTGGTTGTGCAATGATTCTGACCACCTGAAGCGATAACATCCCCTACATGATACATTTGTTACATTTACAGTTATCAGAGGCGAGGCTGCTGCAGCTCTGTGGCCCCAGGCCCAGCTGGAAGGAGGACCGGGTGCGTGGGTGCACACCCCCAGAGTACAGACACACTTGTGCACGTGGCCAGCCACGCAGGCCCTGGACACTCGGGAGCTGGCCCCTGGAGCCCCTGGTTGCATACATACACACACACACACACGTATGTATGCATATATACATACACTGACAGGCAGTATGTTCGCCCCGCGGGCCCTCCAGCTCCTGGCAGCCCAGGCACACGGCTCCTGCGAGCCTTTGCCCTTTCCCTGTGGCAGGCACTCAGCTCCATACGCACAGACGCAGAACAGCCAGACCCCACAACCAGAAAATGGTTAGAAATGGAGTTCAGTAAGGCAGGACAGGCTGTGGTGATTGGGTGTGCAGCCCACAGTCAGGCCAGCGCACTGACCAGCCTGCTGATGTGCTACGGGCCTCTTCCACCCCCTTTTCCCTCCATTTCCCCAGACCTTCACCTCCCTTACCCCCCTCAGTCCCTCCCTTTTCCCAGCTTTGGTCTTTTCTCTCGACACGCCGTATGCCTCGTACAGACCCACGACGCTCGCGGCTCGCCGGTGCCCCTCGGCGCTGATCCCCAGGCTATGGGGGTCCCTTTCCCCGTTCCCGTTCTCCACTCCTTTGTGCTAACGGGAATTGGCCTTTAATCACACAACCGAACAGGGCGAGGACGTGTTCTGCCCTCGCGGTCCCACGGGCACAAAACACGACGGCTCCAAACCGTACCCACTGGCCATGGCTCGAACCCCGCTCACGGCCTGGTCCTTCTCCGGCAAGACCCCAACCTAGCCCGCTGCGCCGCTCCCACAGCAGGGCCCTCCGGAGCCCCCCGAGGCCCCGCCATAGGCCCGCACCTCCCGCGCTCCGGGGCCCAGCGGAGCGGGACCGACTCTCCCCAGCCCTGGGGCCCGCACGGAGGCCATCAGTTGCCGCACCCCACCGCCCCTCGGCCCCGGCCCGGCCTCCCCACCTCCCCCGGACGGAAGCGCCGCGCTCTCGCGAGACGGCCCGCCCCGCTGCCTCTTCCGGCGGCGTGCGGCCGGGCTCGGGCGGGTGGCATGGCGCTCTACAACTTCAAGAAGATCACGGTGGTGCCGTCCGCCAAGGTACGGGCGTCCCTCCCGCTCCTCGGTTCCGGTCCCGTCCCTCAGCGCGGGGCGAGCTGCTCCCGCCAGGCGGCGGCCCCAGTGAGGAGAGCGCTACCCCCACCCCGCGCTGCCGGCGTGGCCTCGGCCTTCGCCCCCTCCCCCTCCCGCAGGGCCCGTGGACTCGCCCTGGGCTGGCGCTCACGGGCCGGGCGGCCTGTACCATGTGGGCGGGGGGGGAGCGGGGGTTCCTGTCAGCGGCCCTGCCCCCTCAGGGGCCGCGCTTCTTTTCAGTCCCGCGGGGGTGTCGGGGTGCCCCCCTCCTCCAAATCCCTCTTGCGGTGAAAAGCGGAGGGGGGATGTGCAAACTGCGTGTTATTGTCCGGAGATGGGAACGCGGGGCTCAGGTGTTTGACCCCAAAACGTACCTTGCAGACCGCGAACGGCGTGGGCGCGCTGAGCTGGTCTGCCCGATCCTCCTCCGAAACAAAATTCATGGCTTTGTAAGAACTGGGCAAGCTGTGTAATTGATATTGTCTCCTCGATTGCAGGACTTCATAGATTTGACATTGTCAAAGACTCAGCGGAAGACTCCAACTGTCATTCATAAACATTATAAAATCCATCGGATTCGACATTTTTACATGCGAAAAGTCAAATATACACAACAGAATTACCATGATAGACTCACTCAGATCTTAACAGATTTCCCCAAATTAGATGTAAGTGTTTTGTTGTTTGTTCATAAAGGAACTTTGCTTTCATGGCATCGGGAATACTTTAACAGCATATTGCTTTTATTCAGGTTTGTTTTGGCCTGAGCAACGTCTTGCTGATTTACTGTGTAGATGATTTTGACTGATTCCCAGTAGATTTTACTGGGAGTGATCTTGGGCAAGCTTGTTGTGCAAAAATAGCTTGTTCCTACTGAGAAAGGAAGTCTGAATGGTGCTGGTGGATGGTGGTTGAAGGGTGAGTTTTACAGGGTGTTAGCTGATCAGATGTGTTTGCCAGAAGGTGCTGCTGAATGAAGAGAACGTGTGGGTTTTTGAAGGATGTTGTGTCTGCTTATTTCTTCTTTGTATATGTGTATGTAAATTGTGCTTATGGTTACTCTTCCCTAGAAAATATTTGCAGGAAGTAAGAAATATCCAAATCGATCATATTGTTTCCATCTTCAGTTCTTCAGAAGTTACTTTGACAACAGAAACATGATTCTTGGCCCTCTGAAGGGTAATGTTGGAAACACACTGACAAGACGTGCGTAGTCTTAACTTCCCAACAGCTGCAGCTGGAGCCACGTGTCCAGTGGGGCTTTTTTGTAGGCAATTTTCTGCTCGTGCTTGAGTTGTTGACCTGCAACCGTGTTTTTTCCTGATGTTTTCGTATCCAGTGAATGTTGCTGCAGAATTCGCACAAGTATCTTGTGTTTTGTTTAACATCACATCATGAAATTTCTGCAAATCAGTACATAAGTAGCTGAAATACTTTGTTTAAAAGATGTGAACCAAAGATGCTGTTTCCTTGGAAAGCTGAAGGATTTATCTGGGCATTGAAGAAACCCTTCTTAGCTAGTCTTGCACAGATTTTAGTGTGCACACTCAGAAAAAGGGAGGAATTAATATTGTTGCTGTGTTTCTGGTATAGTGTGAATTTGGTTTTAGAAACTACTTCTGCAGACTTCTTGCAGTTTCTTATTTTTTTAAAAAAAGCCTTCAAAGTTGTAATATGAAGGATTTTACAAAACGAAAGATCAAGTGGAATCTCCGTAAGAATCAGTTCAAGGTGTGTTTGAAGAAGAAATTCAAAGCGATCAAGATTTATGCATTTAATGACCAAGCAGATTATTTTTCTTACATAAGATAGTAATGAAAACTGTTTGGCTTACATTGTGATTTCTGTTGCTGTACTGGAGAAAAAACTTACATAGTTGCCAAGAAATAGTCATCTTAAAGAAGGAAAATATTAGGCTTAATTTTATTTTATGCTTTTGTTTTAGGATATTCATCCTTTTTACGCAGATTTGATGAATGTTCTCTATGATAAAGATCACTACAAGCTGGCTTTGGGACAGATTAATATTGCCAAGAACCTGATTGACAAGTAAGGGACATTAATTTCTTCGATTTTGTACCTGCCTGGTTGCTTGTTGGCTAAATTCTTCTTGTCTCCACAGTGTTGCTAAAGACTATGTGCGGCTGATGAAATACGGTGATTCGCTGTACCGCTGCAAACAGCTGAAACGCGCTGCTCTGGGACGGATGTGCACGATTATCAAAAGACAGAAACAAAGCTTGGAATATTTGGAGCAAGGTTGGTGCTATAAATAGGCTAAAATAAGGCGTGTGAATCAGGTTTAACATTTATCCTTACGCTTAATAACAGTTAGAAGAATGTGTTTAATACAGAGTATAGACACAGGAAGCATAGAAATAGTTTCGAAATCCCCAAATACGTAGAAATTATTTTTTAACAAAATAGTTTTCTCTTTCAAAATTCTTTAAATTTTATGGTATTGCTAACAGTTGTACAAAGTTTTTCTTTGCTTGAAAGTCACAGCCATGCTTTTATTTATCATTATTTTCACTAACGTATATTTGAAAAATAGCGCTAAACATTTTCCAAACATTACTTCTTACTTCAGCCTTATTATTCCTTCAGGTTATCTTGCCTGGTTTGATGAGGTCATTCTAGCTAAAAGACAGTGGTCTTCATTTTTTAAATATTAAGTTTCTTTTTATGTTGTATGTAGATACTTGTGGAGTTTACAAACTATTACATGTTTTCATAAATTATCAATCAAATTATAATGTCAGAAAAGTTACTAATATGTATATAAACAGTTTCACATAGCACTTTTTATTCCATTTCAGCAAAACTTAAATTATCGCAAGTATTAAAAAATCTTTTTTTAACATTTCAGTGCGACAACATTTGTCCCGTTTGCCAACCATCGATCCCAATACACGAACTCTTCTGTTGTGTGGCTACCCAAATGTTGGAAAATCTAGCTTTATAAATAAGGTATGTGAATGTTTTTTTTCAAAAATAATACTGAGATACCATTTAATTAAAACAAGGTAACGTTTAAGCAATGCAATATCATTATAGCACTGTCTGATGTGAGTGGTAAAAAATTCAAATATATGGGTAGAGGGGAGAGATAGATGGATAATTGAAAATGGATAAATGGAAAATTACGATTGATTTCACACTTAAAAGTCATTATCTTTTCCAAAATAGTATGTATCCCACTAACATATTTTCTGATACTTAAATGCTTGCAGAGAAGCCAGAATAACTTTTTTTTTTTTTTTGGTAGCAAAGGAGGTGTGTTGTAATTGTGATATACTGCTTGCAGCTTTGGGAAATTTTCAGTAAATGTGTGTGAATAAATCTTGTTTTAAGGTTACAAGAGCAGATGTAGAAGTGCAGCCTTATGCCTTTACCACAAAATCTCTCTTTGTGGGACATATGGATTATAAGTATCTGCGCTGGCAGGTAAGAACTGTCACGATTTTGCATTTTCTTTGAAGAATTAACTGGTTGTAATCTAATTTGCCATTTTTCAACATGAGCTGCATTTTTATGTGTTGACGAGACACGCTATGTCTGAGAGCTGCTGTGCAAGGTACAGTGTGCCAAATGAGGACAGCAGCCAAAATGTGTTCTAAAAGTGTACATGTACGGGTGTGTTTTCAATTTGAGGGAAGAATGGAAATGGAATTACTGACTAAAGCCAGCTCACGTTTTATCGCTGTCAAATTCTGGGCCAGGGCTTTCTCTGCTTGTTCAGTAAGAACACTTGGAGTGTTGGGGTGTTGTGAAACCTCATTCTTCACCCATTACTCCATTTTCACATTCTCAGTTTGGCTGAGTTTATAGTCTTATTTCTGACTGAAAGGAAAGAATATTACTGTCTTAAAAAATACAGTATTGATGAGAAGTCAAGCACATGTTCTGAAATAGTGTATCAGTCATCCTGTAATAATGCCTGATGTAATTATGTTAATTTTAGGTAGTAGATACTCCTGGTATTTTGGATCATCCTTTGGAGGATAGGAACACCATCGAGATGCAGGCTATAACTGCGCTTGCACATCTTCGTGCCGCTGTGCTGTATGTGATGGATGTGTCTGAGCAGTGTGGGCATAGCCTGGAGGAGCAAGTAGAGCTCTTCAGAAATATTAAGCCATTGTTTGCTAACAAGGTGGGTTTTGTTTACGTTATTAATAAACCTTAGGTTTTTATAACATGATAACTTACACATTTGTTTTCTTTTTGTTAGCCACTTATAGTTGTTGCAAACAAATGTGATGTGAAGAGGATTGCAGAACTTCCTGAAGAGAGTCAGGTTAGACTACTTCTCTCACACCTCTCGCTGTCTTCCGACATTTACGAAAAGGTTATGCACAAATGTCATGGACAGCTATCGTTTCTATGGGGAAAAAACTTTTACATGACCATTTCTTTAACTATTTAATAGCGTAATGGAAAGTGGCTTTCCAGGTCTTGACCCATATCTTTCTTAAGTACTGTCTGATGTATATCATTGCCTGAACTTCGTAAATGCCAAACAGAAAGCAAGTCCTCAGGGGTCTGTGACGCTGTCAGGACTTTCAGTTACTGCTGTGGTTGGAGGTGAGACTGAGTAGCCATGTTCAATAATCATTTCAGTAAGAGTTCAGAGACAGTGAGCACTAGGCTGAGAGGTGTTGGCGGAACAGTTAAAGTAGAAGGTCCCACTGGGCAACACGTTGTGTATATGCAGGGCTAATTCTTTTGTATCTGTAAGTTCAAGGACACACAGAATTTGTGTTTCTCTCACTCTTTTCTTTTTTTTTTCCTCTTCCTTATGAGTCATTTATAGGTGCCTTTTAGAAAGTAGTTACTTGCTTATAAAAGAAGAAACAGATTAAATATAACTGTAGTTGTAAAGTTTATGTCCTTTATTGAGAAGCACATTCTAATAAAATAGTAACAAGTTGTGTACATTGATATTAGATTAAGATTTCTGTTTTTCATGTACCAGTATATTAAGAAATGGGCAGAATGTCATTCTTTGGGATAATGTTTCTATTTTAGAAAATGTTTGAAAATTTTGAAGCAGAAGGATTTTCTGTAATAGAGACAAGTACTCTAACAGAAGAAGGTGTAATCCAGGTTAAAACAGAGGTAGGTCTCTTTTTTATCAATTTCATTCCAGAGGAACTGCTAACATTTTGCCTCATTTGTACAAATTTAATCTTAGTTAAACCACACTGTAGTGGTAAACTTCAAGCATGTTACACTTTATAACCTGTTGAGTCTCAGTGGACTTGGGTGCAAATGGAAAATTATATCTAATACAAATCATAATTTAAAAAAAAATTTGTGAGTTTTTTCCAAGTCCTGTTGGTTTCTCTTATGTAAAAAAAAAAAATCTTCCCGTGATGCTTTTTTTATAAAATAATTTGATGCTTTCTTGAGAGCTAGAGAGGTAAGAGATTAAACAGAAGATGAGAAATGAAGCTAGATATTTGGGATTGAAAGCCTACCATGTCATTTGTTGTATCAGGAAGGCTTCATTCCTTGCCTAATGTTGCCATGTGCACTTTCAGGCCTGTGACAGACTGTTGGCCCATCGTGTTGATACTAAAATGAAAGGAAATAAAGTGAATGAAGTATTGAATAGATTACACTTGGCCATACCAACCAAGAGAGATAACAAGGTAGGTTACATGTTTACACTTTGTAGTGTATTTCCCAGTACTTCTTAAGTGGGATAAGAATTCTCTGGTCTTAACATGTGAACAGATTAATATGGTGAAATCTTGCTTATTTTTTATTTATCACTGCTGTTTGGAGAGTCAGGTTGGGATTTTGTATTCTTTAGAAATGCATTACTCTGCAGTTGTGATTTATAGCATTATAAAAAATTGATTCAATTAAAAGTTAACTGCTTTTTTGCTGTGGTGGGTTGTTGCATTGATTTCAGGAGCGGCTGCCTTTTATACCTGAGGGAGCAGTAGCACGTAAGAAACGCATGGAAGTAGACACACCCAGGAGGAAACTGGTAAGTGGCATCTCTTAATTAGGAAATCAGCAGATGGATTTTAAATTTGCTATATTAGCCCATAGATTTTAAATTAGACGGTATATAAAGCCATGTATGTATTTGCAGGAGAGAGATCTTGAGCTTGAAATGGGAGATGATTATGTTTTGGATCTTCAGAGTAAGTATGATAGAAGACTCAGTATTATTGTTAAGTAGTAAAGTTTGGTGATTTCAGTTTTAAGGGAGAATACCTAAACCTGACTACTTTCAACTGAGTACCAATCCCACCATGTTATTATTGCATGCTGTCCTTCACTTCTGTTCCAGAACTGGTGATCTCCAGTGACTGTTCCTTGGTTTGTCATGTCACTCATTTGTTTCCCATTTTAGAGTCACAGGCATATAGTGACTGGTCTGATTTCAAGTGTGTATTCTCTTCCATGTTATATTGTACTACCTCATTAATTCTTGATGCTCTCTCTGTTAAGAAGTTCCAATATGAGGGAGACTGCATGTATTCTGTTTCAGCTAGGTATCTGTTGGTTGTTATGGCTTGAACAGTATTTGGCGGTAGGAAGGAGATCAGAAGTATCTTCGAATATGTCAGAGGTGCTACCAAATTCTTGCCGTTTTAGGGATATGGCACTTTTTAAATTGTGATCTGAGTGTTGTTTTCTGTTGTTGGGCATTCTTTGAAATTGTTTTTGTCTCTTTATTAAATCTTGTTATATTTTTAAGAATACTGGGACTTAATGAATTCATCTGAAAAATACGACAAGATACCAGAAATATGGGAAGGTCATAATATACTTGACTACATTGATCCAGATATAATGAGAGTGAGTTTTCCATTTTTCTTTTAATGATTTTCTTGCCTCTTTATCCCTTTATTTGTTTAGTGTAAATTACTGTATTTGTAGATTAAAAACAATATGTGACGAGAACAAGTTCTGTTACATAGTCTACACTTGCCATGGGAAAAGGTACTGTTTTCTGAATGGTCAAGGATGGAATTTCAGAAGAGTGGAAAATTGCTTTACCTGTGCAATGGTGGTGATCTTAGATGGTGATCTTATCTTTTCCATCCTAAAATACGAGGTTTGCAGGAGAAGTTGTGTTTCTTCATTCTTTTGACTACAGCCAGAAGGAGTGTAGCTATCAAACTTCATGTATTATTAACAATATGAAATTCACCCATCAAATTTATGTGTACTGGAGTATGATGTTAAAGGAAATGAACCGAATTGTCAATTTATAACATTTGTATTTAATAACAAGCACTGTCCTTACTTCTTGCTGGTTGTTAAGGAGAAGCAATGAGTGCAGACAATGGTGCCTGCCGGTTACACGCTTGGGTTCATCTGAATTGCTGGTGTTCTAAATGTAGAAAGAGAAGGTTTTTTTTCAGCGTGTGTTTCCAGAAGCTGCCCAGCTAGTACAGTTTGCAGTATTCTGCCATCTGCAGTCACGCAGTGGGCAGCTTTGGGGCAGTCACCCAAATACGGCCAAACTATAATGCGATGTGATCAAGGAGGTCTGCATGGTAGTGTGCCCCACAGGTTCACAGTAACCTGTATCACTCCCTGCATTAAGTGTGGCTGGAGGGGTCATTGCCAAGTCACGTAGTTCCTTCTTTGAAGGGTCTGCATGCTGTCATGGCCCTGGGCCATGCAAAAATGTAGTGCTGAAGATTGTAACTCGAGGGTAAGATGAGCATCTTGATTTTTCACTTCATCTCTTCAAAATCTAAGAAACTGGAAGAATTAGAGAAAGAAGAAGAGCTGAGAGAAGCTGCTGGAGAATATGACAGTGAACCAGAAAGTGAAGACGAAGAAATGATGGAAATCCGACAGTTGGCACAACAGATCCGAGAAAAGAAGAAAATGAAAATCCTGCAGTCAAAGGAAAAAGATACTCGAGGTCCAAGGATGCCTAGAACAGCTAAAAAGGCAAGTATGGAACCTACTCTGTAGTAAAATCTTGCTGATGTATAATAACTTTATGAAAACATAAGCAATATCAGGTAGTGGAACTGATCACTTTTTCTCATGTTCGGGCCTCTCCCTCGCTACTTGCTTCCTTCTGTGCACCTGGGAGTTCTGGTCACTGCTTGGTTGTCGAGGCCAGACCAAATGAGTGATAGTAGGTAGCCCTTTTTGGTTTGAGTCACGTCAGTAAGTCTTTGTAAAATTCCATATATATTGCAGAAAAAGTTTTGAAGAATACAATTCAGCTCGTTTAATTGGATTGCTGCATCGTATTTTTTTTAATTATTATTTTAAATGCAAAGAATTAGGAGAATTACATGCTTAAAATCAAAATGATGTAAAATTTGTTATGGAGCCTTCCGTATGCCGGAAAAGTTTATAAGTATTTCCTTTTGGAAGCTAGGTATCACACTTTCGAATGTCAGAATCTCTTGTGACCTGTCCAAGATGGTTCCAGAATAGCAAACTGGTAACCAGACATTTTGAGAAAACGAATCTTGCTGATTTTGCACCCAGTATTTCTTACCTTCCCCAAAGCGTGTGCCTTTTGGGAGAGAAGGAAGCATTTCTGACTGAAATACCTCTTTGTCACCTTCCCCCCCAAAAGGCAAACTGTTTGAAAGAGTGGTAGGGAATGCTGGGACATTGCAATCCTGTGAAGAAGGATTTATGGGTGAAGAGAATTAAGTTGCAATAAATAAAATGTGAACTTTATCCCATCTGCTTGTGGGGTGTGCCAAAGGAATAAATATGTAATGAATATAATGAGATTGTGGTGGTATATTCAGACAAAATGTAAAATAGAACCATACTTTTTTGAAAGAGACGTGTTTTCTTAACTGTCTTTTACCAGGTCCAGCGGAAGGTGCTAGAGAAGGAAATGACTGATCTTGGACTCGACATGACTAATAAAGATGATGTAAGTTTTTGCAAATTACACACAACGTTTATCTAAAAGAGATCAATTTCATTACATGCTGAATTTCTTTGAGCAGGTTTGAAATGAGTATTACAGGTCGCACCTGAGAGAGTTGGGTTCTGTTAAGGAGAAAATGGGAAACCAGATGAGGCAGTGAATACCGGAGTCTTTGAGTGATGTGATCAAAACATGTTGGGTAGGCTGAAGAAATCAGCTAACATTTATTAAGAATCACACAAACATATGGTAATGCTTTCTAGTATAAAGCTTTTGGAATTTGTATAGGATTCAAGAATGGGGTTTGGCTAAACATACTTCTTAATTTTCAAGTCTGCTTTGCTGGATGAGACACTACTTTGTCAGAAATATTAATAATGACAGATCAGGCTTATCTTTTTACAGTTCATTAATTCTGTGAGTTGTAATTGAAGTTTTTGAGGGCAGCTGGTATCTGTAGATGTAAGGCAGCTAAAGTACTTCAAACATAGATTTGCCTTTGGGAGACATTTCATCAGAAATTAAAAAAGAATCCATTTTGTACAGCAAATCCAGCAGTATTATGGTTGTCTAGAGCTTGAGACCTCAAACTCTTGCACTGAACAAGGAGCTGGGAAGCAAGGAATGTGAACACGAGACATCTGAAGCAAGCACTGATGCTTCTCAGAGCTGACGTGCCATGTTGATTTGGGAGCGATCTCCTTGAAGAGGAATTTAATATTGACGCTGTAGGATGATAAATCTGCATGTCTGAAATTCTTAAGGGCTTTGTCCTGTAAAGAGGACACTAATCAGGGTAGGGTTCTTCACTGCTTTTTTGCTGCTGCAAAATAGTGTCAGTTTTGTGATCCATTAATTTGTCTCTGTCTTTTTATCCATTACGTATGAATCTACTCAGAAAAAAATCAGGAAACTGGAGTTCCTAATTGTGAAAAGAATATGGTAAAATTAACTGAAATGTGAATATTCCTGTAGGACAGAAAGGCAGTGACCCACAGTTGACGAGGTCTTCAAGTTACTATGGAATAACCAAAATAATGTATCACAGCAGTCCACTTCCCGGTTTTTCATATCAGTCTAATTAGAAATGGAGCATGTCTGAGCTGATTGTTTCTGGTTTTAATAATTAAAGTGATGTTTTGAATTTCAGGCACATTATGTGAGACGGTCACGTAGCGTTACGAGGAAACGTAAACGTGATGAGTCTGAAACCCCTAAATCTGTGGCACGCAGTCGCAGCTCCTCTCGCACACCACGGGATGTTTCTGGTCTTCGAGATGAAACGGTTTGTTGAATTACGTACCTTTATAGCAATGAAACCAGCGTGATTGTACTTAAACCACCTTCTGGGAAGCTTCATACTAGGTTGGCTATGTTTGTCAAGAGTTCATCTTTCTTCCGTTTGCAGCTTTGTCTTCTGTTTGTTTGAACTCTACTTCAAAAAGCCTAGTTCATTCTTAAAAATAAGTTGTAATAATACAGACTAAGAAAGTACGTTTTAAATTTTTGTCTCTGAATGCAAGTATGAAGGAAGAGTTCTACAAACTGTGGAGTTCTGCCACTAGCAAGTTAGGAATTCCAGGGATAGCGCGATCGCATTGTTCGTGTACTGGGAAAAGAGGGGTTTTGCTAAGGAGGATCAGTGTCACTTGCAGTGAAACTGTTCCAGAGTTGCAGATGGTGGCGTAAGTTGGGTGTTAGTTAATGTCCTCGTTCACATCAGCTAGCTTAGTGGCTTTTTGAAAGGTAAAGCTAGTTACTCGAGTTACTGAGGCAGTTACTCTGCATGTTTGTTTGTTTGGTTTTAAATAGATGGTGAAGAAGGTCAAGACCATGGCAAAGAAAGCGCAAAAGAAAATGAATCGCATGGGCAGGAAAGGAGAGTCGGACAGACACATATTTGACTTGAAGCCAAAACATCTGCTGGCTGGAAAGAGAAAATCTGGTAAAACACAGAGAAGATAAGCAGTCTTCCGAATAAAAAGCAATTAAAACTAAGTTTATTAAAACTAATTTCTAGTCCTGTCTTCCTTTTTAGTAATATGGAGTGTTTAAAAAGCACGGGCTTTGTGTTAGGGGTTAAGATACTTGATGCTCAGAGAGGGCAAGTTCTGATACCTTCATCTTGCAGTTCCAAGTAATGCCGTGAGAAATTTGTCGATACCAGTGGCAGAAACCATTTCTAAATAGACATAAAAAATACCACTTCATTCCATTTTCTTACTATTGAGTTTCATGTAGCAGTAAAGCATTTAAAGTTCTGCGTAAGACTAGATTTAAAATGAGGTTAAATGTAGAAATGTATTTGATAATGAAGCTACCATCAGGACTAAAAATGCACAGCTTCATGAGGTACCCCATCAGTAAGGTTCGGTTTTCTGTGTGCAAGTGAATTCTTTGATGTAAGTGATGTAATCCTTTGTAGTAAGTGATGAGGTTATGTTGCAGGTGAAGGCAGAAATGGGTGGGGAAGTACCGCACAAAGTTGGTGCTCATGCCCTGAACCAGTTTTGAAGGAGTGGGAGAAACGCTTGCCAGTTTACTAAGCTAAATGGTGACTGAAGCTGGAGGAGCAATTGCAGTTTTAGTACGGAGCTGCCATCTGTAGTGACCTAAAACAGCATGGGTGGGGAAGGCGACAACTTACAACTTTTGATACTTCCCATGCGTAGAAAATGAGGATCAGACTGAAATTTTGTCCTGAGTGCATGTCAGTTATGCTACTCACATCCTCTGCTTAGGAAGACATTTTCTCAGAAGCTGATAAAGAGAAAAAATCTGTATCTGTTCAAGGCAAAATATAGTCAAATGTGAAATAGTCCCTTTTGGTCCCTAGCTGCTCAAGAACAAGGTAGGAATTATCTAGAGGTTAGTAAAATTATGCATTATAAATGTGTTGTCTGAACAATACACTTAAAATGCACAGTTTTAAAAATTAAATGGGAGTCCAATGAAATTTGCATGTTAAAACAAAAAACCCAAATATGTAAGGGGGAAGAATCCTTAAATTATTTTTTAAATACAACAGGGTAAGAAGATGGCAGCTTTAGCATATTGGAGCATTATGTGTAAATCCACATTATCTCCCTCATCTACTTTGTGGAATAAATTCAGTATTAAAAAGATACTGTAATGCTGCAAAGAACTTCAATGTCAAGAAAAAATGTAATGTCATAGCTTAAGGCATTTTGAAGAACTGTTTAGCAAAACTTTGCTTTCAGCTTCCTTATGCACATTATTTCTACTTCATGGTATGCTTTGTCAACTATTGCTCCAAGCTGCCCATTTGAACTAGCAAAGTAGAACTTAGTTAACAAATCTATTCCCTGCTACCCCCCGTCATTCTGCTTCAGTGACCTTTAACAGCCATGTTGTTGCTTACAGTGTGGTTATGTCAGAGATTATTCTCCATATGGCTCAAAGTCTGGAAAGAAAACAACAGTCCAAGGCTTTAGATTAGGTATTTTAATCATAATCTTTATCTTTAAGATACTCTTTTATTTAGAAAGTCTTTTAAGTATTTGGAAAGTACTCGAATGTATGACCTAGGTAATGCGGCTGACGGCACGGATGAATTCAGGAGAGCCACTACACTGCATTGCTGTCCCCTCACCCACTATTGTTTCATCAAGACAATGCATCAGTTCAGGTCACCACACAACAACTTGGCTCTAAGAACTGCAAGTGTTGAACCACCGGCGATGCTGGCACATGGAAGCTGCAGTCACAGCTGGGGTGAGGAACACGTTAACCGTTGGAAAAACTTAAGTTTTCCCTTGAAAGCAGACACAGGCCAGTTACACCCATGGTTTACATGCAAGGGGAAGTGGTATGAAAACCAGCCTGTTTCATCAAGACCCCTCTGGGAGAAGTTAACTTAAGAAATCTAGGTTGAGTAGCCTGCTAACAGAAGAAATCACAGTTAAGGTTTGGGAGGGGCAAAAAAAGCCCCAAGCCCAAAAATCTTTTAATTCAAATTGAGATACCCTTGATCATTTCTCTATTAAAAAAAGCCTTCCATTGTACTCGCAAGCAACTGACTGCCAGATCAAAAAGAACTAGCTCTTGCACTCCGGTAGGTACAGTTTCTGATTGACCGAAATGAAGAGCTGGTGTCAGCCTACAGATTGTCAGTCTTGAATCTTAGGGTTCAAGGGGTTTGAGTTTTCTGGGAATAACGATTAGCAGGAGATGTTGCAAGGAAAAAAGCTTGCATCAAGATGTCTTTATGAGAGTCACTGAATGCATAACCCTTCTCCAAAGGCAGGCTGCTTCCTACGTTAGATAGGTACCATTTACATCTGGTGTCATTAACCCTTTTTTTTTTTAAGAGCTGTCCAGTACTCGGCCATTAACTAACCAGAGAAGGGTGGTGGGGAAAAAAAACCCAAAGAAACCCCAAAAAGTTTATTATCTAAAGCTATGACACACATTGCACAACTTCAAAGTGAAACTCACTCCACACAGACAATCCCATTACTTAAGTTTTTATGTGTTTAATTATAGAGTACAGCAGCTGAAGAGATTTGCTTTCTGCAATTAAAATAATCCTGATTACTTTGGATTGTTTTTTTCTTCAGGCAACTAGTCTTCTCAAATTCAATGCTGAACTCAAATTCTTTTGAAGAGAGAAGAAAAAAACATTGGTTATAACAATCTCTGTATGAAATTATTTGTTAAACGTGCTCCAGGTGGACCAATTTTCTGCACTCAAGTCACGAGTTACCGTAGTGTTAAAGAGACAGCACATCACTGCTAGCCTTCAGCATCTTCTACCCCAGCTACTTACATTCTGTGTATTTTTTCATGATCAACAAATTTGTTCAAGTTAGATAAGTTATCCCACCACTTAAAAAGAAAGGTCTCTACAATTAGTTTAAACCACGGAGTAATCTTAACTTCATTCTTGGAGGCTTTGTCCATGAGCTGTTTCAGTTCTTTCTGTGTCACGTAGCAGTAGCTTTGGATCTCGTTAGGGTCGGGATTCAGCGTTACGTCCTTCTGTACAAACAAGATGTAGTCTATCTCGTGTTCCCCCCAGATCCCGTCAGACTTGGCCTTGTAGTGGATTCGTGTCAGATAGGAGATTTCTTCTGGAGTTACCTACAACCAGAACGCTTGTCAGAACCAGTGCCAAGCCAGAACAACTGCACGCCAGGCATTACAGAAGAACTACCAGCTATTACCTTCTTCCTTAGAAATTGTTTCCCCCCCAAGGGTAACAATTGCAATGTACTTCTTCACCAACAATTGCTACAAAAGAATTTTTTATTGTACTTTGATGATGAGTTGCACAGCATTTCTTTAGTCAGACTCACCCTGTAATATTTTGAGTGGATTTCTTCTATACAGTAAGATTTAAATAATGTTTACCAGACCTTAACGTGCACTTACTGAAGCGCTGGTGAACACAAAACACTTGCACCTGCCCCTTGCCTCCCAAGGAAAACACCTGACAGCTACTCAAAGCTGTGGAAAAGAGGTTTCGACCACAAGTATATTTCAGCCAGCTTCACCCTGCCCTCTGTGCACTCCCAAGGTGCCACCAGAAAGGAAGGTGCCAGCAGCAGGCTGTGTGATTGCTCTGGAAGAAAATCCGCCTGCCCAGGCCACCCTACTTCCCATAGGGAACTCGGGATTGCAGCGGGACTCGTGCAGGGGTGCTGGCAGCAGCTGACAGCGATGCCCTCCAGCAGCATGGGTTGTACAGAACGCGAATGGCCCCGAGGAAGGGCGGCACATCACCTTCCAGCCTGGAGGAAGGGCAGCATGTCACCTTCCCCTGGGCAAGCAGGATGGCCCGGCTGGAAAACCCGTAGGCACCCACAGTCAGACCGGGAGCAACGCGATCCTTCCTCACTGTGCGATTTACTCTTTGGCTCGTAGTTAGTTTGAGCAGTGGAATGTTCTAACACACCGTTCAGCGGTATCAGCTTTTGAGACTGGAATACAGATGAAGAAGTCTCAAATTCACTGAGCTCTCTACACGTCCAAAGTTAAATTCATTTTCAGGTTTCAGGCTGGCCCTGCCTGCCAGATGGTAACCCTGTAAATTGGCAAACATTGGCAAGAATTCCCTTTTCTCCCTCCCTCCTTTACCTGCTCCATGGGAATTCCTAACTCTGCTTTCAGTCGTCTCTGCGCTGCTCTCCGAACACCAATGGCATTATCTTCTTCCAGTTCTAGTGGATGGCTCAGAGGATGACTGCAACAAGTGTTGGTAAAACAATCTGCAAGAAGTTTGTATCAGTACATTTTCGACATGTATAAAGCATTGCCAAAAAACAAACCAAAACCACCCAAAAAACCCACCACCAAAAAAACCCCAGAGATGTAGGACAGTTATTCAACACATCACAGCTTTGTTTCTCTTCTGTAGAGAAGGGTCAGAGAGGAAGGAGGATATTATCACCTCTATTTTTATTTCCACATTTTGCCCCAAGATTTGCCTGTACCAAGTACTACTTTGCACGTGTTTTGACGCACATGAACGCATGCCTTCTCACACCCAACACAGCATCTACTCAGAGAGACAGTTTGGAAGGCACTTGTTTATCCTGCAAACACTAATTAAAAAAACTTTTGGGACTTTATATGCAACGGAATATTGAAAATACTCCCTGAGCTTCAAGACCAGCTACCTGAGCAAGTGCTTCAACGCCACTCAGCTGGTCTTGCAGCCAAGAAGGTAAACAACGCACGCTCTGCCCTTGTATAAACAGGATCACACAAGTCAGGGAGCGATCATTTCCCAAGCGTATGTGTAATAATTAGCTAGTGATCCCATTATCTGACTTCATCCACCAGATGACAGGTACATCTCGAACTCTTAAAAGCGTCTCCTCTCCAAAGACGTAAATTCTAAAAACTCAGAATGAGTTACGCTGCAATATCAGACCGGCACAGTTTAAAAATCTTGATTTAAATAAAATATATGTGTAAAACAATGTATTTCAGTACTAACCTGGAAATGTAATTTTTGCATTTGACCTCTGCTGCAGCAACAGTTTATTTTCTGTATTAAATAAGAAAACACTGAAGGCTCGGTGCAGTAAACCTAAAAACAAACAAAAAAAAAACAAACCCAAGAGAGCTATTTAACAGGAGAAAAGAAAAACACATGAAGACAGAGTTTAAGGGCTTAGAATGACCTCATTTTTGGGTAATCTAAATTTGAAATTCATACACATTAAAAAGCAAGCATTTGGTAAAAAAGAGTTATTTAGGTTTCTCTGTCAGCTTATGAAAAACATTATGGAATTAAAAAGGTACTAAGAACAAGAATGCAATAGAAGAGTTCTACTAAATTCGGTCAGTTCGTCATTCCGAAGATGCAAATTTGAGCAAGCTTCCAAGGAGGGCTCAGCAGCCATAAATTTACTATCAAGAAGGGATGACTCAACCCCCCCTAAAGAATTGTATGGAATTTCAAGAAGCTTTAGGAATTGCAAAAGTACAAAATTCCTCAAAACCAGTACAATTGCTGCTTTCTGCAACTTTTGTTATTCCTCACTCTTCAGGAAGATGCTTCCCCTGAGTATGGAAAAGGAGGTCACAGACTGTTGTGACAGATTTGTGAATCTGATCAACCTCAAATAAAACCCACAATCAATTAGAATTACAACAATGAGATAAACCCCTTTCCTATTAGCAGTATTTGAAGCAGAACTCTGTGTGAACTACTTAAAAGAATCAAAGTGTCTGCTATTTGAAAAGAACTGCGCAAAGAAGCAAGCAGCATTCTTTAGAAAAAGCTACACAGAATCAGGTATCTATAATAGGAAAATAATACTATTTTATCATCAAAACGTGACTCAAAAATATTTATCAAGACATACAGCTTATGTCTGCAATCACACGTTTCTCTCTTTGCTACCACCTCCAATTGTGTATTCCTCCAAACTGCAGTATTTTAAAATCAGATGTGGTATGCTGGGGGAGGAGGGGGGTGCGGGGAAGCACTTCCTTTGGTTTGATCAACACCCACCTGAGATTCAGGCTTTAATTTAACCATGACTATATTTCAGAAAATATTCGATCCACTTCACGGTTCAATCAGACGGTAAGCAAGCCGTACCTTTATCGATGTTTTCATTCAAGTGACAGTTTTTCTTGGTATCCGCTCCAATCTTCTTGTCGTTTTCATCGATAAGGATGCACATCTCTGCCAAGAGCTGCACCTGCTGCTCGTCCAGGTGATCTGTGCTGACCTCAGGCATCGTGACGGCAGCACACGCTCCACTGAAAAAAAACCCAACGAAAAGAAGAGTCCTTCAGCGACGGCATCAGCTACGAGGCTCCGGGCGAACTGGGGGAAAGAAGCCGGCGCCTGGGTCTCCGACACGGTGGAAACTGAGCGCCCACTGCATTTTGGGAGTTTTAGATGCTTCTGGACTTCTCCGAAACTTCGCACCCACGGTACCACAGGTCGCGACGCGGCGCGGGGGTGCTCAGCAGGCTGCTTCTTTCTCTCCCCGAAGCTCCCGGCAGCAGCTGCCTCGGCACGGACGCGCCAAGCGCGGCGCTTCGGTGCGCTGCTGGTGCACGGCACCCAGCTCCGGACCTCACCCCGCTGAGCCCCGCAGCCCACCCCGCCGGCGCGCTGCCGCCGGCCGACGCTCACGCCGGTGGGTTCCCCCCCATCAGTCAGAGCCCGGCAGCGAGGGGTCCTGGACCAGGGCACGCGGCCCGAGGCGCCTCCAGACCCCCACCTGCCCCTCGCAGCCTCCCGCCCCGTCACGCCCCCCCGCAGCCCCCCGCCCCCGTCAGGCCC
>Ga0065711_1038247_pt1 | contig 18977 bp, 7 predicted proteins | sample Hoacrofraction12_FD_59098 | JGI IMG/M metagenome (GOLD analysis project Ga0065711, IMG submission 59098) | Hoatzin crop microbial communities from Cojedes, Venezuela - Epithelial fraction 12 v2 (version 2) | ecosystem: Host-associated > Birds > Digestive system > Esophagus > Crop | place... | reverse complement strand
GGGAAGGTGTACCGAATATGGTTATTGCAAAGACTAGATACTGTGGAGAAAAAAGCTTAGGAACAGAACCTGTTTTACATATCCTGTATAGATAATCTTTACTTAAGAGGCATATATGTAAAAAGATTCTCCTAGGTAACAGTAAATTCCATAAAGCTTGTGCATTTTATGGTTAATGTTTCTTTTATGCCCTGCTTTTACTACAGTTAACAAAACTAGTGTATTGTAATGGAAGAGTCGAAAGTATGATCATTTTTTTTTAGTCAGCTGCACGGTATGTTTAACTGGACTGTGACATTTAAGCAACAAAAAGGAATACCATTCAGATTGCTCCATGGAAGAAGTAGTAATTTTCTTGGACACCTGTAATTTCATCATCTGCTTATTTTTGTGCCAATCCCACATACTGCAGATGATTTTGGCAGTTTGGCATGATAAGCATGTTAAGCTTTCTGCATGAAGGACACTAATATCTGAAAAAAGTTCAATACTAGTGTAAATAAAACACTTAAATGTTTTGTTTTTCATTATGTAAAACCCCTTTGTTGTTGTTTGTGACAGTTGTTGCTGGTGTAAGTATAGCAAATCCAGCTGTACTAGTCACTCAGTGCCCTTGCTAGGGTTTTTTGTCAGTTAAAATTATATACAGTACTCTTCAGTAGAACTCCAGACTTGAAGAACCTTGGAAAGCACTGATGTAAGTTGTGTATTTTTAAGTATAATGTATGAACAAGTTTGACCTTGCTGGAAATGTGTCCAACATTATAGTGAGTTTCATACAGCAAATACTGTTAAAACAACAATAGTGGAACAGGTGAGAAATAGTAATAAACTTTGCTGCTACTGTCTCTAACTAAAGGAAGAAAAGAAGATGTTGTGTGGCTGCTGCTGTATGAGATCATTTCCATTGGCTGAAACAACAAAAGCAATCCTATTATTTCTCAGCAATACTTCTATAAAACAGATGCATATTAGCCTTTAATGGGATCACAGTCTTTAGTTGTTGTCATCCCTACTCGTCACAGTCCCTCACTATGGCTTTCTTTACTTTCCGTACTGCGGCAGAGTGCGCAGTCGAGGAAGCGGAATTGGCTCTGGCCCCTGGGCATGCAGAGCTGCTGACTGGTTTGACCTCTTGTAGGTGCTGAAGGGCAGTGGCTGTCGCCACGGTTGGAACAAATGCAGCTCCTCTCAGTAGCGGACCTTAAGACTATATGATCTTATTGAGGAATGCTAATGTGAGTGATATAATGACCAGGGAAAACAGTGATGGCACTATTGAAATTGACAGATTTTTTTTATCTATATTAAATTTTTGAGATTTGATTGGAGAAATGATTGGAGTGAAATGTAGAACAACTTTAAGTGTATACATTTGAGACTTGCATAATAATAACTGGGAAAGAAGTGTCAGAGTTGTGAAACAAAGGGAGCAGATAACCAGTCAGTGTATGTGGCCAGATAGCTAGGGCAGAAGTGTTGGTACGAGGTCTCATCAGCCAAATTATTTCTACCATAATGATGTTGATGCCTGAAACTCTGACTCCAGCTGCTCGTCTCTGTCCTGCTGGCTTGTATTTTCAGCAACCACCTTGCAGGAGTTTCAACCTAGGATACTGGGTGTGTTAATGAAGGAGGGAGGGAGCCCATGGACCATGGCCTCTGGAAGATGAGAGATTCAGCAGAAGACAGAGTAGAAGATTAATTAATCGGAGTCTGCCCTGTCCATCAGCAGTACCGTCAGTGGTTCCGAGTATGCTCTCTGCTAGCACTTCTGTCAGTGTGTTTAGTTGCTGGCTTTGGCAAGATCCATCCCATACAGGTGCTGTTCCGTGGTTGCATGGTAGCTGCTTTGTTCATTTTTGCTGCTTACGATGCAGGTGTTACTATTCCCCCATAGACCTAAATGTGTTTGGCTGTGATTGCAATTAATCTAGAACAGAAAGCTGGTCATTAAGAAATAGCCTTACATTTAATGAACCATGCCAGACAAAGCTCAGACTCAGAAACCTGCTGATGTTGATAGAAATCTTGAAGAAGATTATGGGTGCTGCAGTGGGTCTCTGTGCAGCTGACATTAGAGCAACCTTCTGTACTTCAGCATCAATTTTTTTGTTCTTTCATGGTGAGTAGGTAGATAATGATGAAACTTGCACTGCTTGATGTTGTTCTCCTCTTTGTCCTTGAGTAAAAACACATTTTAAAAGTGATTCTCTTGGGTTCAAATGTCCATTTGTAAACAGCCTGTAAGAGAAAGGCCATCCTTGAATTTATTTTACCAGGAATCCCCTAACTTCTAGTGAAATGCAAGACTTTTGTCCTAGTGGAGTAAGCTACAGTATTGCCTTCCAAAGCCTACAAAGTCTCTTTCCCCAAACAAAAAAACAACAGATAGTGAAATCTGATGTTTCCTTTCTCTTCTATGAGATCTTCATTCTTTTCTGCATGGGAACTCCTGAATACTACCATGAGTAAGTTCTGTGCTTTCTGGGACTGCTGTACTCTCTGAAGTCTTGTTGCGAGTGCCAAAACAGAGAGGACCATCCACAGCAGATTTTCCTAAAATCCTAAAATTTTTCCTAAAAATCTGCATTGAAAAAGCCATTTCAGCTCTTTGAGACTTGTACTAATGTTGTCAAGCACTCATCTGAAATTTGTTTGTTCTTGTCTGTTTTTAACTGTACCTGTTTAACTCTTGGCATCATCAACAAAAATACCTATCTATGCATTTTTTTTATTTAGCATTGTGTCCTGTGTAGGCAATCCAACATGAAATAGGATATAGAACTTAAGATAAAGTGCACCTGTATCTCTTGGTGTGGTTAGAGTATGGACCTGGGTGAGCAAAAGCCGAGGCTGAGTTTTTATGGCCGGTCACTGGCTGTGAGCAGTGCCTCTGCGACTGAGGTTCCTCCAAAAACCTCTGCCAATATGTGGGTGTCTTGTACTTCCCCTGATGGAAAGAATGTCCTTACTGTTCCACTTAGGTTTGTCAATGTAGTTGCCCCCCTGGCAGCTTGCCCAGCTGCTTTGTTTGTGATCTCTCCTGCTTACAATGGTAGGTGTTTGTCACTCTTGTTGTATTGTTTCTCCTGCTCTGCTTTCCTGGCAGATGTTCGTACCTACCACGTGGCTCGCTATTCTCTGGGTCAGAAAGCCTCTTGAATGGTGGTAGGGCTTTTGTCCATCTGAACTAGTGATCCCCTCACAGCACTGGCTGGAGCTTTGTGATAGTCTGATCACACTAAATACAAAGGGTCTTCCATTTTGCAGAACGTGTTCTTTCCTATTTTCAGTAACTCTTCCAGTTAATGATTAGTTTACTTTATAATAAATATCAATGTCCTGTATTGTTTGTCATACTGATAAACAGATCTTTGTGTATGGATACATCGTAGTTTGGTAGGACAAACTCACCGGAATATCTAATAATGAGCTAATTCTTTTATTATAGATGGAAAGGCCACTACACTGCACACTTGCTAGTTGTAATAAATTAGTTTAATTTGAAAATGGATCCAGAAATTTGTTTCATTGCACTAACAGTTAAACCTGTTAAGAGCAAAGAAATTAGGTAGCAACATGTTACTTAATCTTTTTTAATGTATATCTTAATGTGGTGTAAGGATTTTTAATCTGTATTCAAACTGAGAAGTTATTATTCCTTAAGAAAGATTGTTGTTTATATTTAAATAACAATTGCTAAAGAAAAGAATGTGCTGCGCTAATTTTTATCCTTTCCCCATCTCCTGCATAGCCTGGGAAATAAAAAATCCTGTGTGAAGACTGATCTTGTTTTGGTGATAGTTAACAGTAAAACTCCATTTATCTGCTTTCATTTCTTTGACATGGCTAACTTCTAATAAATGAGCTCCGTGCTCTTCAATTGAGACTCAGTGATGTGTGTATTCTGGTTTCATAATCACATTTAAATGATTAGCCAAGTAGAAAATTGCATGCTCAGTAGAAAAATAAATTGAACGGGGTAACATTGTAATACTAATCTTCACTAAATTGTAGCAAAATGCTTTGAAATGGAAGAAACATGTATTTTATGGTGTATTTTACTACTAGCAGAAGGTTCTCTAGTTTGCATTTGTATACAAATATTTTTTTTATCCTGTGCTTAATTAGGTGAACAAATGAAAATAAGTCTTGAAATTCAGAACATATGTTTGGAGTTTTGTACCCAGTTTCTGGTTTGGGAATCTTTTAAATGTATAAACTGCAAATACCGTAGGTGTTCTCTCCCTTCTTATGGTTTCATCCATTTTCCCAGTCTCTTCAGGATTCTTCAGGATCTGCATAGTTTTGGTAGGAATTATAAACTATCCAGGACTGCACTAATTTTGGCAGATTTTCCCCTGCTCTTAGGACATGCTGAACATCAGTTATGTTCTAAACAAACTACTTCAGGGTGCTTGATGGCACAAATTACACCAGCCTAAAGACAATTGTGGTCACAAACAGCTTGGGTACATCCTCTAACACTTACCCTGTCATGATTACAGGGCAGTCTGTGCTTCTTGTCTCTCAGAACACTGGATGTTCAGATCGCATTTTCTTGGTTTTAATCCTCAGAAGGATTTTGAAGATTACTGTTGCTAGTACAGGGCTTACTCCTAGTGCCAAGTTCATCACACTGCCTGCTCTGAGAGCTGAAAGTGATCTTGCATGGGGTCTGTGCACCATAAAATCCTGTGATCAGAGGTTGTCTTAAAAGTTATTGCTTTAAAGTGCAAAATATTTAGGAAGAGATCAATTTTAAGTTGTCTTAATGATAGATATCCCACACTGTCATAGAGGTACCACACTTCTCAAAGTCCAAGAGTTCCTAGGGATGAACTGTGGGTCTCTGCATTCAGCTGACTTCTGTAACTGAGGACCTTTCATCTGTAACAATGTTTCTTTAGGCGCCTGCAGGGATTTCTGACTTGTGTGTGGGTGCTCATGCCAAACTGGTTAGAGACAGACTTGGGAAAGAGTCAGCCACAGGCATGGGACTTGGGAGAGTGAAGGGAAGGAACTGGAATGCTGAAGGAATCGCAGCTGTCAAGTGGCCAGGCAAGAGCAGAGCTAAAGAGTAGGAAATTGCAAAGCTAGTGTCATAAAATAGAGTGCAGGGGAAACAAGCAGGACTCGGCTGGTGTGTGTGGGGCGAGAACTATAGCAGGCAGAAGAAAGATCAGACTTGTAAGAACAACTGTAGGTGAAGACCCTCCCTCATGTTAGATCCCACTCATGCTAGGCCTTGGTGACCTGACACAGGTGTTTGACAATGGCCATGTTGTCCAGACAGCTTTTGGCTGGCCTGATGCTTTTTTTGATCTTTAGAGACTTCTGCGAGACCAGGTCAAGGTCTTTTGAGCCGTATTTTTGTGTGTGACTTGGTCCCTAGCATCATTGGCGTAATGTGATTTTCTTCTATTTGTCATAAGTTTAAAATGGTAGCCAATGTATGTGTGAGATGAGATTTAAGTTAATGGTCTTCTACTGTAGCGCTATTGATTGTGATATGTTCTTGTTGAAATGAGATGTTTTGATTACTTTATAATTTTGAATCACATGCAATACTGGGAGTAGCAACTTTTTTTCACCCCTAGACAAGCACATTGCGATAGAAGTCAGATACAGATGCCAATGTCTATGAAAATGCAATGCAGAGTCCTTTTTCCTCTTTCTAAGCACATTCTTTTTCTTGTCCTAGAAGACTTAAATGACAGCTGGTTGAGTGTTGGGATGTGCTGTCAGCCAGGGTGGAGCACTTCAGGATTAACAGATGGACTTTGTTTTTGATTGAGAAAGGTTGGGTTTTAGGGGAGAGGGGAGGGAAAGGAAGATTCCTTGCAACATTCCTTTAGTCCTCAAAAACTTGCATTTTTTTTAAATAGTATGATCCTGGCTAACTGCAGGTGCAACACAGGTACATAAACCAGAAATGTGTAAGATTATTAGCTTCACATCCATATTTGTAAGATCTATCTTAAAACAATGAGAAGGAGGGGGGAACACTGTTCTTGAAAAAACAATCTATTTATTGGTGCTAATGGAAACCCATGTCAAAGTAGAGTAATGCAGAAATAGATGGAAAATGTGAAACAGGCAGAAAATAGGTCTAGCTCTGCATTTTTTTCTAAATGAATGATAAATATTTTTTGCTTCTAAAAGCCAGATTTGTACACATAAGCACTGAGTACAATGTGTTAGAAATTGCCAAACTGTCAAAACTGTTTGAGTTGATGTTTAGAATGTATCACATCGAAGATGTAGTGAAGCCATTGCAAGGCTAGACAGTGTGGATTGGTTTGGTCTGCCATCTTTTCTCAACCAGACCTGAGTATTTTTGTTTCTCACTTATCCTTCCTGCCCATGCTCAGCCAGGTCTCCTTAGGTGTGCCTTCCTGTGAAGGGGCCCTAGAGTTTCCGCATCAAAAAATGAGGTGCTGTTTCCAGAGAAGCTGCAACATTGTTTTACGTGCATTTTCACTAATACTCACATTTATTTGAAAGGCAAACCACAATGAGTTTCTTCTGTGGTAAAGAGAAAGTGGGAAGGAAAGTGGGAGAATTCACCTGCAAATTGTGATGTGTCACAGGTATTTCATAGCTTATTGGTACAGAGGTGCACTGGATGTGCTTGAGCAAGAAGGATCTAAACAGTATTCTGAGACATGGCTTGAAAGAAACTGAAAAGGCAGCTGGTGTCAGATAGAGCCCCAGCTTGTGTTTTCTTGTTTGGTAAACCTATCACAAACCATAAAGAACTTAAACTTCCGCATGGCAAGAATAGACTTGCTATGCTCATTGATGTTTAACTAGTGCCTGAAGCAAATGCAAATGGATCTGGCAATTTTGGGGTGCTTTTACTTCCCTAGAAGTGACAAACATAAGGGATGTGATGTTACTGAGGAGCTTTTCAGGTAACTGCAACCCAAAAGAAGTAGGAAAATCGGAGAGGTGGGATGGGAGGGGGTCTTGCTCCTTTCCATCTGCTTTCCTCCCTCTGTCTCAACAGTCAGTTTGAATTCAGGCAGCCCTAAGTGAACAAGCAGAGAAAAAATTTCTGTGGTGTCAGCCTGATACAGGACGTGGGGCAGAGATAAAGCAAGAACCTACAGTTTTGGGTAAACCAGGTTATGTGGTGGACTTCAGCCTTAAGATTTAGAAAATAAGCAACATTAGATGATGTTTGGTGGTGAGCTTTGCAACTGTATCCCAGGAAGATACCTAAGAGATTACTGGCTTAAACTGCTTATTGAGCCATATAAAAGCTGGTGGCGGATCTTAACCTTGTTTAACAAGTTGATAGGGAGAGAGACCAGAAGCCTATTTTGCAAATAGACCCTCCCGATTCCAGATTTCTGGAGTCACTTTCTGAAGATTGTTTTTTGGTATGTGACCAAACCTTTGTCTCACAGTTATTTAGTAAGGTGGTTTGTGTTTGGTTGTTTTTTTTTTTTTTTTATCACAGCACAGATTTGTTAAAGGAGAAGAGAGGGGACTGTAGTATCCTTTGTCCCCCTGTTAACTTCATATAGTGTAGCACATGGGCTCAAGTCCTGTGATGGAAATTCCCTCCCTTCCATTTTTAGCCCCTGTGGTTCTATGTACCTCTGAATATGATGAGAATGGGCCCATGTAAACGTCATGAAGTTCAAGGCCAAGTACAAGATTCTGCAGATGGGTCGGGGCAATCTGGAACATGTTGCCAGAGAGGTAGTGGAGGCCTCATCCCTAGAAAGGTTCAAGGCCAAGTTAGATGGGGCTCTGAGCAACCTGATTTAGTTGAAGATGTCCCTGCTCGCTGCAGGGGTTGGGCTAGATGACCTCTAAAGTTCCCTTCCAACCCAAAGCATTCTATGATCCCAAGCACAAATACAGCCTGGGCAGAGAATGAATTGAGAGCAGGCCTGAGGAGAAGTAGTCGGTGGTGTTGGTTGACCAGAAGCCCATTTGCACTCGCAGCCCAGAAAGCCAACCACATCCTGGGCTGCATCTCCAGCAATATAGCCAGCAGGTCGAGGGAGAGGTTTCTGCTCCTCTACTGTGCTCTGGTGAGAGCCCAACTGGAGTCCTGTGTCCAGCTCTGGAGTCCCCAGCCCAGGAAAGACATGGACCTGTTGGAACAGGGCCACAAAAATGATCAGAGGGCTGGAACACCTCTTCTATGAGGAAAGGCTGAGAGAGTTGAGGGTACTCAGCCTGGAGAAGAGAAGGCTCCAGGGAGACCAGCCTTCCAGCACCTGAAGGGAGCCTACAAGAAAGCTGGAGACAGACTTTTTGGAAGGGCGTGTAGGGATAGGACAAGGGGTAACGGCTTCAAACTGAAAGAGGGTAGATTTAGATCAGATAAAAGAAAGAAATCCTTTACTGTGAGGGTGGTGAGGCACTGGCACAGGTTTCCCAGAGAAGTTGTGGATGCCCCCTCCCTGCCAGTGTTTGAGGCCAGGTTGGATGGGGCTTTGAGCAGCCTGGCCTAGTGGAAGGTGACCCCCCTCCATGGCAGAGGGGGTGGAACTAGATGATCTTTAAGGTCTCTTCTGACTCAAATCATTCTCTGATCCAAATTTGTTATATTGCTTCCTGAATAACTCTCCAGAGCCTGGAGCAGATGCTTAATTTTGCAGTGAAATTAATGGGTCCTGGATCACTTTCTGCTCTTCCACTGCAGCATCCTTCAGTACAAACATCTCTGTCCACTCCCTGACAAAAATAGCAGAGTAAAAGAATTGCTACCCTGTTAATACTAACACCGTACTGTTTTTCTTGGTTTTGCCTGTCTTGCAGGAAGGCTCCTAAGAATATCTGTGCTTTCTGTTGGACTAAAGCACCTGAAGAATTGTTCTCCAGAACCGGGATCTAATTAGTAACAGTGTTGTAACTGCAAATTGTAGTTTTCCTGGAAGATTCAGTGTAAGATGCAGAAAACAGAATTGCAGTCCTAAAGCTGCAGCTAAAACACAAATCTTGTGCCAAGTTCACTTAAAAAATAATAGGTCTGTTAATCAGTTGCCATAGGGAAATTTGGTTCAACTAAGTACTGTAGGAGTAAAAAATTCTCTACTATATTTTTGCTATAAAATCTCTCCAGCAGTGAATAAAAGCAAAGAACTTAGCCGTTTTTTCTTTTTCCAAAGCATAAATGATTCCAGAGGTAGCAGGTCGAACAGCTCCAGGACTAGGAAATGACAAGTTCCTTTTATTGTTTTTGTTGTTGGGAGTTTTGTTGGTATTAAAGATGCAGAAGAACTGTTTTGTTTGAGCACTCTGTAGGATGCTGAATCACAGAGCCAACATTCAGCTATTCAGCTAAATCACTGTTTAGCCTTACAATTGTTTCTTTTGGGGAGCAATTGCAGGTAGGAGGTAGAAAGTTCAGAGTAACTATTTCTCTACTGTGTTGAACACAAGCTCTATGCCTGTTGTACGCGCTTGCCTCTGAAGTATAAACAGTTTATACTGTTGAAGTGTTTTGGGAAAGCAGTGAAGGTATTGGAGGAAAGATGTGATTTGTAGCTATTTAAACTTCTGTATTTAGTTGAAGGAGAACTACTATTTCATTTCCATTTACACTTAACTGGTTCAGCTCCAAAATTGATGCTGAACCAATGTATGGATTGATCTAAAGTATATGGGATCTGATATGCAAAGTATCTTTGTTTGCCTAGTGCCCCATAAAGGCTGAAGCTGTGCAGGCCTGAAGAGTTTTTGTGGCAACACCAATCTTCAGCAGAGGTCGATGGGCGAAAGCTGTGAACCTTGCTGGTAGCTGCTTCCATTCCCATTGTCTGTGTTCAGCTGATTTGCTGTTTCCCACAGCCTCCTCCAGTTCATCTGGCTGCCATCATCAGCTTGGGTGGGAAGGCAGCAGCCGCAGCCAGAGGACCTTGTGAAAGCTGGGGGGGAGAGACGGGAGCGCACAATACTGAGTTATTGTGACTTGCTCTCCTGTTCCTCATTTTCACAGCCTCTGCTGTCTGGTAAGCACGCTGGTAGGAGCTGCCAGGTGCAAGAAGTGAGATGGGAACTGAACAGAGCCACGTATGGGAAGAAGACTGAATCCTAAAACTGTCCATGATGGCTCTGCTAAGAGTGTAATCGTATGGGGACAGCTAGTTGAGAAGACAAAGATCCCAGTCAAACCATTTATATATTTTCATCTGCTGAGTGTGTTACTGTATGACCTATTAAATACATAATTGTGCAATGAGCTAACAGAACATTTTTGGTGAGAGAATGTACTTTTCAGCTGGGTTTTCCCACACAGTAATTTTTTCTGCCAGCCTCTCCCTACTGACACTCAAGACATTTTGAACTTCTTTGCTGCTTTTGATTAAATATGACAGAGCAGAAACAGTTCAAAGCTAGTTTTCCACAAGCTTCATGAAAATAGGTGGACAGACAAATTCACATTCACAGTTTATCCACTGTAGTGAGAGCTTACCTGTATTACTACACCGCAAAGAATCTAAGCGGGGATGGGGAGCAGACAGGGTAAGTTCCAATGTTCACAAAGTGGCTTGCCTAATTGTGTCACATGCTCATAAAACAGTTCTAGCACCAACTTTTGTTAAAGTTTACCAGAAAGAAAGTTGAGAGCCAGCTCAGAGGCTCTATTCACAGATGGGAAGCACACTGAAGAACCAAAGAGGTTTTTTGTTCCTTTTATGTTACACAGTTACTGAGACCACGTACCCAATGGGAATACATTTCTCATCTTCACAAAAATAGGGTTATGGCATAGGCAGGGACCCCTAAAAAGTTAAAAAATAGACATCATGGAATGTCCTATCCACAGACTATTCTTTGTGTGGCTCTCCCTTTGTAGAACTTAAGTCAATACTGCCCATGGTCTCCAGACCTCCTCCCGTGGGGAGCTAATGGTGCTTTCCAACAAACATCCAGGGATCAGCTCTTTGATTTTTTTATTGTTTTTTTTCTGATGTTTGCATTTCCTTGCTTATTACTTCCTACTCCCTCTTATATGTGCTTTTGTTCCACTCGTGTCAATGGAAAGCAGGATTTATTTTTGTTAGTTTGGTGTTTCAAGATCTGTGGGGTTTTGTTGTTTTGTTTTGTTTTTTTTTCCTTGGCTTTGTTGTTCAATTATCTTCCACGCAACGGGGCAGGTGGTTTTACGGTGTAGGCAGAGGGAAAAGTGAAACAGTGACTAGTAACTGCTGGTACAAGTTGAGGGGTATAAACAGGGTGGCCCCAGGTTCCTTCAGAAATCATATTGAGTGCTTTTGGACGTGCAGCAGGAATAATATGCAGGCAGAGTAACCGGCACAGTGCTTCAGCTGTTAAGAATACCAAGTCTCCGAGGTTATAATCCTCAGAACGAAACAAGTATGCAGTGTGCCAGGAGGAGGGACGTGCATTTTTAGTTTATCTCTGAGTGAGAGGACAACTATCAATCTTCTACCTAGCAATGAACAGAAAAACTGGGTTTTTATTTAGAAAGAAATTAGACTGGCATGAGGTCTTGCATATTTATTACAATGAGATATTTTGTTAAACAGTGGTTAATTATTAGTGAGCTGGGAAGCCTGTCGAATATGAGATTTCCTTTAAGTCTGCTGTAGGCTGTTGTGAACACTCACTTGAAGGACCTGCAGTTTTTCACATAGTTTTTGTTTTTTTATCTGTAACGGGCTTTGTGTCTTAAGGGTCACATTATGAACTCAAAGCAATATCATCCTCTCCCATGACATAGGATGTAAGCACTTAATTTTATGTATTGGACTAGTCATTTTTTGAAGTAAAACAAAAATCTGGTGGGAAAAGTTTGAAGTTTTATTATTTCTGTTTAAGAAAGCAATAATTGGAGTGTATGTTATCCTAGGATATGGATAGACATTTAAAATATGTAACGGCAATGTATATGTTAGACGTAAGAGAACAGTAGTAAAAAATTAATTCATTTTACGCTAAATGAGTAGGCATGGAAACATCCTACTGTACTCATTTTATTCGCTGCGGTGCAGGTGTTGCTTATAACTGAGCCTTTTGAAAATGAATAGCATGTATTTACACTGGTCATAGCAGCACCGTGCAAACCGGAGATGAAGTTTAAAAATATGCTTAAACACATGGAAGGAACTGAAAGAAAAACAAGTGTTTTCTTTACTAATTTTTTTGGACTAATGGCCATCAACTAAAGAATCAATAGTGCAGTTGCAATCCGTTTTGTGCATGGCAGTTTGAATTCTGAAGGTTTTGGGAGCATTAAAAAGGTTTGATCTATTTTTGATATTTGATACATTGGTGAATGTGATATTTTGATTAGTGTGTTTATATGTGCCCATTTGTCAAGGAGAAAGATAAAAATTAACCATAATGTTCAGTAACTAAACATTTTCATAAAAAAGGAGAATTTGTTGGGTTTTTGTACACAATTTTAGACAGGGCAAGACTGTTTAGGTTTACTTTTTGTTGTAGCTTAAGAACAACCTCTAGTAAGAGTTTCTGCCTCTGAAAGTTTTGGTTCAAATCATTTATTCAGTCTTCCATCTGTTTACTTTTTAAAACTTAAATGACCAATTTGCATAAGGCGAGTCTATACTAGGTCTATCTGGTAGATCAAGGTGATGTCTAAACTTCATTACTTGGTTAAATGATTGTTTAAATTGTATTTGTAGCCCTTCTATTGAATGGACACTTTCAGAGAGTCTTGGTCAAAATTTTTAATTCTAGTTTCCTTACGTTTGGATTCAGAAGCCTAATTTAAATGCTGTACTACAAATGACCATTAAGTCACTAGGGTTATACAGAACTTGTTAACCACCAGATTGCTCAACAAGCTTTATTTATCCTTGTCTTATTTTATTTCCCTGTTACATAGCCTTACAAACTTGTTAGACACAATCTTCATTGGATTTACCTTTGCCATCTTTGCAACCACTGAGAAAAAGCAATGTCACACGAAAAAAGAGAAAGGGTGTGTACTTCTGATTTTAACTTCTATTTACAATTTCTACTAGTTCAGTCTTAAAACATAATTGAATAATGTACTAGTGCTGAAGTAATGTGCATGGTAGAATGCTCGCTTTCACTTGTGTCAAATCCTGAACTCCCAGGATAAGTGCAGGGTTAGAAGGGTAGTTTTGCGTTGTTTGTTCTTGAAACAAAAGTGTTCTTTTGAAGTTGGTATACAAAAGTCATGTGACCCTTTCAGAAAAGAATGGGGAAGAAAAACACTTCCCTCTTACAATAAGTTATAAATAAGTGTTGTATTAGAACTGTAGCATTGCCTCAAAACTCTGTGGTCTTAAGAACTGGGTGTTTACATAGGTAAGAACATATAAGGATGATGGTTACAAACAATGAGCTACTTGTATGACCTATTTCCTAATGTGTGTATTCATATACATTTTTAAGCACCTTTTAAAAAATGTTTTAGTCATTGACTTTTTTAATACTTGTGATATGAAAATAAATTAAGGCATGATGATTTTTCTGTGCGACTTTTTTGTAGTAGGATCTGAACTGGCAGATTTTATTAGGTTACATTTTCTGTTTTGCACATTTATTTTTTTATAAACAGAAAACTAATAAATTATTCTAGATACTACTTTGTATCACATGTGAAACCTAACCTATAGATTTAAGTATGTGTTTAGAGCTAAGTTACAGTGTAGTTCCCAAACGTAACTATTTAATAGAAATCCTTTTTGTTGTTCAAACAAGCTAAGGAAGTAAATTAAAGAACTGATTGCATGAACATCTGGTGGTGATTGTTCCTCTGGTACAGTGAAAAAGATCTACCAGAGTGAAATTGCTGCAGTGTTTGTGACAGGTTTGTTCCCTAGATAGCAGTGTTGGATACCTACAGGTGTCTCTCACCTAAACCACTTAACTCTGAATTCTGCAAAGCACATGCAAGTGCCTCTGTCCCATTGGCTTGAACTTTAGCGCATCCCTGGTGCTTGCTTTAGCTCTTTGTTGCTTCTTTTGAATGTTTGTTGTTTTTTTTTAAGTATTTAGTGATTGACCTCATACGTCCAATGCCGTTGGTTATCGTGTTGTGGCTGAGCTCCGAGTGCTCTTGGAGCCGTGCACCTGGGTGGTTTTTATTGGGCTTGCCAGAGATCTGAATTGAATGTACATGTCTTCCAGTGCAAAATGAGCAGAGCTTGTGTCAGGTGTTCACTGAGTGAACACCTGAGTGGTGGTGCTACATGCTCCGCTTTAGCCTGACATTTAAAAACAAACAAACAAAACCCCAAACAAAAATACCAAAAAACCAGCCTGGCAGTATGCAGCTGAAAGCTGCTCAAAAGGCAGTTGACCACACGGAGGTCACTGCTAAAGGGAGGATTTTGTGCTTCTGGCCCAACACACTTGTGCCATCTCGGCACTTGCTAGCTGGCATAGCTCACAAAAATGACAGAAAACACATCTAGCAGAGTGAGTTGGGGTTTTTTGGATGGCAGTTACTGCTTCAGTGAGTTAAAAAGGCTTGCAGAGGGTCTGCTGAGTGCTGGGGGAAGGCAGAAGTAATGCTGGAGGAAGGTGAAGGTGGAGCTCTCCCTTCTGAAGGCCGTTCTGGGTGGAACTGCATCGCTCTTCCAGTTTCCCAGAAATCCAAACACCGGTGATCCTTCATTTCTTGTATGTGAATAGATCTCTCTGCAAAGTGTCTAGTGTCTTGACTGTTACCCTGGGGGTCAATAGTTGTTGTTTTGCAGTAGCATTGCAAAATGAACAAAACAGTTTGCTGTTTTAGTGTAAGGCAGCCCTTAGAATTGTGGAATAAATAACTAAAGATCCCTCTGCATAATAGTTATGTTTGAATTTAATCCTGCGATGTGAAATACATGTCAATGGATATACCCAAAAGGATACTCACCGCTTGTAAGGGCTGTGAGTTATATCAGTGATGTCTTTCAGAAAACTTAATTTTGCTAGAAGTGGTATTTAACTCTCTAATGTTGAAATTATTTTCTACAGGCTCCTGCACATATACTTGAACATCATCACCACACAATATATCACAGTTGTTCTTTGCAGGAAATTTGTAATTTTGTGATTGAAGTAGTTTTATACTGCAGAGAGGAACTTAGTAAATGTATTGAAACTTCATAAAGGGGTTTTTCTAGTACAACAACTTTCTCACTAGATACTCCAGGATCCTGCCCTTTGAGAAATTATCAAGATAATACACAACTCAATCACTTAATGAAAAGGTCTGGGTCTCTAATAATTACTACCAGCAACAATACAAATGTCAGTAGTAGTTAAATGATGGCTGGCCTGCTAAGCTTACATTTGAGTGCATTTCAACTATGATTGCACAAAACCAGTAACCAAAACGGTGTTCTCCATGTGCAGTGTACAATGCAGTAACGTGATGTTTGTTTAGTGAATCACAGGACTAAGGCAGACAATATTGTTTTTAGACTACTTAAGATGCATACTTTAAAGGTCATCCACACCAGTCTGTGGGGTTCTGCACTGAATGGGGTTTGTAGTTTAAAAACATAATTGAAAGAATAATTATGTTGCAGAGCTTTGTCTTATACCGTTGGACTTCAGGAAATGAGAAGGCTCTTGGAGAATGGCAATCAGCAGGAACACTTTAGCAGTAGTAGGAATTTGGAATTGATCTTGAGATATTAATATTAATCACTTGTTCTTGTGCTTTTAGACCTTCAGTCCTGTTCCACTGCCTGGTATGTGCCTCCACGATCACAGCAACAAAGCTTACTGCATAATGACCTGAGGTGTTATATTTTTAACATTCCCTGAAACCAGTCAGTCAGTTCTCCTTAGCTGATCTGAGTTAGTAAATTTACTTATTAAATCCGTTTGTCATTGCCTTTACTGGGGGGGGGCGGGGGGAGGGGGGAAGAATAATGCTCCCCCCCCAACAACAACAAAAAGAAAATCGGGGAGAGGGTGTCTTTAATTTGTTGTAGTCTTTTAATAGCGTAGTTAAAACCTGTTGACTTCAGTCTTTCATGCCATTTTTCAGTTTAAAGACGTGTCTTATCATGGGCCTTCCCATGGTTTTGAGAGGCTTATAGGACTTCTGATAATGACAGAGAGCGTTAAATTTCTTAGCAGGCTGGGTGATCAGACTCTGTCAAAAACAGTGAACTGTCCTCTTGGATGTCATGGCTCTTGTGCCTTATGTATGACTTTCCAGCAGGAGTATGTGTAGAGCTCTCTGTATTTTCTTTAAAGAAATACGAACGTGTGTATAGTTGTTTTGTGTGCTAAGCTCAGAGCTTCGAGGAAGCAGCAGACTTGCAGTGCATATGTTGTTTCACCTTTCTGCAAATGTGCAGTAAGGCTTGATGCAAGCTGACATTACTGGATTTGCTGCACGCATGGAAAGCTTTCTTAGCATGTGCTGTAGGCCTGACGCTTTCTCAAAAGCACAAGGCCATCGTATATGCACAGACCAGTGAGGGGCAAAGCATGCAGCAGGGCTTCTCTTAAAGCTTTGCATTTATTATGCATGGCTGAAAAGTACACTGCCCTCCATTGCTGGCTCCGGTGTGGGACAACAGAATATGCATATTGCAGTCGCATTTAGGATTTCTTTACTCTCAAATTATCTTAGAGTAATGCTTGGATAAAGGTAATTATTTCCCCTTATTTCTTTCTATAACTCTTTTTCTGTAGAGATCCAAAATTTTCTTTTGTGAATTACCTAGGCAACTTCCCCTAACTTGCCAGAAACCAAGCTCATTCCTTGTTTTATTTCTTCATTACACTTTCACCTCTGTGTGTATCCCTCATTGCCTGCTGTCAGTATCGGAGCATCCTGTTATCATCTTTGCTGCTTAGCTGCTTCCTCTAAGTTATGCTCCGTGTACTCAGCCCATTTTTGGGAGCGGAGGAAGGAAGCTACTTTAATTTCCTGCATATTTGCTAGAAGCAATCACCCATTCTATCACTCATTTCCAGAAATCTCTACATGGTATTATTTTGCCACGTTTCACTGATTCAGGTCAAGCAGAATGACTACAAAGATGTATATCCGTTTCCAGACAAGCACTGGAATATAGCCTGAGCACCATGTCCCAATTATTAGTTGTACTTATTGCTTTATTTCAAGCATTCTAGTATTTTTTTTCTGCAAAACACTTAGCTTTCTGTGGATAGCTTATTGCTTTCGAAAGAATAAAGAGAAAATGTGTATAATGGTCACCTCTGGTCAGTATTTGGTGGATCCTAAGAAAAAACTGGTAGAAGGATAAATTTGATTTGGTCACTTCTGTTTACAAGTCCTCACTTCACTGTTTCTCCTGCTGCCTGACTATATTTTACAGCTTGTTCATCAAGTATGTAGCATGTGCTACAAACTCATCCCATTTTTAGTGCCATTAAAAAAAAAAAATTGCTGCCGACACCCTCTCCCCGATGTTTGTAACAGTGTTATAAATCACATGGCATACTTTTTTATTGTCATAGGGCAGGTGTAATTTTGCTAAATATCACTTGCATTATGTGATGTTGCGCAACAGACTCTTCTGTATTATTGCAATACCAGACACTCAAAGCAAATGTCCTGGAGTTAGGAGACATAAGACTAAGAAAAAACAAAAGAAACCTGAGTCCTAGAGCTACTAGTGGGGGGTACTAGTAATTCCAGTGGTAGTGTTTTAGCAGTAGTAGTTTCAAGAGTTAAAAACGTCTCATAAAAATGTATAACCTTTGGCTTTTATGATATGTCCAAAACAGAGGAAACTGTACGAGTTTTTTATTGTATGAAATGTCTTTTTTTTTCTTGTGTCCCACCTATATCAGTTACTTTAATAAAAGACAATATGTCTTTTGTTTATTGTTGGAGCTTATAACTACAGAATGGCTCTGAAGCTGATGTTGGGAAATAAATGAGAAGTGTAAGGGAAAGAATAATTCATTCATTGAATAAATGAAAACAGTACGAACAGAACTGAACAATAAGCTATTGTCATTTCCACACTTAATAGAGAATTTTTGTACTACCAAAATCCTGAGGAAGCACAGAGAGACTTATGCTGGATCCATACCCGTCTGTGACAAAGCGCGCCGTCTAACGCTATCCAGGGTTTTCAACCGCGCTGTAGTTAATTAGCAGATACTTGCCCACGTTCACCCCTTTCGAGAGTGTATCTTTCCACGACAGTTTAGGACCTGCTGGCTTGTAAAGAAATGGTAGCAGAAAGTGCTCGTGGCCAGCAGGTGGCATTGAGGCCCCACGGCTGCAGAAACCTCGGCGTGCCCGAAGCCCCTCCAACTCCCTCTGGGCTGCAGGAGCCGCAGCGTCCTGTGCCCTGACCCTGGTTTTCTGCGTCGGACACTTGCATGTTTAGAAGCATATCTTGTTTAAACAAGCATATTTTAAGTGTTATATCAAGTAGCTCAGAGAGGATGCTATTTTGTTTCTAAAAGCTGTTGAATACCGTCAGGCTGTTACACAGAATTGGAAAATTCCCTTTGAATAGTGACAGATGTTGTCTGGGTTTTCTGATGGTTTGTGGGGCCGGGTTTTCTTTGGTCCTGCTTACAAATGACGGGCTGTTGATACTGGCTATTGTTTCACAGAACATCTGGTCTAAAAAATACTGAAATTGCTGCTCTGCTTTAAAGTACGTGCTTTTGAGGGCTACTCCCATGTATAATCTTCAAGTGCTTTGCTGAACTGGGTAACTCTACACTCGGAAAGGTTGTAGCTTGATGTTGTCTCCCATGCTTCGCCTGCGTTTGTACAAGGACATTTGGAAGTGAATGCCTTTTATCTGAAATGCATCACTAATAGGCTTTTAGTGTCCTAATGGATAGAGAAGTGTTGAATGAAACATTGAAAAGATGAAAGCTCATCTGCTTCTGCCCAAACTAGCAGGTTCTTTCTCGCTCTCTTCCTTCTGAGAAATTCAGTTTGTAAGTATGTGTTGCTCCTGCATTACTGTCTTGGTCTGAGATGGATACCTTTAGCTGCAATGAAGGAAGCATTTCTAAATTCTTTTTTCTCTTTTTTTTTT
>Ga0065711_1007694_pt1 | contig 18977 bp, 22 predicted proteins | sample Hoacrofraction12_FD_59098 | JGI IMG/M metagenome (GOLD analysis project Ga0065711, IMG submission 59098) | Hoatzin crop microbial communities from Cojedes, Venezuela - Epithelial fraction 12 v2 (version 2) | ecosystem: Host-associated > Birds > Digestive system > Esophagus > Crop | place... | reverse complement strand
GGGGGGGGTTGGACTAGATGACCTCTGGGGGTCCCTTCCGACCCAAAACTTTCTATGATTCTATAGTGACTCCATCACTTCCTGGGCAGCCTGTTCCAATGCCTGACCACTCTTTCACTAAAGAAATTTTTCATATTATCCGGTCTAAACCTCCCCTGACTTAACTGGAGGCCATTTCCTCTCATCCTACCGCTAGTTACTTGGTAGAAGAGACCAACACCTGCCTCACTACACCTCCTTTCAGGTAGTTGTAGAGAGCAATGAGGTCTCCCCTCAGCCTCCTCTTCTCCAGACTAAACAGCCCCAGCTCCCTCAGCCACTCCGCATGAGACTTGTTCTCCAGACCCCTCACCAGTCTCACTGCCCTTCTCTGGACACGCTCCAGCCCCTCAGTGTCCTTCTTGTAGTGAGGGGCCCAAAACCAAACACAGTACTCGAGGTGTGGCCGCACCAGTGCCAAGTACAGGGGGGATGGTCACTTCCCACCGCTGTCACCGTCACCACGCTGGCTGTGGGGCTGTGCCCCTGCCCGGCAGCACCGGAGGAGCGGGGACGCCTGAGCCAGGGAGTGGGGCAGGCGCGGGCACTTGGACGCTGCGAAGGGCGGGTTTGGGTGCCCAGGGCATCCCCTGCCCTGCGGGACACAGGAGCCCTCCCAGCCCTGCCTGGACCACGCTTGCTTGCCCAGCTGGGCAACTCCAGACACTTTTTGATTTTAAATGATTTCTTTGGCTGGAATCTGGTTTTAAACACAACGCTTTTTTTGCCAGTGCCTCTGTTTTGGGGTTGTGGTTTTTGTCGAGGTCGTGGAAGAAACTGCTCACTCAAATGTTTTGGCACACTGTGTCTTTTGGCACACAGCTTCTTTATGTCAGGTGTGAATTATTTAGAAGTTTGCTGGAAGGAGCTGTTGTCTGCTGCATTTTTGATAAGTGTAAATATTTGTTACGTTGTTTCTGATTCTTTTTCCCTTCATTGAAGTCATTGGCTTGTAGCTCTAGTGTTTTAGAATGAAATAAAGGAGAATCTGTGTTTCAAGATGGGCAGCTCCTTGGTTTCTTTCGGAGCAGTCTTTTTTTGTGTGTGTCTTCTGTTTCTTTTTTTGAGTTGCAATCACTTTTTCATTGATTGCGTGATAAGGAACCGCTTTGATGCTTTGCAGAGAACTGCACGTAGATCTTTTTGCAGCAGTGTTTATGTTATTTGCCTGTTGGCCTTTGTATTTGCTCAGAGACCGATTAATTAGGGGTTTTATGACAGACACTTTTAGGCCTCTTGCATATTTTTCTTTTGAATCTTGTCCCCAGCTATATTTCTTGGGCAATGCGCTCCGGCGCTGCGGTATGCTGTTTATGCATAGCGTGCCTTGTTTAGCAAGAAAAGGATGGCTGGGGTTTTTTCTGCTAAGTAAGGCTGATGTTTCATACGCTCAGGCACTGCACACTGGGGTGAGTGCTACTTGTGTCAGCAGCCGAGCTGGGATTAGCTCCCAAAAATTGAACAAGAAAAAAAAAAATTGAATCGGCTCCAATGTCCAGTTATTACAGCCAGTTTCTGCAGCGCTGGGTGGAAGGAGGGAAGTATGTGCAGCTCCCTTGTAAGCAGATAACCTGGCTGTCACCTCAGCTCTTTTCGTAATCCCTAATAAAGATTGGTTTGCAACCACAGCTGGAGGTCTGCCCCTCTGCCGAATTTCAGGTCACTCATAACGGTTACGGCTCTGGCCATTCGCACTGAGCGTAGAAATACCCGCTCCCCGTCGATGTCGCTGCGATTTGGCATCCACAATGCATTGTGGCAGTAAAAGCTACAGTTTTGGAGGAGAAAAAGTTCTTCAGCCTTCCTTTTCTGGATTTGCCACTTTTTAATTGGCACCAAAATAAGTTGCTAGGTGTGAGAAGAGTAAGGGAGCCAAGTTTTAATTTTCCTGGCTTTAGTTATTGCTAAAATGTTGGAGGTTTTTCTGTAACCCTATGAAACACTAGTTAGTTAAAAAACCCTAGCATCTACTGTCTGTAAATATTTGCTCACATTTTCATATTTATGTATGTTTAAGCAATAACTGGGAGCAAGGGAGCTGGCTGAAAGAAAATTTGGAAAGAATATTGATATCTGAAATATCTATATGAAAAATAAGGCCTTGCGGTGACTGTAATTCAGCATTCAAATGGATCTAAATGAATAAATACTTTTCTTTTTTTTTTTTCCCCCCTAAAATGGACCTCAAGTGAGCGTTTCGTTCCCTGCAAGATGTGTCAGGGCTGTGAGGAGCCCTGTGCTGGCTGCTAGCGACTCTCATGATGCTCTTGTTGAAGAGCAGCAGTCCGGCTATGCTGCGGGTTGTTTTCATGGCGTAACACACCTGAAGGTAGGAGCCAGCCCCTTCAGCAGCTGGCGGGAGCTCCTCGGCACCTCCCTCCCGCTCTGCACCCGCAAAGCCCTGACCCCCAGGGTGGCTCTGCTGGCACCCAGGGCATCCAAGGAAGTCTCCTCTGCCTGGTGGTGATTTTGGAGGAGGACAGCTTTGTCAGCCCCTGTAGCCATGAGGGTCAAGCTTAAAAATAGCAAAATATGGTGGTCTGCCGTTGACAGGCCAGTGCTGCCTGTTGTGCAGCTGGTGGCTGCGCTCCTCTCACAGGGAGCGAGGTCTGCTGTCCACTCATCAGATCGAGGGGTATCGCAGCCCTCTGGTGCCTAAGGGAACAGACACATTGACCTTTCCTCCCTCTCCCAGGCATTGTGAGGGACGGTGCAGACCCCAGGGATGCTCATGCACGTGGGGAGGTCCGGTTGCTCCTTGCAGGTCCTGGGTGGACACATCGAGCATGGTCAGGACCCCTGACAGTTCCAGGTGATCGTGGGCAGCCCCGGTAACGCCACCGTTCTCATTTCTGCAGCTGTGAGAGGCCACGGGCAGAGCTGGAAGCGCAAATACAGATTTCCAGACCCCCTCCTTCCCCAGTAAGAGCTGTTACTAAATGCTACCCAGAGCAAAGCGGCTTTCCATGCCCCTGGGGGAGGTTGCTCCTCGTTGTGTCCTGGCCAGCCTTTTGCCCTCGGAGCTGTGTCCTGGCCACCTCAATGTCCCTGCGAGGCGCATGGGCTGCAGCGTGTCCGGCTGCGGCTCAGCAGCCACAAGGTGACAGTGTTTCAGAGCAGTAACTGCAATAACTGTCTCTAGCTGCTGGGCGTTTGGTTTGCTGGGCATTTCCCCCCCCCTGCAGTGGCACTGCCCGGCTCTCCTGGACCACTCTGGCACGGCGAGCATCCTCTGCCGGCAGGTCAGGATCCGCGACAGGGCCCCGGCTTGGATCCAGGGGTTGCTGAACAGTTTGAATTCCCAGGTGTGAAGGGCCCTGGGAGCTGGCTGGCGTCTCTGTGCTCTAATGAAGAGCTCCCTGTGCACAGCCATCGCACCGTGAGCTGCAGGCTCCCCTCAGTAATGCCAATTACGCTTTCTTACCTTGCTGTGAGCTCAGACATCTTCAAGGCTGACACATTTGTTTCATTTGCAGGGCTGTTTTAACTTTGGAAAAGACGGCACTTGAGTCATGTCTGCCTTCATTCTTCATCCTTCAGCAGTGGAAGTGTTGACAGCAATACTCACAGCTGCACTATGTAAGCCTACAGGTGTTAGGCACAGGCTTCTTCCAGATAAGCTCCTGGAAGTTACCTGTTTTTGTAATTATTGATGGCATAGATATGGCTCCTGTCTGTGGAAGTCTGGCTCTCAGAAGTTACGGTCTATATGAGCGAGGGCTGAAAGGCACAGGGTGAAGCCCCCTGCCAGCGCAGCTCCGCTAGTTGGCTGGTGTTAGACAAGCCCTGGCAGAAGTGTGAGGATGGTTAGGAAATGCCCTTGGAGTGGGATTTCTGCATCTCTTGACTTCCCTGATGTTGTTTTGTCACCCTCTCCGTATTGCTAATTGCACCTGAACAACCAGGTACCTGTTTCACTGCAATTAGTATTGTCTTTTATTTATTTATCTGGAAATTTTCAAGTCCGTAAATCCTTCCCCACTAGCACATCAGGACGCTTCGAAGGACATTTCACATAGTCCCCAAATTCAGTCTTTTACAGCATTAAAATCTGTTAGTTGGGGTGTTCCAACTAGTCATGTTAGGGGGAGTTTATTACCATGGGAAGACAGGATGAAACCGCATCATTAATTAGAGACCCGAAAAGCTATTAATGTCTAAGAGCCACGAGAAATGGACCTGGCACGTAGGGATGGGACAGCGGGGGAGCCTTGTCCTTTGCCCCGTTCCTGCAGCAGCCCTGTGTGCAGGGGAGGGTGATGGCACGCTGGCGCCTGAGGCTGGATTTATTGATCGCCACTGCTTCGGGAAGTCTTTGGGGGGATGCTCTTTTTGAACAGGTGAGAACCTGCTTTGTTTGGTGCCACGAAAACACACGGGAAGAGACAGCTCCTGGGTGAAGTGGCTTGTAATGAGTGGGAGCGATCGCTGCCGGCATGGGGAGGTGAAATTGTGTGCTATGTCTGTCCCATCATCAAACCAAGAGACACCAAAAAGATGTTTATAGAGATGCAGAAATATACACACCTGCAAATCATTTGTGCTTGAACCTTTTATTTTAAGTCCTGTATTCCAGCCCAGTGATGCAGACTGGTGGGTGCAGACATTGAATAGTCTGTACGAAATGGTAGTCTGTGAGCCTGAATGTCAAAGTGAGGACTGTTTACGGCAGCTGTTCTCCTACAATACAGATTTACTTGCAGAAAATCAGTACTCTAGACCAGCCCCCTGGTGCATTTGTTTCATACACAGCAGCAGCACCCAGGACGTAGCCGGTGTTTCCCGTGACAAATGGTGTGAACTTCGTCACAGACTGGTGCTGGGTCTGGCCCTTTCTTCCCCACGAGGAGCACAAAAATTGATACCCCCTCCAGACTGATGTGGCAGTTACCGTCCATGGGGTAAGGGCTGCTGCTTTTTAAGGTATGCTGTTGCATGTAGAAATCCACAAATCTTTATTAAGGTTTGTCAGCTCCAGCTGCGTGTCCGTAGCTGACTTTGTTTTTTAGGTAATTTGTGCTGTACACTTTCACCACATGACTGCTTTTATTGTGCGCCGTTCCTTCTGTTGGGCACTTCTCTGTTGACGATGATTACTGCCACATCAACTGCAAATGCTCCTGTACTGTATAATTAACTTTATCTGCTTTGCTACAATGCCTCTCACTGGCAATTACACACACTTCAGCTCTTTCAGTACATTTGTAAGACTTTAAGAAGTGCTGATTCCTCTTGCCCAGTCTCTGTCCAAACTGGAGGGTTTTTACGTGTCTGCAATTATATCTTTTTCCTTGCAACAGCCCTGCTGTAATCTGGATGTTGATTATAGCACATATAATGTGAAGTTTAAATAAAGCATCTGTTTGGAATTCATTGGGGTTTCCGTGTGCTGGTAGCAAAAAGCTTATTTACATCTTCAGGTTGTTGGCCAGCTGATGTGATAGTTGTCAGCTTACTGAGATAATTTGAAACGGACAGCAAGGATTTTGAAATTTTTCAGTCCTCTAGGGAATTACTCCATTTACCTCCTCCTTAGCTCAGCCTTGTCAGCCTTCCCTGTGGTGCCTTAGTGACTTTTGTCCTTTGATGATTTTTTTAAGCCTCTTTTTCTAAGGCAATAGTCTCATCCCATTATACTTCTGCCCAGAAGTCTGTGTTTCTGTGCTCTAATGCGTTTGAATCCCTTGGTCAGCTTGAACCAAGTTTGGCAGATGTCGTGAGCTCTCGATAACATTGGATTCCTTGACGTCACGTGCAGATCAGGTGGGGCAGATCCAGACTGGAAAGGATCAGCTGTTCTGGCCAGCCCATGCTGTCCTGCCCCATGTGCCTGCGTCCCAGTGCCCAGAGCTTCTGCTCCGCTGGTACTTCAGGAACGTGGCAGCAGCGAGGGCTGCTGCGTGCCCATCGCAGGCTGCAGGGAGGGATGGGAAATACATAGGTGTGAGGCACGCAGGAGGGAAGAGCTGGGAGTGTTGCTGTGGTGGGGATGGGGGAGAAGTGGGGAGAAGGGGTATGGGATCTGTGGGAAAGCAGCCTGCATCCGTGACTGCTCGCAGAGCAGCAGCTGCCACTGTAATTACAAATATTGATGTATTTTCCACAGCTTCTTTTCAAACACACAGCCTCATTTTTTTGTTTTTTTTTCTTCACTTTTTATAATGACAAGTCATTTTCACATCATGCAAAGAAAAGTGCTTGGCTGAGAAGTGTTGTATAACTTCTGCTGAGACCTTGCAGCAAACCAGGCACGCATTTATTAATCAAGGGATGTAAACATCAATGCAATGATTTAATATCTTTTAAAATAAACCCGATGTTGGAGTGGTCACACTCTGAACGTACTGCTAAGATCACAGGGCAAGGTAATTCTCTAAAACATGTGGGAATTTAGCTCTGGCCATTGCTGCAGACTGTTGGTGTACCTGGAGAGCATCTGCCAAATGCCCATTGACTTGAACATCAATTTAACTGAAGAAGGTGCTCGTTTCTTTCTCCTGAGTGCACTCAGTGAGTCCCAGAGCGAGTGGGATCTGGGGGTAGACGCAGCGCAGTGCTGCACTGCCCCGGCACCGATCGCCCTGAGTGTTGTACTTTTACTAATGGGCAAGTTGCTAGCTGGAGAAACTTCACTCTGGGTGAAAATAGCTGGATTATTACTTTAGGGGGTTTTATGTCAGTTTTAATAAGTGTGCAGAAAATTCAAACCATCTGGAACTGAGAGCCCATCTCTGTGTGCAGTGCTGGAGGGTGCTCCTTGGCTGATGGAAACTGCTTTGCCGCTGCACAGAGGTGCCTGAGTGACTTTGGGAAGCGGAACTGGGATGCCCGAGTATCTCCAGTATCCTTCTTTCTTTTATTTGGAAGACTAACCTTGCCTTCCCAGAACAGGAATACCCTTCATCCGGTTGAGGTGAAGAAAACTCTCCAGATGATTTATATCATGCCTTGAGATCAAACCTTCAAAGGTCAGAGGAGAAGGGCGTTAAGCAAGGAAAGCGTGATTTAGCCCTCTATAAATGCTAGTGTTATTAGTGGTATTACGGCAATGTAGGTAACTTTTGGTTGCATATTTAATCTTCTTCAGCTGCGATTTGACATTATTGAGAAAAAAATCCTGTGTAATTGGTTCCTTTTGGTGTCTTTCTATGTTGCAACTGCTCAGAAGTAAAGAAATCTGTGCCTCCTTTTGGGGTGTAGTTTGAGTTTCTGATCGTTATGTTGTACGTGGTGTGGGTATGACCCGCTTCTAAAATCCCCACCCCAGCTCACGTGAACCTGGCATGATGCTGGAGCACTTCTCAGGTACTCGCCCTTGAACCGACCTCTTTTCGCCTCACCTGCTGAGACGAAGCACTTGGCAGTTACTAGTGCACGGAAAACATTTGCTGTTGCAGGATTATTCCCATTTATTCACTGCTTATTCCAATGTGGCATAAAACATGGAGTGGGATTATCCTGGCCCCAGCCAGCAGTGCGTGCTGGTGAGGGATATAACATATATTCTGCTGCTTTTTGCATCTTCCAGCTAATATTTTTCCCTCTTACAACTCAATTCTTTCCTCTGTAAGTGCATAAATTGCCCTTTAGTGTTTTCCTAGTGTGACCTGTGTGACAGTACCTCCACATCTCATCTGTTTTCCTCTGTGTTCACACTGAATCCTGCCCTGCCATTCCCAGTGCTGTCCCACAGAGGTTGTACCTGCTGCTCTGCTTTCAGGGCTGGCATCTCGTGCTCCTTCCCCTGCGCTTGCCGCTCACGTGCATCAGCCCACTGGCAGTTTTGGCTGGAATAACAACCCCAGACGTGCCACTGTCCGTCTGGCATGGGGAGGTGTTCCTCACAGCAAAGAAAAGGCACTTTGTGAAACGCGCTTTGCTGCTCTCTTGAGCAGAGACAAAGATGTCCTGGTTTGTGGCCATCAAATGCTTGCTGTTAATTGCAGAATACCTCCCAGTCGGCTGGAGGCTCTACCCCTGCTTCTCACCCATCAGGGCTTTCTGCAGACACGCTGAGCTCCTTGTTTCATGCATTTGCTGATTATTTCAGCTCTTTGGCACCCATCCATTCTGCTGCTGGGTGGCTGGATCTCACCCTCACTGTGTAATTTCTGGTCATAGGCATCCTTGGTCAGATGCCATTTAGCCACTGGTCCAACTCATCAAGACAACTTGCTTCCCTGCTCAAGGCCTTGGACTTCTGTCAAGTTAACCTCTGAGAAACCCTCTCATCTTCAGTTTGATGCAGGAAGTATTTGCTTTGTGCTGGCTTCTTTTTTCAGTATTATTTTTTCAGTAATGTGTAAATATATATATATATAGTGTATACTTATATATATATGTGTGCACACTACACTCTATGTAGTTATACATATAACTGTATATGCACACTATTCTGTTTATATGTAATCACACACACATGCATGAATTTATCTATCTATACATATGAAGGTATGTATATAGTAAAGCTTGCAGGAGTCTTACTTGCATGCATTTTCCTCTCAGAGCTGTTTTCTCCTGGAGTTTTCGGTGAGCCGTAGTTTTCTGTTTTGCCCCATTTACTCTTTAAAATCCATTTTCCAAGAACATCTAAAATTACTGGACTGTTTATTCAGTTTTTTGATGTCTAGAACCTTTGCAAAGAAGCATTCCTGGAGCAGCTATTTTCAGCTACCTTTTTCATACCTCCTTGTGTTTTGTGCTACTTTACTTGTAGTTTCCATGACAATTATCCCCCGAGTCAGAGGCAGCCTTGCCCTTGGTTGCTGTTTTGCAAAGCTGCCCTTGCTCTTGGCTGTCTGAAAATCTGACTGCAGAAGTTCATGATCAATTCAATTTTTTGTTTTCATACCTTCTGTATGTCCCACTAGCACTATACAGATGCTGCAGGCCACTGTAATAGGTGTTGCATTCAGCATATTGCCGTGGAAATGCTGTGGAGGGCGGAGCCAGCTCATCCTCGAAAGGAGCAGCACGTTCTGGCTAGCGGGAGGGGACACATCACCTACAGAAGGACAAGAGCCCGGTGTAGCCAGGTTGGGTACCTGCTAGAACGAAAGAGGAGGGTGGAAGGAGCAGGTTCAGGCTGTGTGAGGTGCCGGTTTGCGCAGAGCCTGAGCCCTGGCTGGCTCCTGGGCACATTTCTCGGCTGCTGCTCTCTCGCTGCAGAGTTGCCCAAACATGAAAAAAATATTTTGAATGTTTTGAACTGTATATTGCCTATTTCAACATCTTTTAACATTTTTCACCATCATCTTGGTGTTTTCTTCTGGCTCATTCCCCTGTTCCTGTGTTCTTCATCCCAACCCTAGTGACTCACAGCCGTTCCTGAAGTGCCAGGCAGCAATCCTTTACACATTATCCATACATATATCCTTATTATCCTTATCTATTCAGTCTGGTACATACAACGCTGAGCTTTCTGTACGATCTGCCCTCTACCTTGCCAGCACCTCCTCACCCTTTCTGTGTATCATTTTTTTCTTTAGTTGACCGTTTCCTTCCATTTTTCCATGTGCTGCCTCCTTTCGTTCTTACCTACTTGCGTCCTTCCCTCCCACCACCCCCAGCTTCCTCTCCTGAATCCACTTAAGTGTAATCTAAAACATACCGCATGAAAGTGGAAGCCCAGAGAAATATTTGCTCTGGCTCTTGCTAGCACCTCGCGATGCCAGTGAGCTCTGAGACAGTGGATTCTCAACCCTGCTGTAAAAGGAGCCTTTCCCGTAAGTTTAAATTTGAGTCTTTGTCACAAACTACAGTCAAAATGATTGTCAGCTCAAAAAGTGCCTTTTAACTAAATTCAAAGAATGCATTCAGAGCAGATTTATAATAAAACTAATTACAATTACCAGCCCATTACTGAAACAGAGAACATCCAGAATGCCACAATATTTGAAGTTATATTTTAAGGAACAAACATACCAGATCAGAGAAAAAAAGCTTCAAAGTCCAAAGTGATCATCTTCTTAAACAGTCTTAATTGCTTGTAAGATAAATGGGAATGAAGAACTAGGGGAAAGAGAGAGCCTTGCAGATAATCTGCATGGAGAATGTGATCTGCTATAGCAAATGAGCCGTGTGTGATCCAAAACCATCCCAAATTACCAACCCGCCTGCCCAAATGCCACCAGCTACCAACCGACTGACGTGGCTTGGAGCGTGCAGGGGAGACCAAGAGGTCCCATTTCAGGTGGTTATGGGATAATGAATGCTACTGCTGGCTACCGAGAGCAGCTCTTCAAAGCTCCGTAAGTGTTTATTCATCCTTAGAGCTGCTCTTAGTCATCTCATCCTTAGATGAAACGCAGGGTTTTGCAGCCGTGCTGGGTGAATCGCTCTGCCCTGTGGGAACAAATTATCCCAGTTCTGGGAAAACCTTTGGGTGCTTGCCAGCCGTGTGTGGCCCTCCTTGGGTGGGGAGGGAGATCTCGGTGATACGTGAGGTTGAGCTGCTCTGTGCAGTTTTTTTCCAGTCAGCTCAAAAAATCCACTTCTCCCACTAGAAGGCTTTTTTTTTCCTGGAAATAAGTTATTTTTAAATAACTGACCGATTAGAGCCTTGATTTTTTCCACTGTCAGCTGGAGGTGACCCCATGGTGCACTTTGCTGGTCTGATCCTTGCAAAATGTATTGTTCACCATCAGGTCCAGCCCAGCCACCGCGGGGTCTGGGGCAATGTTCCTTATCCGATGTGTCTCACCAGGACCCCGAGACTCCCCGTTGTGGGTAGCTCCGGCAGTGAGAGGTTAACCTCACTTTCCAGACTTTGATGCTCTCCTGTCCTCATGCTCCGCTGTGTATCCAGCCCCAACACCTTGGGACAAACCTCGGTAAGAGCTGTGTTTCCAAAACACCGTGTGCTTAGGGCTGTACCCAGCAGCTGGTTGTGCCGAGGTACCCGGCTGGGCTCCTCCAGGTGCAGTGACCGGTTGCCTGATTTGCACAGTGCCTATCTCCTGGGCCAGCTTGGGCGATGTGGTGGGCTATGGAGAAGTCCAAGGGGTGGCAGGAGAAATTAGAGGAAAGGAGGCAGTGGAGGACCAACCCCTACATTCACCACCCCACTGTGCACTGCAGCTTTGCCTCAAAGCATTGGTCAAAAGCAGGGCTGGGGATGGAACCCCTAAAACCAGGGGTGAGGTGGGTGATGGAGAGCAAGAAGGGGAAAGTGACGGGACTGGTGAGATGGGCCTGGGAATCACGGCTGGAGCTGGAGCTCCCAAACTGCATCTTTCCACGTGTGGTTGGACTCACCGCGGTGCCCCGGGGATGTGGATTTTGGGAGCAGTCATGGCTCGCTTCTTCTCGAGCTATGGTGTTTATGGCCGGCTGTGGTTTTGGCGCGCAGTTCCCGTTTCTCCCCAGCCGCGTGGTTTGGGTATGACCGATCCCTGCGGCACAGGGGTCTGCTCCCGAGGCCAGAGGGCTGGGAGGGCGTTGTCACCGGTGGCTTCCCCAGGGTCCCCTTCCGATGACAACAGAGCTGAGGTGTCGCTGCTCTGCGGTCCCCTTCTGCTGTTGCGAGGCAGCTGATGTTTTATTCTGAGTTAGACTAACCACGAAAATGTGCTGGACACTAGAAGGAGATGTCTTGAGCACACAAAGCAGCTTACAAGCGTGAGAAGAGAGGAGGGAATTTTTCATTTGGCAGAACAACATGCATAGCGAGCGCTCTTGTTTTTAATAAGCTCACAAAGCTTTTTTGAAAGCCAGGGATTTTTTTTTCCATCCTGAACACATGAGGTATTTTCATTTCATAATGAATGCATGTTATGTCCAACTTCCCGAAAGCCTTTCAAATGAAAAAAAAATATACCAAAGACTTTTTCAGATGCTGAAGCGAACGGGGTGGAAGTAATCATGAAACAAAATGCTGGAATATTTGCTCTGTGCTCAGAGATTGTGTGGCATCTTGTATTGTCTGAAACAGCACCAGATAATAATCATACGTGCAAATCTCTCAGACTGGGGCAACGGGGAGAGGAGCCAATCTCTGTGTCTCCACAGAGCTGGAAGAAATCTCAGATATTTCTGTTTGTCTGCAGAACAGCTGGGGACTTCTCAGACATGAATCTAATTAAGCATATTCCTCGCCACAAACACTTCAAGTCCTATTTCTGAGATCCGAATGTCTTCCCAAAATGAAGCCTTAGGAATATTGCTTTCATGCAGCGTGCTTTTCTTTTTTTTTCCAGTCTGGGCAAAATTAAATTACAGTTATAGGCTCAGAGCAAAATTTACTGAAGTCAATAATATTGATTGATATCTGGATATCAGCAGAATGTCATGCATTAGTAACAGAGGAATTTAATCCACAGGCCCAAGAGGGCTCCCGGCAGTGGTGCGGGTATTGGAATCGGCCAGGCTGGGGTGACATTTGGTGTACCTGGTCCTCTCTGCCCAGCGATGAGTGTCCTCCCCACTGCGGGTACCAGAGCCCCATCCCTACCTCCTGCCCTGCCCCAGGTTTGCAGGTGGCCAGGTTGGGACCAAAATTGAAATACTGAGCATTTTTTCTTCTGCTCACCATATCTCAAGCTATAAAACAGAGCATTTAGTTTCTTGGGAGAGAAAAGGGCTTGACACAGCAAAGAGCTTAACTGGAGCCTTTTCATGCTGCCCGGGATGCAGGGAGGTGGGATCCTGGCTGCCTGGGTGCCATGCAAGCAGCTGGGGCTCCAGCCCGCAACCTGTCCCCGCTCCCTCCGCCACTGGGTATGCTGGGCTCCTCCAGCTGCTTTTGTGGCACAAATCCCCTCTGCGTGGCTCTGTGGGCCGGCTGCCAAGCAGGCAACTGTGCCCAGCTCAGCCCCACCATCCCCTCGCTGAGACACCATGGGAGCCCCAGCCCCACCACAGCTCTGCAAACTACTGATCTCCAGTCTTGCAGCTACTTGGTTTCAAATCAACCCAAACCAGAGAGAACATTGCTGCTTGCTTTGTTATCTGCTTGGTTTGTTTGTGGTGCAGGATTGCCACTGACCTCCCTGCTGCAGCTGATACCCTCACTGGATTTCGCAGATTTAGAGGACTCTTCCTGCTGATACTGAAGGGAATAAATTAATCTAAGGAAAATCTCAGCATTGTTACAGTTTTATCCATCTGCCTTTTTCTCCTGCTCTCTTTAATTTCACTCTTAATCCAGCTGATGCCAAGCATAAGGCTTGCAGGAGGCTGGTCCCGGGCTGCAGGTCCTGCTCTCTGATGTTGAAGCACAGCCGTGGCAAGGCTTGTCGGCAAAGCCACATACGCTAAGACCATCTAATACAACTGGAAGAAAAAGATAAGCTTTCAGGTGCATAACCTCCTCCTTGGGTCTCTTACATGCAAAGTTATTTGTCTGTGCTCCTCAGATAGTTTGATTTATTTCATTTGCATATACCGAGTATAGCTAAACCCAGTGAATTCTCCTGGTACATTTTCACTGTTGCAAGAAAGCTGATGGGAAGCGAAAGATACGATCATCTCTCTCCCTAGTGGCATCAGTAAATATCACACATATCAGATTAAACCCTTGACATTTTTCCAACAGTGTGAAATTTGCTTGAAGATGTTGGAAAATGAGTTATAGATGTGAAAGCAAGGCTTGGAATATGAATGCAAACACGTTAACCCTAAAACCGGTGTAATTTGCTTTTCCCGAGATCCTGGCGGATGGAGCTGGAGGGGCCGTGGAGGAGCGCTCCCACCTCGTGGCAGAGGCTGGGGCTGAGTAGGATGTGAGCCGTGAGACAGAAGTGCCTTTTGTCTCTTGAACAGCCATGAGCAGCTGAGTCCTGCCCAGGGATCCTCAGGGATGCACCCCGGCAGTGAGGTGGGACATCTGGGCGGTTTCAGGTGTATTCCACCCCAAGGTTGGGGTGCAAACCCCTCCTGTGGCAGCATGGCCCACGAGGAGAGCTGCCCAGCAGCTTGTGCATGAAAAATACACTTTTCACTTACCTGGAAAGACAAAAATCCCTCTGGGGTCACTACAGCGCAGTCACCCACCTGCAAAAGACTTCAGGAAAGGTGAAGGCTGGGGATTTGGGGTGGTATTGGGGCCAGGACTGAGTCTTTGACCTAGAAGTTAAGGTAGGGCCTCTCATATGTCTTACAGTGAAGCTGGGTTTACTTTTTTATTGCAGGAATTCTCCAGCAGGTTTTCAGATGCCTCTGCCTCCTGTGTGGTGCAGTCGAAAGACGCGCTAGGTTAACAGTGCTGGGTTTTCCATGCTCGCGTTCGGGGTCTTTCGTGTCCTGCCGGTGACACCCAGCCCTGGTACAGTGAGCCCGCCGGAGCCCGGCGCATCCCCCTCGGTCCCCTTCAGCCTGCTCCGTGGACACCTGCAGGGCGTCAGCGAGCAGCAGTAGCAGAGCAAAAACTGAGAGACAGAAGAAATGTTGTGCAATTTAAGGAAGAGACTAATTCTAATGCAGAGGAAGTGTTGTGGCAATTACACTATTCAAAGCAGTTTCAATGCCTCTTATTAATTTCTTCTGTGTTATCCTCTTGCCCCCTTGGAGATGACCAAGACAGAACTTGATTGCAACTGCTGCTCGTGAGTGCGGCGGTTCCTTAGGAGCCGTTAGGAGCGCAGCATCCGCCAGAGTTGCCATGGAGATGCCAAGGCTGATTGTAAGCCAGGTGAGCCGCTCCTGCCGCCGCCGCAAGTCCTCATCCTCCTCATCCCTGGGGACAGGGCTGCACAGCCCATCCCTTGGACAGGCAGGAACAGCAGCCTCAGGCTTGGCAAGATGGCTGCTTGGAGAGATGGATGAAATCAGAGCACGTACCGGGTGCTGGGTGGCGTGAGAGGGACCCACGCACCAGAGGGGTGAAGCTGTTGGGAGCAATACTGCTGAGCCCGAGACCTACGTCTGCAAATGGAGGTGGGCTAACAGGAGGAGTTTGCCATCTCTGTGAAGCAAATGTCCCAAATCTCTGTCCAGTCTTTTGCAGATGCTCTCAGGTTGGCCTCGCTGACCTGGCCGAGAGCATCTCCGAGGGAGCTGCGGCCGTCGCTGGCTGTTTGTGCCCCCGTCAATCAGAGGAGAGGGTGGCTCTTTCTGGGGTTGTGTTCTACCACTGAGAAATCTGGTCTTTCGAAACTTGGCAAGCGCAGTGCAACTAGAAGTACAGTATTAGCATAAATTAGCTGAGAACACGTTTATCTGTGGCAGAGTGAAGGTTGCTGTTTGGCAGCAGGTGGTTTGCTTTTATGCAACAGATATTCTGTCTTCACTTAATAAACATCTACCAGATAAAAAGGTGAGGCGGTTGATGTACGGCTCGTCTGTTCTTAGACTTGGCATTTGGGAACGCGGTTTCACTGCGCGGAGCTGACTGGAAGCCTGTGCCATTTCGCAGGCAGGAAGGTTCTTCGCTGTCAATAAATTTTGACTCTGGTTTAAATGCAAGGTGAGCATACGTCCTCTCTGCCCTGGCTGAAGGCTGCAGCGTGTGCTCAGCCACCGCCTGCATTTTCATGCTCAAGTTTGCCCCCAAAATCAGACTTCTTGTACGCAGTGCTGCTCCGGGGTGTGGGGAGCCCTCTCCTCTCAGGGTCCCATTTTGGGAGTGCCCACCGGACTGCCGGGGCACTGACTGGGGCCTGTCTGCTCTATGGATACCATTAGTTTGTATATATCCTACTTTATATATATAAATATATATGTCTCCCACTTTATAGATATCCTGCTCTGACACCATGATTGTGTCCCTCGAAATACAAAGTTAGAGGAGTTTTTACAGATCTCAGTCATCTGAGTGAAGGTCAAGAATACTTTTTTTCTTCTTCTTCTTCTTATGAGAGCAGTAATGGGAAAAAATATTACCTGATGTGGAAACAGGGTCAGAAAACTGCGGATAAATGGGGCAGAGCTTCAAATAAAGTGACAGGAGACCTAATTATGGGATGGAAGCTATGGGATGAAATAGGTAAAAACTTCACAGGAACTTGTATCTCCTTGTATTTTTTCAAGAGCTTGACATGCTCTTTCCTCTTCTTGCCTGAGCCTTTTAGAAATGAGTACATTTTTAGCTGAAGGTTGGAGACAAGGACCAAACTGCCTTGGCATTGAACACCACATTTCTGTTGTCTGGGAGCAGCTGGAGAGGTGTTCACGTTTCCCTCCTCGTAGTCAGGATTGGGCGGCTGACCTTGGAAATGTGGGTGAGGTCAAGGGAAACAGTTGGCCTTTTCCCCACTTTTTCAGATTGGAGTTTGTAATCCCCACCACCACCACACAGAATCACAGAATCATAGAAAGGTTTGGGTCGGAAGGGACCCCCAGAGGTCATCTAGTCCAACCCCCCCGCAGCGAGCAGGGACACCACTAACTAGATCAGGTTGCTCAGAGCCCTGTCCAACCTGGTCTTGAATGTTCCCAGTGATGGAGCCTCCACCACCTCTCTGGTCAACCCGTTCCAGTGTTTCACCACCCTCATTGTAAAGAATTTCTTCCTTATATCCAGCCTAAACCTACCCTGTTTTAGTTTAAAACCATTACCCCTCGTCCTGTCACTGCTGGGCAGTTGTACAACATGTCCAGTTGTACTTTCTACCATCTACCCACTTGATGTGCTTAATTTAGAAGGACAAAATTATGTAGTACCGAGATATTATATACCATGGTTGTAGCAGTCAATTCATCCCAGCTGCTTGCCCTGCCGGGGTGGGATGGGCCACGTTTGCAGAGTCGTATTTGCACCCATCCCAAAGTTCAAGCCTTGCTTGTGCAGATGGCATTTGGCAGGACGAATGGCTCAGCCGTCCTTAGAACTCCACAACTCAGGCTTCAGAAAGCCGGAGATACAGAGACCCACAAGCTGAGGGAGGAAATCAGGAACCAGGTTAAGGTTGCATTGAGTCAATGCCCCCAGGCCCCGTGCTGTGCTCTAGAGGAGGAATAAGGAGCCTGCAGGTGGGCAGGGGGCTCGGGATGCTGCTGGGCAGCACGCTGCTGCCGGCTGGCAATTGGTTAGCTCAGTCTTTCACTGGGAAAATAGCGGTAACGCATCAGTGAGAGGAAAATATGAGTTTGCAGGTATGTAGTCCTCTCCCACTCTTCACGAGGCTCTTCCTTTCCCAAGGTGCTGTGAATAAATAATGCAGTATGAAAATGAAGGCAGTGTGTTTATCGGGGCTGTTAGACGAAAGCACGTCGGGAGCCGATGTAGATCTGGGTATTCTGCCTATAGTTTAACGTAGTGGGTATTTGAGAAATTGCTTCTCTGGAAGAGCATGCACGCTGGTGGGGAGAGGGTGTCATGCCGGTCCTGGGACCTGCTTATCTTTAGGAAAGAGTGTTGGGGAATCTTGCTGCATGTTGGTGAAACTTGATTACTGCCTTATCATTCAGAGCTTGAGGGATATATTCACGCTGTTATTATAATATGTTATTTCCTCACAGTTCCTCATATAAATGATGGAGGCTGTGATGCAGAACTCCCTCTGTGTGTGAGTGTGTGTGTGCATGCAGGAGGGGGAGAGGCTCGTGCCTGTAAATCAGAACTCTTCTTCTTTCTGTGCTGGAGGTGGATGCTCGGTGCAAAGCAAGGGCTGCTTGCTTTGGCTTTCACTGTGAGCAGTGGTCGATGAAGGTGTACAAGCTGCATGCACCAGGAATGGGAAACTTGCAGTAGCTGTTTGAGGGCAGAGATGTGGCTCCTCCGGCAGCCCGCCGGATCCTAAAGCTGCCCAAAGCAGCAGCTCAGGGTCCCTGGGCTATTCCCTCCATTTCTACAGCAGTGCTCATTACTGGTTCTGTGAGGAGGGGACCCAGGTGAGACCAAACCAGAGCCGTGCTGGGGTGCTCCCACCACCCGGCTGTTCCCGGTCCACAGCTGGGACCCCTGGCAGCCTGCTTCTACCTGCCTGTGGAGAGACACCGGTCCTCGGCCAGACCCTTAAACCAGCTTCTTTATTCTCAGCAAACCCAGGGACTGGAACACTGCTTTGATGGAAACAGACAGGGAGCCTGCTGGTGGTGCTGGGGGAGATCCCAGGCAGTGCCCGCACATCCCACTCCTCCCAGTCCTCCCAGTCCTTGGCCAAGTGTGGAGCAGGGGGCAGAGCTGGAGGTGCATTTTTGGTTGGTGGCTGTGCTAAAGCTATTCAGCCTTTAGCTGTTTCGTTGGTGAGAAATGGTGATGTGGGGATTTACTGGGAGAACTTTTTGCCTTCTCTGGCAAGAGCAGAGTGACACTCCCCATCGCAGGGACCCAAGGGAACACTGCGAGCTCTCCAGCAGGTTGTTAAAAAATCATTTTCATTAGGAAGCAGAAATCCCACTGCTGAGAAAGCTTGCTCCACACGAGCAGCTTTGGGCTGGCTAACCCGTGTTTTCCACTTCCAGCCAACCCAAGTCACATGGAGGATGCTTTCGTTGTCTTGCCAAAAGATGGGCCCAGGCCACACCAAGGGAAAAGTGTTTCTGTGGGCAACAGCCCTTTTTATTTTTACCCTGAACAAACCCTCAGACCCCCGGAGTCCGCACGCAGCAGGACGACGGCAGGGTTTTCTCTCTGGAGAGAGGACCTGTGCCCAAGCGCTTGGCGCCTGCAGCATCGCTGCCAGCGTTTGGTCTTGGAGCCTCGCTTGCTGCTGCCAAGCCTTGGCACAAGCCTCTGCTGAATTTTCTATTGTTTTTGCCCATTCCTTAGCTTATTTCATTCCACATCCCAGTCTCCTCCTGTACATGTGATTGAATCCAATACTGCTCACTGCCCAGCTGCGGAGAACTGTAGTATTGCCTGGAATTATTTGATTTTAAAACTTTGTCGGCTCTGAAAAAAATTTACATTGCATATGAAAGGAAAAATGATTTTGAACAATTTTCACTTTACTCTTCATGTCTTTAAACTCCCTCAATATTCTAGTGATAATTTTGGGTTGTTTTGACCTGAAAGTATCAAAGTATTTCTTTTCTGACAAGGCTGACTGATGCTTTGA
>Ga0065711_1038256_pt1 | contig 18979 bp, 6 predicted proteins | sample Hoacrofraction12_FD_59098 | JGI IMG/M metagenome (GOLD analysis project Ga0065711, IMG submission 59098) | Hoatzin crop microbial communities from Cojedes, Venezuela - Epithelial fraction 12 v2 (version 2) | ecosystem: Host-associated > Birds > Digestive system > Esophagus > Crop | place... | reverse complement strand
TTCAAGACCAGGTTGGACAGGGCTCTGAGCAACCTGATCTAGTTAGTGGTGTCCCTGCTCGCTGCAGGGGGGTTGGACTAGATGACCTCTAGGCGTCCCTTCCGACCCAAAACTTTCTATGATTCTATGATTCTATGATTCTACTGGTCCCAATACGGACCCGAGGGACACTACTCATCACTGAGCACTGATATTAACACTATTAGTCAGCAAGAAAATTCTTAAAGTTTGATATGCAGTGCACCCTGACTCCTGAGATTACAAATCTTGTTCTGAAGAGGGCGGTGGGAAGGATTTGTTTGCACCTCCAAAATTGTCTCACGGAGTTCACAGTAAAGTGAAGGTAAAGCACATCACATTTTGCAAAGTTCATTCTTAGAATTGTTCAGTGATTGAAAAGATTTTTTAAAAGAGCGTTTTCATTCTAGCAAGACAAAGCAGTCTTCAGTTCCTCATTAAAAAAATGGACAGAAAGTTACTAAAGACACTGTTGAGGCTCTTTTTCATGTCAGCTAGCACAGCGGAGCTAGCAGCTGGTTCTTCCTCAGACTGTGGGCTACTATCTGAGGAAATGAAAATGAAGCATACAGAGCTTACCTGATGAGAAGAAGTTGTGATAATTCAGTATTCATATATTATTAATTATATAAACATGTCAAAATCACAGTCTCTCACCACCAGTTGTTCATGGACCACACACCACAGACCACAATATCAAGAAAATGAATGACAAAGTTGTCATCTAGAATATTTTTTTTTAACATGTGTTTTCTTAGTTTGGGTGTTTAAACTATCAAAAATGCCACTGACTTTGGCTTAGCGTTACAAGATACTATGAAAGTAGACGTTGCTCTTTGCCTCAGCAGTTCTTGCTGTAAATTACCAGTCTTTCATTGACAATGAATTGGCTCCCTAAAATTCAGTGTAGTGGCTGTGCCTGTGTTACTGAAGTTAAATACTTTCATTTCATAATGCTTACAGATAAAACAAAATCAAACAAAAATAAACATGTAGAGAGACTGAAGTTATGGGCAAGAATACTCAGCTGACTTCCACGCAGATGTTAAGTCAAAATCTAGACAGAGAGAAAAAAAAAGACAAAAGGGAAGTTGTGATAATTATCCAGCCCATTTCTTGGATATCCTGAGCACTGTGGAGTTCACAGCTTATTTAACCTGTTCACAGAAAAAGCATTTGCTCCAGACCCGGCACTGAGCAGAACTCAAGAGAGACGACACCCATTACCTTTCTCCATAGTGAGAGGATTTCTCCTTTTCTGTGGAAATCATTCTCCAGCTCTACGTCCCTTATCCTGGAGGAAGCAGGTTCAGCACAGCAGTGGCAGGTTGCCACACTTGCTGTGCTCCTTTCTTTTCCCAGTTTGTGAACCGTCTCTCCTTCACTTTTCAGAGAGATACACAAACTGGCACTTCCTCACATTACCCTCAAATGCAGGTATTCCTAACGAGATCTGACTCCTGCCCATGACACCTATGGAAAGGATGTATTCAGACTCCAGTGGCACTTTGGTGTAAAGTCTAGGAGAGGGTAAAGCAGAACTGCCCCACTCAGATCAAGAAACAAGTTGTGGGTTTGATTGCTGTTTGATTCTTGAATTTTATTTTTCTCCCATAAAAGTCAGGGCGTAGGATGTGGCTCAACTCAGACCTCCACGTGGAACTGGATCTATGCTGACCAGTGCCAGCCACAGTCTGCGGAAGTCAGACTGAGAGCACTGCTGCCATTATTTGAGATTTATCGAATGGCGTTTTGGGAATGGCTGTAAACCTGCATAGTCTCATTAAACTTCTTCCTAGGGTAAAACATCAGAAAACAAAGCTTCTTCCTTACTAGAGGGAGGAAAGGAACCTGGAAATTTAGTTTGTGCCTGGGAGAAGCATGCTGATGGATTCATAAGTAGTATCATTTTATTTTGTATGGCAAACTTCACCATGTCACCACACAAGACCATTATGCAATGACAAATTCTCAAGTGCCTGCCTACAAATACTAAAACAGTATTTGTTGCAACACAGCTCCTCCTAGGCAGGAGCAGACCAATGGTATATTTGGGGGTAGATGGGTCATGATCTCCAGAAACTTCCAGTATTGTGAAGGGAAAAGAGAGGTTTATAAAGATGAAAAAAAATAAAAAAAACCCGACTTTTATTATTGCTGCTATGGAAACTGAACAAAGAACAATAACTGCTTGCCAATTTATTCTAGCTCCTACAGCGAATAAGCCTAAAATGCTGAGATTTCAAGGACAAGAATTGCTGTCAATAACTAAATATTTTGCTGCTCCAGGATTTACCAGCACATTACCTTGGAGTTGTTTAGTTTTTCAACCTTTGTGAATTATTTTTTTTTATTCTGAAGGGCAGTACATTATAAGTACATGAAGCACGCTGTTATGAAAATGTAATTAATTGCACACAGAGAAATCAATCAAATAGTTGGTCCTGAAATTAGGGTTGTATTCGCTGCATTTTATTTATATCTATAAAGGACAATGCTTTTATAAAAAGAAGTTGCATGTCAAATTTACAGGTGTGCCTAGCCCTGCACAGTACCTGGGAACTTAGAAGGAATGAAACATCATTATTTAGACTTTTTTTGCCTCGCAGATATAATATGCTCATTGCAGTTGTATCTGTGTAAGAGGCTACTGCTGAGACTGGCTTGCTTCTGACTCACAAATATTTATTCTCTGAAAGGGAGAAGCAACCAATGTATTTCTGCCCAATAATAACTGAAGTCATACAATATTCTTTTAATAACCTGTATTTTGGACTTCATCTGGAAATGAAGGTGCGGTTAATTTAGGGCACAGAGTATGTCTTTCAGTATAGTTTCACCATGTTTTCCCACACAGAAAACAGTAACCAAATCCTAAAGTTACGGGAATGAAATGGCAGCATTCATCACTCAGTTTGGAACAATTTGTTAGTTGTTAAAATTTAGAACAGCGTAGGCAAAATTAACCACAGGAAAGCTTTCTTCTGTGGGGAAAAAAATATCTAGAGTTCTAGAGTCTTCTAGCAATTAAAAGGTGAGAGAAGTCACTTCTGTTCTGCTTTTCCTGGATTTACAGTGGGTGTTCTGGTTGAAAAACATCTTTTCAGTAAGAGATGGACATCTTCCCTTATTCAAGTTTCTCAGAATGCTCTCTGCTGTCAGTCAGCATCATCTTCGTCTTACCCTGTCTGTGTTGAAGGCATACTGTATCCTTCCAAGTAATTCTCTGCCAGATGTTACCTTGGCTATCCTCCTATGTGCAAGAAAAAGAGATATAGTTTAAATATCTCTCAGCTATAATTTATCTTGCAACACCGCAGTGACATAAACATTCTTGCTGTGGGGGTGGAGAGGGAAAGAGAAATGATGAGGTAGAATGGGTGCTGAAGGTCTCCTGATCCTGAAGGACCCTTAGTTATGAACTCGAAAAAATATTAAACAGTTGTCCAATAATGTTTTCTAAGGACCTCTTCAAGCAGAAAGGATAAAAAAAAAAGGTCTGAATTCTGAACAACTTGAATAAAAAATAAACATGGAAATCACAGATGGTAGGAGAGACAACTCACCATCAGCAACTTTCCCTAGAAAGAGCTGGTGATTTTCCTACAGTAACACTTCTAAATCGTCTTGCAAGTGCACCTCTGCCATAATGAGTGTGATAATCTGAAGGAGGAGATGCTATCATTAAAAATAATAGCAGCTATAAATACAAAACCCCTTAAAATTAACACCTAAATTCCCAAGCATTTCCAACCCAATTAGGTTCTTTCCTACTGAAGAGTTTCATAAACTCAATTCAGCCAGTCATTTACAGGAGCCTCTGCAGTTTCTTCTGCAACCTTAAATGCAAAGCTTTCCTGAAATAGAATATAAATGCAATACAGTACCACCAGTTGTTACCCTGCGCTTTTATTACACACTTATTTTTAAGCTAGACATCTCTAAGGTACTTTCCTATCAAGACTGCATAATTCTGGAAATCCCTTGCTATTATAGCAGATAGCATCAGAAGGCTGTGCTTTGAATTACAAGGAGTTTCCAAATGTAGTTATCTTCACCATTTTCCTAGTACAACAGTGAATGCAAATGACACATCTGGCTGGGGTTTTTCACCTTGCAATCCAGTTATGACACAAATCTCCCTCTAGTTTGTCATTTTATGTCCATAGGCAGCAGTCAGTCAGTCAGATGTGGAAATTTAAATTATCTATAAAATCACATAATTGTAGCATTGCAGAACTGCAGAAGTAGGTAGATACAACCATGAATTTTAAATTAAATAACAGGTTAATTTCCTTTTATTTTACTATACCTGTAAAGCCCATACAGTATCTCTCTGCCATATATAAAGCTATATTTTAAACAATTTCTCTCACATGCCTTGTCTTTTCTTTGCTTTCCATTTCATAGTAATCTCAATTCATTCTATTTTGACATGATAGCAATAGAATACATTAATATCTTATCTGTAATTAATGACATATATGTAAAATATGAGGTCAAGCCAAATAAACAGTATGAATTACTGATGCAAGTAACAGTGGATGTGCACTAGATAAAGATTCTTTCTTGGCTCTACTTGAATAAATATGGTTACTCTTAAAAATCTTTTTTTGTGAGGTAAGCAGGAAGAGTGAAGGAGGGGAGTCTCTGCATTCAGCAGAGATATTTGCAGCCCAAATCAGCTTAGTTTTGCCATGATGTGAATGGAGGGGAATTGATAATGTCTGCAGTCCTAAACATAGCTCCACTGAATTTGTCTACGATTCTATCAAGACTAATCATAATTTTCTCTACTACAGAATGTGTTCATCACATGGCAGCAGTTCACTCCGACACTTACAAAATTGCAGGAGGATTTTTGTACGAAGCTGGAGGGTAAAATACTTGTTATTTTTAGAGAAGTCAAGATTACACCCTGCATTTTTAGATGGTTGCAGAATGTTGGTCTGTAGGAAGTGATTTCCCTTAGGCCAGATTTCCTTTAAAAGCATATCATAGCTTGAAGTGTAGGCACAGCTTACACTGGCAAAGTTGTGTTTTTGAAGGTATCATTAGTACCAGACTTCCTGATTGAAATGACCTATTAAATTCAGGCTCCTTAGCATAAAAGCTATTAAGAAAGTGAAAGAAAAGTAAGATTAAGTGACATTTTATCACAGAAGAAAAAAAAAGTATTATTTTAAATATGCGTATTAATTTTTGCTTTTAGATGTATTTTATAACATTATTTCATTACCTTAAACATCTTTACATTCTTTTTCTAGCCATCAACTAACTCGGTCTGTGTTTAACAGTGATTGAATTGTTCATATCTTCAAGTTTTATGTTTAATGAATGTTGTTTCTAGGGACTGGATATATATTTGTCAATTAGTAGTTAGAAGCAGGATTTAGTTTGATGTTAAAAAAAAACCCAAACAATTGAGTGTTTGAATATCAGGTTGAATATTAACATGTGCAGATGCAGGATGGTCTCCTGTGGTAGCTGGAGGCTGCGTATGTCACATCTCCTGGCACATCTAAAGTCTAAATTTAACAGTAGATTCACACATTCCATGACTATTCCTCCTTCCAGTGCAATGTGAGCAATTCTGGTGCTTGCTATAGAAAGACGATTCCACTGAAACATCTGTTGTTTAAATCTGTGGATCTGAAACCTACCCAAAACCTATGTGAAATTGTCTTTGAAAAAAAGTATGCTGTTTTGTGTACTCTGTGATACCTGATTCCCTGGCACTCCCAGCTCTTCTCCGTATCTACATCTGCACTAGTAAGCTGAACCAGGAATGGACCTGAGCTGTGCCATATAATCACCCATACTCAACTTGCTATGGTCTTATGGCATGGTTTTGGCTCCAGCTTACTAATGCTCCCTCAGACAACGCCTGGGCATGTGTCAGGGTTAGCACTTGCCAGGAGTATGAGCAACAGAAGGTTTGGATTTAAACCCTCTGTTTTATGGGAATAAGGAAGACCAGCTCTAAGGACACAGACTGTGTCATCATGAAGAATGTGCTTGATCTATTTTTTGTTTGTGTAGATATAGCAAACAAGAAGAGAGGGAAGACCTACTCTTGGAAATGTCTTTCTAGCAGAATTAATGTTCACTAGATAAAAATTCTGTTACAAGACTTGCAAATATTTCATTAACAGCAGCCTAATTTTTTGTGAGATGAAAATTGAATAGCACTACAGCAGCTTCTGCTCTCATGCCACATTCCCTCACCAGGGCCTAAAGGAACTGAGGAATATTCAAGCTACTTGTTAGTGGGATCAGAAGCAGACATTTGTTCCTCTGGGTGTATGCGAAGCAAAAAAAACAGGATGGTACAAGGGGTATGTGTGTTGTGAGAGGATTGATTTGAACAGGTAAGAAAAAGGGGAGTCAAGAGAACAAAAGGATATTGTTGTATTTAAAGTAATTATCTCATTATCTCGTGTTGTGGGGTTTTTTTGATTTTAGCTCTCCCTAAGTACTAATACTTCAGCTGTATTTCTTATTTTTCCTTTCTCCTACCTGTTGATTTTGCCTTTATCTTTTGGAGTGAAGTTATGAAATATTTGGTCTCTCATTGGCAAGCATGAAAGCTCAGTACTTTATCATCAGTATTCACTGCACTATTCAGATAAGAATTCTTTCTGAATGTAACCCTGTGTGAGGAGATTTACCGCAAATTACTGCTCTCTCCACAAGGCTACAAATGCCAATAAGATACTGGGGACTCAAAGACAATGCTCAGCACTCTGCAACCAACATGTAAGGGTCAGCTAGACAAGTGAAAGTCAGATTGTTTTCCATCACACTGATAATTTCCACTTCTTTCTGCATTTTTGTCCCTGATATCTAAAACCGCAGAATCTGTGAAACTTTTTCATTAAGTTTTGCAGCTAAATAAAAAATAAATAAAATCATTTCTACACGAAAGAGTGGCAAATTTTTAGTTTGTATTGAACAGACCACGCTAATGCAAGTAACAACAATGAAAATATCTCTCTAAATTGTCTTTTCTTCCTCTCAAAGTGTAAGCAGTCACAATGTCAGTACATTTTACTTGCAGATTCCTCACTGAGATCTTTGTGCTGTTCAGCTCCAAAAAGGATGAAAGTAGTGCATTGCCTTCCATTTCCTTTCACTAGGTTACTCAGGGTTGCTGAGTAAGATCTGCTTCCCCTGACTCACCTTCACCCCAGTTAAGTTCAACCTACAAGTATAAAATCAATGACAGTGTAGAGGGTAAACAGATTTGCATACTACAGTACTTCAATCGGAGACATATGCAGTTTTATTAATTACATGATTTCCCTGTGCATTGGTAGAGATGGTAGAGATCTGTTTGTTCTGAACACTTCTGGAAACTTCGGGTGGAATTTCATGATGATCTACAAGTTTTTTTCCTAATTTGGCTATCTATTTCCTTGATTACACCAAAACTATCCTGTTTGAGACAGGGGGTTGATCATGTTTTCATCTACTTGTGGTACAAAAGTTGATTAAAGTTCACATTGGAACAACCGTATTACAAGTTGGATCCATCGGGAACAGTAGCGACTCCTAGATCTCAAGGTAAGAACATCTGAAAACACACAGATCATCCAAAAAAAAACCAGAAAAACGTGGCAGCTCCATTTCTGTATTCTCATAGCTTTAGCTTAATGAAAATTCTTAGACCCCTGATTTGTGAAGAATAAGGATCTCACTGGCTGGGATCCAACACATAAATATATTCTACCCTGTTCTAGAAGCAGATTCAGAAATTCAGCCTGGACTATATTAAACTGTGTGTTTTTACTCTGTGCTTGACTTTCAAATTCTGATGCCTTAAGTAGAGAGATTTGTAACCAAGGAAACACGAAGTGGTATTTCTCTTTTTATTCAATAAATTTGACACAAACTGTGGAAAGCATCTATCCATTCACACTCTAAAGCTCGAATGTCATCTTACTTCCTTTCTTATAATTTCTCTCTGTCTTTGACAAATGACTTATGGCTTCAATGTCAGATATCACAGATATACAGTCCATGGCAGAAGAAATTAAAAAAAAAAAAAGCAATTATTTTCCTTGGCATATATGAAGGAAGATTTATGATTTCTGTTTCCTCCATAGATGAAATGTTTCTTGCAGAGCTATAGTATATTACACAGCAGTTCCCTCAGCAAAGGGTCATAAAGGGGAGTCGAAGATTCCAGAATGCTATGATTATCTCTTTTTTTTAATTATTGACAGTTTTGAGAGCTTTGAGACATAGCTAGTTCTAAGAAAGTGCTGATAAGAATAGTAATGATGTTCTGATTAATGCACTTAATCAGGACTGAGAAGACCAAAGTTAATCCTGTAAGTTGGCTAAAGAATTCTCTGTTCTGTTTAAAGCAATGTTTAAGATATCTTAAGGTTATTCAGAACACAGCCAGGCTGAGTATTGAAGAGAGTATGCATGTGGATTTTTAGTGAAGCAGAGAAGGTGATTAGGACTAACTAATTAATGTCAGCATCCTGCATGACTTACAAATGTAACACTGAATTTTCCAGTGTTTGGGGTGAAGTTTTGGGTTTTTCCTTCTCTGTCCACAGCAGTCTGAAGTGTACCAAATAAACTATTCTGCGCAAACTAGAAGGGTTATCCATCTTGCTGTCGATGATGCACATGCAGTTTGGGTTGCAGACAAGAGTCATCCAACTGCCACTTGCAATGAAACCTTTCTGTGAAATCTGTTAACAATTAGAAAATAAAACAAAGGTGTTGAATTGTGAAGGTGCAAGCAGCAATCAAATTATTCAGTACCCTTTACTACGAGTATGTGATTTATTATATCTGTCGAAGTACCAAATCTATTGGTGATTAGTGGAAATAGGAGGAAGATAGACTTGGTGCGCATAGAAATTCAGATTAGATCAAAGCCTTCTGGTATAGCTATACCAGATTGGCAACATGATATGATTTATGAACTGTTAATTAAATCTACCTTCTCTATATCAGATTAAATACATGAGTATATATATCTTTATACTGACAGCAGATAGCCAAGCCATAGCTTATATGATGACTATATGTGGCATATTGATGAAAAACTAGACTCAAACAGCTAAACACTCTGTAAATATGACAATAAATTCCCACTTGTCAGCTATTCCTAAATAAAATTAAGCATAAGATTAATAAATAGTCCTTGCATTTTCTATAATCATGAAATGAAAATACTTTTATAAATATATTAGATAAGTATTTTGTTAAGGTAGAACCACCTATGGTAATTGCTAGAATAATATGAATTCTTTGATTCTAATGGGCTGCTACAGTTACCAAAGGTAATTTTGTTACCTGCTAATAATTTAAAAAGTATAAAATAGCTAATTTTTGTCACAGTATTATGATTGATCTTATGGCTATTATGTGTAAATTATGGGAATTAGTTTTGCCCAGGAAATAAAAGCCATATCCGTGACATTCAATTCCACATATTGTAATCTAAGCAATCTGTTTTGTAAAATAAGTTGCGCAAGGACACATTTCTCATCACTTGATACATAAAAGAAAACAATTTTCACCACGTGTTGTGATCTTTGTGCTTTGAGCTCTAGCAGCTCTAGACAGAAATTCAGTACTGTTACAAAAAAATTCTGTATTTTCTTCTGCATAGTCTCATCATCTGGTCCATAACTTCTAGTATACATAATATCATTAGACTCTATTACAAGAAGCAGGAAAATGGAGCCGTATTAGCAGTTAATATGCAGAAGAATATTATAAGATGTTAGATTTTTGTGCCTCTGTAAATGCACACTAAATCTGTATTTTCTTATTCACTTGAGTATTCAATTTTAATCTTTATGACAGTTCAGATAGCTAAGTTGACTTCTTTTTGCTGTAGTAATCTATATTTGCATAGCATCTTTCCTCTAAAAGGTGACTACATGTGATAGTTAAGCATTGTTTATATTTCTGTGTTCTTTTCTTTCCTTTACCCTTCAGCCACACTATCTTCATCTCTATTTCTTGTTGTCTACTATGTTACGTCTTATTCAACATTAGCGAAAGCCTAATGCTGATGACATTGCAGTTGTACTATTTATCAACAGACAATAACAGTGAAAAGGGAAAGGTTCATTAATAAATGTCAGAAAAGGGGACAGGTGAAATTTAGAAAGCATTCTACATTTCCAATATTACTGACATCATATTTCTGCAAAGGAAACTCAAAATACTGTACTTCATAATATTCACTGGTTGCAGTGCTATCACAATTTCTTTTGTAATAAAGGACAAGTTATCACTCCAAAGTAATCACACAATTAATTCTGGAAAAAGGTTATAGGACGGAATGGAGAGTTCTCATCTATGTTACAAAACTTACCACATCTGCACAACGTTGCCATCCATCAGGTCAGTTTCATGTGATTCTGTGTGCTTTTGGTTGGATTTATTTTGCCTGACTTGAGACTCTTGCTCTCTGTCCAAAACAGAGACAAAAGACTTAATTCTGTTGTCTGAACGTAAGCATCCCTGGCTATTTGAGATAGCATAGAGAACCCTCCAGCTGCTGTTACAGCAGGGGGCAAGACTCCACCAAGTTGTGTGTTGTATTTGTCAACCCCATGCAGAAATTTGGACAGAGTAGGACATCCCAAATTACACTAGATATCCTGTATTTAGGCAACTGAGTTAAGACCACACATATACACATTTTCAGAATATAAATCATCCCATTTGTTTGAATCATATAACTCACAATGGTGAAACCATGTTGAGAGGAGGTACCCTTTCTCTGCACTTCATAGAGAGGGAGTCTAGGAACTTCTTTCAGTTCACTCCTGTGGCTGTGCTTGCCACTAAATATGTGTTCATCATAACAGACAAAAATGGAAAAATTTAATCAGACAGTAATATTTCGTAATACAGACTTCAAAAACTAAACCCAAATCAGAAGTCTCCTTATCACCCATTCTCCCCAAAAGTGTTAGCAGAGGTTAAGGCTATCTTCCCATTATAAAATCAAGATCTTCAAATAGGAAGGAGCCATTGGAGAAAAATTAGAACCATGAGGTCTCATCATCTATGGGACAGTCTTTGAAAAGAGGACAGGAATACATTTTGCATTATTATTACTATTACCAGACATGCTAACGCAGAAGATTTGGGGAAGAAGCCTCTACTGGGTAATTTTCCAAATATGTTCATAAAAGATATAAGAAGCTATTTTGCATGAAAAACTGAGCCACTAATGTCCCAGCAAATAAGTATTACTGAAAGCTTTCATCACTTTCCAAAACCACCTAAACCCCTTTGATGTGCTCCTTTCTTGTGGAACACAACATAAAATTTCCAAAGTCCCCAAACCCGTTTCTTGGTGAGACTGTTATTGAAATTTCAAGGATTCTGTTTCACCCTAGTGCTAAATGAGGTGCTTGTCCCAGTGGACATATGCAGATCATTCAAGATTCAGTCTGAGTTTAAAACACCTGAATTTAGATGTCTACTTGTGCTGAGTTAGAGACATGCAGTCGGTACAGACAGTGGAGCTCGGAACACAGTATAGTAACCACCAGGACAGAGCTGTTCTCTGCATAGCGAAGAGGAGCTCGTCAGTAGCACAGGCATGTTACATCTTCTGAGCTGTCCTGGGGTACCTAAGACCTTCTGCTTTAGAAGAGCTGAAGTACTACATAGGCTCCACTGAGTGTACTTGTCTAGATCTCCATTGGGTGTCATAGGAAGTCAGACATCTCCAGCTCAATCCAATAGTGCATGCACAGATGTCTAGGGCATTTGAGGTGTTTTAGGAAGACCACAAGGCATCTACAAGGCACTAACAGATACGACAGAACCTGTAGAAGACAAATGTCTTTCCTTCTAGAGTTGCAGCTACAGACCTTACAAGATAGCCCTATCCATCTGAAGCGGTACTAGATAACTGTATAGGTAACTGAATTACACTTACAATGTTCACCTAACAAATTAGTGATACTTTCCATTTCCTTTTCTTATTATAGCAACTCAAAAGTTAGGAAATTAACTAGAGTTTAATTTCTACCTCCAGTTTAGGACTTTTTTTTAAGTTTGCAACATTGTCTTTGCCACCAGGATACAATATCCTATTACTCTTTCTTGATCGCACTGCTCAGGTTTGTATAAACGTGCTTTATTTGTCTTTGGAGCATGCATTAGAACACCAGTGATCGACTTCTCAGAGGACTTCCCTAACCTCCAGCCTCCAGTGTCAGTCTGACACCCTGTCTCACACTGTGGCTGGCTTCCACAGCAGCTCCAGAGTGAGACAAGGCTCCAGTACAGTCACTGCAGTTAAAAGCTATAATAACTCATCAGTTAGGTAGCATGAGAGGAACCCAAATACTCTTTTTGCTGATTTTGGAAGGAAGATTCTGTCTATGAATATTAAATCCTACGAATCCTGGTTTACACTAGTGAAGAATTTGTTTCAGTAAAAAACACATTTTTAAAAAAGTATATGCCTCATAGAAGTACTGCATCTTTTCAAGATATTTTTCCCCTTAACCTTGCTTGCACAGACGTTTGCTATGATCTTTGTATGGAAAATCAAACACAAAGCGATAGGTCCTGAATAGCACATGTCAATTCTGAAGGAACACCTGTTATTTCTTCTTTACATACAGAATATCAAGCTTTGCTATTGGAGAATGATTTTAAAATCCGTGAGTTTAAATTTTGTAGTCTGTTGTTACATATTTATAATAAGGAGTGCTCAGGAAAAAATGCAAAAGATTTTTGAAAATTCATCATATTAGGATCATTATGCTGAATCCAAAGCAATTATTCAAAGAGCTAATAATCCATTGCTTATCAGTACAACATGGTTTTTTCAAGCATCTGGATATGGGTGTTAAATCTCTAACAGCTGTTAATGATTCCCTGCCGTATTGCTGTATTTTGATTATTGTAATCCATGTATCTCTTGAATATTAGAAACATTTTAATATAGAGAGTTACCAAGCAACAGATGAAGATGGCTTTATTACATGCATGTTTCTTGCATGTTCCATGAGACTGCTGTGTAAACAGAATTGTCAAAGCACAAGAACAGAAGAGTAAGCTGGAGAAGGAGATCAGCTAAAGGAGACAGTAATTTTAGAGGACTAATTCTATGAAATTCACTCTAATAAACCTCAAAGATTCAAAGAGTGTAGAGGCTGTTAACTTCATACAGCTCCAGGCTTCACACTTTGCCTTGCAAAGCTGGCTGCAAGCTTCTTACCACAAATAAGTTTTTTAAGGACTGAAGTCCTTCTGTCTTGGCCCTAAAACTATATTTGTGTGGAACATGTTCTCAAACATACAGCCCTAAGTACAAATCTAATGACCTCAACACAAAAAGCAGCTTAAAATGACAGAATTCATATGTGGTGGTAGTGCTCCTCATAAAACGAGGTGTGACTATTCCTTATTATATTTACAGTCAGGTTATTGCATCCTTGACGTGCACCTCATCATATTTTTAGGCCTGTTCTCCAATAACAAGAGAGCTCAAAGATTACATCTTTTATAAAAGCTGGACATTTCCCGTACTCACATGATTTCTCAAAGCTGCAGCATGTGGAGGAGAGCAACTACATATATATTTGATATATATTAGTCAGTATACTTTGTTTATGGTTAGATTGGGTATGGTTAGATTCTAAGAAACTGGCACACCATGGTGTGTTTAGAAAACTGCAATTTATCTACATGCTAATGCTGGAACAGTAACAGAAATACAATTTAATAAGAGATATGAGGAGAAGATGGCAAATAATATTCTCTTCTGGAAAACAAAGTGTTTCTGAGAATGATGACACCAAATAAGACTACAGAATAAAAAAGTGCATCTATGAGACATGAAACTTTGTTCATTGAAAGAGTTTTGGTTTAATGGCCAAGTATTTGTTAAGACAACATGATTTTGTTCAGTCTAGAAAATACAGACTGCGTTTCTCTGCTTCTGTACTTCAAACTCCATGTGTGGTACAGCACTGTAGCATGGATTCTCTGTTTTGTTTTGCAGTTTTTCTAGAAATAACATCCACAAGATGATCTGCAGGAGATAGCACATCTCCTGCAGAGCTTGTGTTCAGGCAAAATTAATAAATCTTTCTGGATAAGAGCTGACATGGAACAGAGCCATGTGTCTTTTCACTGTAACCTCTAGAACTCCAGCTTCCAGGAATACAGCTTATGGCCATGATAACAGGTCTATTACCCACAGGCAGTTGTCTTGGTCTTTGCTAAGTGGTTATGCTGCCAGCCTTGGACACAATATAAATGCATTTATATGCTACTGTGCTTGGACTCATAATTAATAGTCCAAGCAGAGCAAGCTCCAGTGTCTAATCTGCAAGCTGGATAAACTGTTTCCGGATAAATGAGAGTCTGTCATTTATAAATGCTACAATATGTTATCACATAGTTAATCACATGGGATGTAAACATGCTGAAAAGCTGTAACATCCTTATTTCCCATTAAAAAATGCACACCTTAAAGAAAGTGAAAAGCTCTACAGAATATCATCTGGTTTCTAAAAATAGCTGTCTGGTATTAGCAGGACAAATCTGATAGTTTTTCCCAAGTATAGTTCAGGGTCAAACTGATTTCTGATTATCTGGATTGGGAATGCACATCGAAACCTGTGTGGCAATCCTTTCTTGAGTAATTCAGATCCAAGCATGGCAATAGTGGTTGCCATATACTGCCACCGAGGAGGAGGAGGAGTGAAGAAAAGACTGAACCCCTTTGAAAACTATGGTGGGAATCAGAGCAACAGCTGAGCATGAGGTCACAGAATGTTTCATATGACATGAACATAATAGACCAGGTAGACTCACACTGGGAGCTTTAAATTTCCAAATGGTTTATCACAACATGCAAAGCCTCTTTTTATGTTGCAAGGACACAAAGAAGATTCACTCATGAGGTGGTTTATTTGATCCATTACACAATTTCAGACATTAGCATCCTGCTTTTCTACTGCCATGCAACTGTAAATTTTTTACCTGTACTTGTGGATCATCAGGCTTTGACCCTCCAGGCGTTATCTGGAAGACTCATCTTTGCTAATGAAAAGGTCCACTCATTTTTGAAGATAGACCAGCAAAAGTCAGCACTAGAAGGGCACAAAGCATTATAATGATCATGCTGTTGCAGACATCTTCTCTCTCACTCACTGGCCTTTCCCCAGAGCCCTGAGGAATTATGCAGGATAGTAAACACGGTCTGGACTTCATTTCTTAAGTCTACACCAGCATTTTAGCTGGAGAAAGAACACAGCACTGTGGATGGAATATGTTTCTACTATGCAGTAGATACTGTGCAGTATCTAGAAAAAGAAAACAGCTTTGTGTTTCCTTTTGCATAACACATTAACACCCTGTCACCTATAAATACTCAGACTCAGCCCCCTGTCAGTTTCCATTTGTATTTCTACTTCATGTTTTCTTCCTCTCTTTTCAGCACACTCTTTGATACTCTGCTTTTGTGCTGGCTTCTTGGGAGCTTGTCTACACATGAAATTAGTTCAGGAACTCCTTCTGAATATTCCTGTTTTGAAATAAAATTATCTTATTGCCATTTAGGTTGATTTAATTTCTAGACTAATCTGAATAAGTGATAAAATACTCTGATGAAGGTTTCTAAATACACTGGTATTCAGAATAACTACCGCAGATTAGATTAATTCTCTGCCTTAATCCAAAGTAGTTTTTTAGCTCTACTCTTAAAATAAATTCTGTTGCTAGACTCATCCTAGTGAAATGAGACTATGCTTGATGCTGAAATTATCATTAAATGACTAACATTATAAAGTATAACATAATATAATATATATGTGCTAACATAGTCTTACCATAGCGATCTTTTTAAATTCTACTTAAATTGTATTTGATATAATTCCCAGAAGCTATGAACAGTCCTGTGAACAGAACACTTCTTATCTGATAGATGTTCTCCATTTTTCATGGATGGAATGAATGCTGCAATACAGAAGGGTCCAAGGAATTTCTACAGTGAACCCAATTAACTTGATTAATGTGACCTATTTAATTATATTCTAATTTTGTTTCATCTATTCATTGAACCTCTGGTCATTTTGAGCTACTGATGTAAGGGTCCCCACATCATTCCATCGACTGCGGATGGAGTCCAGAGGGCTTGAGTCAGGAGAAATTGTCTCTCAATCTCTGCCTTTTTTAATAATGGAGGCTGCTGCATCCGTACACCTTTTCAGCTCTGGTGGATTGCCCTCATTATTGGCATATTGAATCCACAGCTGCCTCCTCCTCCTCCACGGTGTCTTTATACATCTGCATGCATAATGAGGCATGTCCTGGGAGGGATGCTGAGCACTGGGACCCTTTTCCCACACTGCAGCACTGTTCATTTCCCTGCCTTTTTCTGGAAATCTCCAACATTTCTCCAAGACAAATCCTAGGAAGAGCTTGAGGGCAGTTTATGTCCTAGGAGGCAATATCATTAAATCTACCCCAGGTTTTGTTCCCTCTGCCCCACTCAATTTCCATCCACAAGCATCTCTTACTCCCGTCATGCTGGGGGGGTGGGGAGGCTGCCCCATACCTTCTTTTCCCAGCTGTGCTGCAGGCACTCTGAACCAGGAAAAAACCTCTGTAAAAATGCTGTCTCTGGGCCACAGGGTCACCAAATGTGGACACATAGCCTACTGCTATGGTAAATGGTCATGTGCAGTCTGCTGTAGAGGGAGCTACGTTAGGACTGTGTGGTTTTTGCTAAATAAATGAGCTTAATTTTCTCTTTATTATTACTCCTTCACGCACCCACCCCCCGAGAAAATAAAATTATTATTATTCACTTCTACCAGTGAAACATTTCTTAGAACTAGCCTTTAAGAGACAGCAAATTACCTCAGTGCAATATTATATAAATTGTTGATGCCATTCCTGAAAATGTTCTTAACATTTCTTTTTGTTTGAAAAAGTACATATGTGTATACATATATATATATATTAGAACTGAGAAAAGCTACTGCTTAGTAAATAAAAGCATATTGACAATAACAAACTGATGAAAATCCCAATTTCCTGCAGTCTTTTATGATGGTACATTTTTCTACCAGGTTTGATATGCCACCAGTGCAACTGTTGAGAGCAGACAGATTTTGGGGGTTTACACAGGTTAATTTACCTTCTGACATTGTATGATTGCTTTGGAACACTGCAATATATCTGCTATGCCCTGTGCTTAGGTCCTAGGCACTAGCAACATTATTTAAAGTGAGGAGCTGTCATAAGCATTCTGCATGAGCTCCTAGCCCTGTATAAGGCAGGAAGAACAATACAGCTGTCTCTAACTTCACAAGACTTTTATTTAGCAAAAGAGAGAAAAAGAAATCACTTTTTTATTCTACACTTTTTATTCTGTTTCTGCTATTTACATATCAATCTTTGAGTTAGGGTACAGACCAGAATAAAGATTTCTTACATTTTAAATGTAGTGAGATCTGAGATTAACCTGATTTCTGAAGGGAGAGGATTCAGTAGCTGTTGTTTTATTATCAGTAATTTCAGTCATCTGCCTCTGATCTCTCTATGGGCCAGGGATTATTACAGTTATTTTCTGCAATGATGGAGGAGGAAAAGAAAAAGAGGAGCAAATGTCAATACAATGATGTCTTTAAAAGATCGAAATGAAACACGAAGTCAGATCCTCCGTGGGAGAGGACAGCAGTGCACTACAAAGGGAATGACCATCCCTGAGGAAGTGTCCTGGTATTTCTACACCAGGATAACAGCCGGCGACATTTACTGTGTTTTCCAGCAAGGACACAGCTTCCACCGTGTTGTCTTCAGAGACAGTGAAAAGACAGCCCGTGTCCTCTACATGGCCTCTGCAGCTCTGCCCGGCTGCCAGGGGCTCTGCACTGTCCCTTGGACATGGAGATGTGACAGGTCCAGCCTCCTAAAAGTCTGCTAGATTGTTTCCAAGTCATTGTCAGATCCCACTGACAACAGACCTCAAGGCTCATTTTTCTTGTACAAAGACAAAACATATAGCTAAGATTTATCTGGCTTTGCTTTATAGTATCTAATTTGACTGGGAAGCAAATCACTTTAAATATGGATGATATTTGACTAATATTTAATATTTTTTCCAATTAATATCCCAAGGCATATTCTGAGGATTTTTGTTAATACTGACTTCAAGCATTTCAAAGATGTTACTCTCATGCCAAATACTATTTAATGCAGTATAGTGAATAGTCTGTACTAGGACTACATCCCTAAAGGATGTGCAGAATCCCTCTTTAAAAAAATGATGCTCTTCTACAGCAATTAACTGTCATTTCTACTCATGTTCTGATGGAGCCTGGTTTATAGGAATCTCAAAGCAGCCTGAATCCCACAGGATGCCATCGAGGACCTTGCAGAAGATCTGTCAACAGCTAATCAACACCACCTCACCTATTCACCACCTAAAACTCATTACAATCACTTGTGAACGACTTTGTAATATCAGCTGCAGGGTGATAAATAACAAAAAAATGACACCAGAATAGCTGTTAGTCACAGGAAAATGTAAACAACAAAAAAATGCTTTCCCTGAGTCTTTTCTTTTTTAAATTTCTTTTCGTTAGTACTGAGCACCATCTGCTGGATGGTACCAGCTTGCACCAATACCCGTCCCTGGGGTGAAGAACAGGTTGCTCACACTCACACAAGCTGATCGAGGCAGGTCTTGCCCCCACATAAAAAGACAACACGTGTGTGATATATATATCCTCCCAAACCTCATAAAATGTAGGCAGCTGACATATGTTTTCTCATTTCATATTTATCATTATCATCCAGTAATGTTTCCTTGTTGCCAAGAAAGCCAATGGGATCCTGGGGTGCATTAGGAGGAGTGTGGCCAGCAGGTCGAGGGAGGTTCTCCTTCCCCTCTACACTGCCCTGGTGAGGCCTCATCTGGAGTACTCTGTCC
>Ga0065711_1038255_pt1 | contig 18979 bp, 11 predicted proteins | sample Hoacrofraction12_FD_59098 | JGI IMG/M metagenome (GOLD analysis project Ga0065711, IMG submission 59098) | Hoatzin crop microbial communities from Cojedes, Venezuela - Epithelial fraction 12 v2 (version 2) | ecosystem: Host-associated > Birds > Digestive system > Esophagus > Crop | place... | reverse complement strand
TTCTCCACGTGACAAAAAAAAAAAAAAAAAGGTGGAAAACTGTTTTGTAACAATGCAGTTTTTGGTCATATGACTGCAGAGAACCAAGGAGATGGAGGCAGAAACTGGCTTTGTTGTACTTCACTTGCTCCACTAAAGACAAAGAATAGTTGGGCAGACGTTGGGAATTTGCTTGTTATCTTACTATTATATTTGTAAACTATTCAATGTACAGATTATAACAGACATCTTTGAATCTGAGTCTTTGATTTTCCTCATAGATTTGTAAGAACCTTTTTACCTTAAGTCTAAAGCAGCAGGTCAATTTTCCAGAGCAGAAGCAATTTTATGTGCTCTGCGAGGCCTCCAAAACAGCACAGAGAAAGTGGTCCTTCTTACTATCACTGTTAGACACTGCTTACTCCTTTTCAAAAAGTGCCCTGTAATCTGTAAATAAGAAATGCAGCAAACATTCTAAAGATGTTAATTAACTGTTGTTGTGTTATGCGTTAGGATTACCAGGTATTTATCCTTCTTCATGGTTGGAGCTGACATATCATCTGATCTTCCCTGTTTCTATAAAGTATTAAATCATTAGAGTTATGTCAAGTTTCAGAAAAAAAGAGACAGGAATGTGATGAAAATTACAGTTTATACCCATTTAAACTTAATGAGTCACTTGCCATCTATACATAAAGTGGCTCTGATATTTTGGGTGTGAGCAGGCTGTTATTAATCTTGCCCATTGTTTTTAATGCGTGATAGAGCACTAATGGGTATGCAGTAAACAGAAAAAATTAAGTAAATTTGCTGGAAAATGCTTTGGAAGGTAACACCCTTCTCCATTTGACTATAACAGCCTTTCCACCATGATCAATTAAGCACTGTTGCTAAAACAGGATACTCAGCCAGAAACATATTTTCAACTTGTTCTCTGAATGAAACAATTCTAGAGTCACCATCCCCCTCTTTCACGTTCAAACATTATCAGATGTAAAGAGCAGAATTTGTTTAGCCTGAGTAAACAAGGACCTAGGTATGGGAGAAGAAGATAACATACCCAAGGGTATTTGAAAGGTGGGGCAAAACGAGACAGAAATACTTTAGGGTGGTTCAAGGTAGCGTAATATGACATAATGGGAAGAAAATGAACAAGGGAAAAAGTGAAAGCCTTATTGCTTCAGTAATTTAAGATAAGATTCAACAAACATTAGGGATTGATCAGTAGACATGAAACCAATTCTGTATGCCTCTGGAAGATGTTAAAATGGTGAAATGAAGTACTTGTTACGTCTCTACTTTTCTTGTCCCATATTTTCTCTGCTTTCACTTCTTTCACTTGTTCACTACTTATTCCTCTTGTTATATGTACATTTCTTTCCTTTCTCCACATCCACTTTTTCAAAATTCAGATGTTGGAAAGGGTTCTGTTAACTTCATTGGCTTAGTATTCTTCAGCCTATCTCTGGTTCAAAGGAACAAATTTCAGGGGGGAGATTTTAAGAAGCAAATATGAGCTAAGTGTCTCTGATAGAAGGACATGCCACACCACGAATCTTTTAATGGGACAATCACTAAGGTTAGATGAGTATTAGTAGGTTTCAGTTCATACAATCACAGAATCACAGAATATTTTGGATTAGAAGGGACCTTTAAAGGTCATCTAGTCCTACCATCCTGCAGTGAACAGGGACATCTTCAACTAGACCAGGTTGCCCAAAGTCGTGTCCAACCTGACCTTGAGTGTTTCCAGGCATGGGTATTTAGCACCTCTCTGGGCATCTTATGCCAATGTTTCACCACTCTAATGGCAAAAAAATGTCTTTCTCATATCTGGTCTAAATCTACCCTCTTTTGGATTAAAACCATTGCCCCTTATCCTATCACAACAGGCCCTGCTAAAATCTGTTCCCATGTTTCTTAGAAGCCTCCTTTAAGTATTGAAAGGCCGCAATAAGATCTCCCTGCAACCTTCTCTTCTCTAGGCTGAACAGCCCCAGCTCTCGCAGGCTTTCCTCATAGGAGAGGTCTTGCGACCCTCTGATCATTTTTGTGGTCCTCCTCTGGACCTGCTCCAGCAGGTCCATGTCTTTCTGGTGCTGAGGGCTCAAGAGGTGGATGCAGGACTCCACCTGGGGTCTCACCAGAGCAGAGCAGAGTGGCAGAATCACCTCCCTCAACCTGCTGGACATGCTTCTTTTTGTGCAGCCGAGGATAGAGTTGGCTTTCTGGGCTGTGAGCATATTTCGTTGGCTCATGTTCAGCTTTTCATCCACCAGTACCCCCAAATCCTTCTCAGCAGGGCTGCTCTCTATCCCTTCATCCCTCAAGTGGTATTGATATTGGGGGTTCCCCCAGCCCAGGTGTAGGACTTTACACTTGGCCTTTTGAACTTCAAGAGGTTCACATGGGCCTACTTCTCAAGGTTGTCCAGGTCCCTCTGTGTGTCATCCTGTCCCTCAGGCGTGTCATCCGCACCACTCATCTTGGTGTCGTCTGAAAACTTGATGAGGGTGAACTCAATTCCACTATGTCATTGATGAAGATAGTAAAGACTACTGGTCCCAGTCGGACCCCTGAGGGACACCGCTTCTCACTGATGAAAAAAAATAAAAAGTTTGGTTGAATACCAAAGAAACCTTTATGACACCGGTATGTTGTGCCTTGTCCAACAGTCATCCCAAGTGCAAAGATGGAATCTCTAACTATTTAAAAATTATTAGAATAATAGACTGGTGAATATTCATTTCCAGAAAGAAATTTAGTACTGAATCAGAGAATGGTTTGGGTTGGAAGGAACCTTAAGATAACCTAGTTCCAACCCCATTGCTGTGGGCACGGACATCTTCCACTACACCGTGTTACTCAAAACCCCATCGAACCTGGCCCCCAGGGAGGGGGCATCTACCACAACTTCTCTGGATAACCTGCTCTAGTGCCTCACCACCTTCACGGTGAAGAATTTCATTCTTGTATCTGATCCAAATGTACCTTCTTTTAGTTTAAAGATATTACCCCTTGTCCTATCCCTACAGATTCTACTAAAAAGTCCCTCTCCAGCTTTCTCGAAAGCCCCTTTCAGGTACTGGAAGGCTGCTATAAGGTCTCCTCAGAGCTTTTTCTTCTCAAGGTTGAACAGTCCCTACTCTTGCAGCCTTTCCTCATAGGAGAGATGTTCCATCCCTCTGACGATTGTTGTGGCGTCCTCTGGACCTGTTCGAACAGGTCTGTGTCTTTTCTGTGCTGAGGGCTCCAGAGCTGGATGTAGGACTCCAGGTGGGCTGTCACTAGAGCAGAACAGAGGGGTAGAATCCCCTCCTTGCCCTGCTGGCCACACTTCTTTTGATGCAGCCCAGGATACAGTTCACCTTCTGGGCTGTGAGCAAATATTGCTGGGTCATCTCAATGACCAATACCCCCAAGTCCTTCTCCTCAGGGTTGCTCTCAATCCATTCTATGCCCAGCCTGTATTTGTGCTTGGGATTGCCCTGACCCATGTGCAGGAGCTTGTAAGATCTTCCTTCCTTCTATTCACTCCTCAGTAAATATAGAAATTACCACATCCAGAGTGAGTTTTTCCCTATCTTATGAACGAATGAATGAATGAATGAATGAATGAATGAATGAATGAATGAGACAGAAAAACAAAGAGGAAGTAGAAGAGAGAGAGAGAGGTAGAAACAGAGAACAGGAGAAAAAAAACGAGAAGAGGAAAGTGAGGAAGAAATGAGAAGACAGAAAAAGAGGAAGAGAGAAAAAGAAAGAGAGAGAAAGAAAGGAGGAAAGTAAGTAAGGAAGAAAGAGAATGAAAGAAAAAGAGGGAGAAGGTTGGAAGACTTAGAATTGACTTGAAGTTCTGACAGAATACCTTTTGAAAAGGGAAAGGTTTTCTTTGTAATCTTCATCCTGACTAAAACTGTTAAAACTTGTATACCCTTTACAAGACGATAAACTCTACACGTATCTTTTTATGCAGGAACTTTCCAAGGTTCTTTTCCTCCATGTTTCAGCTGCCTTGATTTCATGAGCTTCAAAGTTAAAAAAGTCCATGTCCAATGTTTTATACGTTAGCTCTCAAAATTTTTCAGATTGTACTATTGTAGTACAAATTGACAAACAAGTATAGGAGCTTTACTTTTTTCAAGTGCTTAGTGGCTCACTCCCAAAATTACATATATGTATTTAGTCTTTTGAGTATTCTTTACGACTAATATGTGTTAGGACTTTTGAGTATTCCTTATTCCCATGAGTAGTCTCTTATGTGGAACTGGTCTTTCTCTCTCTCTTCTGCTTTCTACAGAACTTTAACTACTCTTTCCTGGAAGCTTTCCATTCCATATGCTGACATAGCACTCCCAATTCCTACTCCACCTTTGTGCGTATGTGTTTGCAAATTTAAATATGCTCCATCTGTTGGGACTTTTTAAATTCTAAAATTGAGTTAATTTATTTTTTATTGCACAGTTTTGAAACAATACTTAAAGGACTAGTTTTCTCCTAGTTTTAGTACTGATTTTAACTTCTATTCTCCTTCCTCCTGATTGTAAGATAACCAGATAACCAAGCACACATCAGCTGAGATATGAAAGTTTGTGCTGTAATGTACTTTTCAGAATGGCCAGGGATTCTATTTGCTGCTTACCTGAAGTGCATGATTTCCAATATTACACTAGAAACTGCTTTTAAAAATATAGTGGTAAAAGGAAAAAGTGGTTAAACTAATAAATTTTCTATGTGCTGATGATGTGTTGAATAATTCTAACATGTATAATATTAAAATTTTATCAATAAATCACAAAAAGGACATATTGTACACAGAAATCAATTTACCTTGCAACTATCTACAACACTAGCTTGTAATTCATTTTTCCTACTTTTAAACCTAATTTTATTTCTTTGCAGGAGTGCAGAAGAAGAAAACCCTAAGCATTTTTCTGCATCCTGCAAACGGAAAACAGGCAACAGGACAAGTAACAAAAAAAGATAAAGAAACAGGAAAGAAAATTAACATCTGTGTCTTCAGTAAATAAGTAACATGGAGCCACATATGTGCTCCTTCACTGACTGGGTGTTTTGTTCCCATGGGGGTACAATTTATTTGAAGGAAATGAGAAATTCTTGCATAGTTTTTTTTACAAAAAAGAAAAGGACTACAATCATGGCTTTTAGGGTCTTCCTTATCCAAGGTTCTTAGTCAAAAAATGGCAAACACCAGAGGCTTCAGACAAAGATACTTGAAAAGCTGTAATAGGCCAAACACAGGCAGCCTTCCCACATGGAAACTTCCTAGTCAACCCTGAGTTGCATGCCAGCCAGTTTTATCCATGTTTCTTCTTTAATTTCTTTCCTTACGTGTGTTTACGTATACCTATATGCAATCATATCATATTATGTATTAAGTATTATGTATTACGTATAACATTGCATATTATATATTAAATATTATGTGTTAAAATGTTTATTATGTGTCGTAGATGATATTATACAAATAAATGTCTTCTTTAAATAAAAACTTGAGATGGTTGTTGTTGAGCTCATGGACACAAAGTCATCTTTTGGGAATGAGATATGCAGACTAATTATGCACGATATATACATACTTTTAATAAATTTCAGAGTGCTACTGTTGTAGGAGTCAAGTCATAGTTTGTGATACCTGTCTGTATAACCTACAAATACTGCCTGTGACTATCAGTTCTCACAGAGATCTTAAAATGACAACACCTTGTGGATGCAGAGCCTTCTACCTCCTTTGTCGATTCCCTGCCCCCTCCACTTTTTCATGTTGGACTGAGGTTAGGAGCAGGGGAAGCATGGACTTAATATCTGAGAATCATTAAACAGAGACAGTCCTTCATTCAAAGGAAAGCATCTAATAAAATAAGTTTTCTCCTAATGAGAACAACTGGGTTGTCAGGGAAGTGGTTGTCCTGGCAACCTCATTAACTCATAAGCATCTCTGGCCACCTGGAAGAAAACAAATTAGTGAGGTAACTATGGCAAATGCTATAACAAGGCAGGGGCCCGGCTATCCCCGACTTGCAGGTCAGGTTGAGATGGAGGGAGCTAAGAAAGGGTAGCTTTTTTGGATTAGCAATTGAGTTGTCTTGAGGGAGGCTGAGGTAGTGCTGGGTGATGCATGCGGAAAGCCCTGTCTATGGCAAAAGAGGGCTTAGCATCTCTGTGCAAAAACAGCTTCCATCCCTGCTACAGTCTCAAGAGCCATTACCAGCACCGGAAGGTGTTCAGTGTCAGTTGTATCAAGCTCATACCACAGTGAGACCCTGAATGCACTGAGCTGGGAATGACTTTTCTTTATGGGGATGGGAGGTGAGGTCTCTGGAACCCAGAAAGTTGAGGCAGCTTCATTAAATATTACTCCTAATCACAATTAGGGAACAGGATAGCAACCTGTTGAGAGACTATTCAGTTGACTTAAACTCTTCTCCCGTAGAATATTTAGTTAAGAAGTAAAATACCTATATTTCTGTATCTTTAATCATCTCTACCCTTTGAAATTATATGTTTTCCCTAACTTCAGCCATCTGAAATGTGTCTGTCTAATCTAAATCGCTTGTAGGTTGGGGCGATTCAATTTCCAGAGGTCGCTAATTTTCTTTATTATCTGTAGAGACAGCATAGTCAATTGTCCCTTTATTGAAAGGCAAAAGCTTCATGGGATAAATCCCAGACCTCTGAGATTCACCACTGGAAAATTCATCCCTAGATATTGCCACTTGAATAATATTAAAGTAAGCATTAAGGATATCCTGCATCTAGCTCCTAAAGTAACCTCTAATTCTATTGATGAAATTGTCTTTCCTATGAAGTGCAAATAGTTAAAGCTCTGCTGTAAGCGTTTTATTCTTCTGAACATTGAGATGCTGTACAATATTTATAGCTAAGTTTCCAGTTGCAGTTGTAAACACCAGAAGGTGGGAAGATTTGAAGCCTAAATATAGGTTGCTGAGCCTGGTCAGATGTTGTATTTCAGATGACAATGAGGACATTTGCGTATAAACTGTGCCATCAACATCTCATTTCAGTAGGTTAAAAACCTTGCTGTAATTGTTATTTTGTTGTTTCTTGCCTGCCCGTTTTGTACAGTATGCTTTAAGATCTGAAGTAGGACAGAATGGGAAACTCCCAAATACTGCAAGAAACAGAATGTTGTGCATTAGAATTGCTACTAAAAACAATAGCAACAAATACAGGTGTTACATTTTCCCCTCTCTTCCCATTTCCACAAGAAATCTTCAGAGAGTTGCAAACTACTTTTCCTTTCCTTTCTTTTTTTTTTTTTCTTTTTTTTTTTTTCTTTTTTTTTTTCCATCCAACCGTTATCTGAAAATGCTTTAAGAGGCTTGTTGCTTTTAGGTCAGCTGACACTTTCCAGTTCAGAAGATGGCATCCTGTTCTTGTAGTGTTATTTGTACTATGGCAGTTGCTCTTTGTAAAGGTTTGGACAGCTCTGAGTTTTGAAATATAACACAGACTGAGACATGAGTTCCCCAAATATACTGAGGTGAGATATGTGAAACAAACTATATAATGAAAGTATTTCAAGCTGAAGTAAAATATTTCAAGAGTCAAGCTATTGAAAATTAAAGACTATGCAGGAAGTGCTTGCTTTTCACAGTGTGGGGGGTGGTGTGAAGGGGGTGGGATGGGACATAAAGGAGCCATTTTGTGCCAAAGAAAAATTTGAGTGATTTTCTTTCATTCGTCTGGAGAACAATAACTTCTGGTGAAAATACTGACTACAGGAAAAGGAGAGGGGACAAAAGAGATTGCCTTCATAATCTTTTCAATCCCAAGAACTATCATCAAACAAATATCTATCATATTGCATCCTTTTCCTCATGTCGTTGGAAGAAACACATCTGCTGGAGTGTTTGAAATTACTGTTTGCCTCCATGTTTTGCTGTTCCATGCAGAACCAAATTTTAGCAAAATCCTACAGAGAGCAGAAACTACTTTAGCCATTATGCAATTAATGAATACTTGAATACTACAATATCTTTTCAGTGCTTTTTTTTTGTCTGACCCCTGTGATTGAGTTCCTGTCTCTCCAAGAGCCTAGTCCTATTATCTTATTTTCTTCCTCTGTTATGTTGACAGAACCTTTTGTCCAAACCTAGTCTGATCCAGAATATTTCACAAGTGATAAGCAAAATTTCATTGAACCTCAGTAACTTTTGAATCAGACAGTAAGAGCTGGGCTTATTCTTGTTACAGCTCCTGTACTTACTGAACAATAAGTAAAAGAAATTTTATTCCCTTGGACATAAATGATATTATACTCCTTTCACTGACATATTTCACAAACAAGAATGATCTCTGTTTCTCTTCTTATCCTATCTGAAAGATAGGATCCTGTATCCTATCCTGTATCCTATCCTGTACAGATAGGATACAGGATCCTATGTGATCCCCAGATAGGATCCTGTATCCTATCTGTACAGGATACAAAGTTCCCTGTACTTTTATCTGAAGTACATATATGTCATGCTTCCCTGACATATATGTACTTCAGATAAAATTTAGCAAAAAAAAAAAAGATTAAAAATTCCTTTTTTTTCCTTCCCCCTACCACTGCCCTGTTATCAAGTGTTTCAATGATCCTTTCAGACTGTCCAAAATCGAACTTGCCTGTTTCGACTGTTCAGTTTGCAGGAGGAAAGGGATAAATCCAATGCAGCTCATAAACTATCTGAGCCCTCCAGCAAATGTCAGCATTCTGCAAGACAAACTTGCATCAGAACAGACGCCTTAATTTACAACTAGGTTTTTATATTCCACAAATAATTTATTAAGATACAGAACATTCATCCACCGGGATTTGGAAATAAGCTCGTATCCTGTACAGATTGCACATTTCAGCTTCAAAGTGGAAACAAAGGAGTCACCAAATATTATTAACACAGCTGCTGTGTTGTAATAGATGCTGAGGGTGGTTTCCAGCTGAGATAGTCTCAGCGTGGTGCCTACTGGCATAGCCACAAGAAGGAACTTCACAACTTTTGTTGTGAAGTCACTTGGGAGGTTTCTCCTCAGGGGACGGAGTGAGGGAAGCTCTATTTCTCAGCTCATCAGCTGCACCATACAACTGTCCTTCCTCATTAGTCTCCATTCTTCACACTGATGTTACAGAAACTGATACGTTCTATCTACCAAATATTTCATCCAAACTCTCCACTGGATTTACGCAGTACAAAGGTTTGCAAGCACTTCTAGTTTGTGAACACTCAACTAATACAATACCTTTTGATAAGTGGGGAGAACAATAGGACTGAAACAGTTACTTCTTTAATAGTACATGTTTTACACATAATTGAACAAGGGTTTCCAGCATTAAACATCCCTTATATTGTTTCCACTCTGTTCTATACTTATTTGCTCATGATTCATTTAAGATTGTGTTAAAAAAAAAAAGACATGGGAGATTTGAATTGTAAATTAAAGAAAAGTGCACAGATGTGCTGCTTACTATTCTCTTGTCTGAACTTTGAACTACAATATTCTTCAAATGGAAACAACTAAATAACAGCACAGAATAATAATTCCATACAAAGCTCATGCATTTATTAACAATCAAATCCTACTACAAAAAAATGAGTGCTCTATCATCTGAAGAGGAAAAACTAAATATACATTCAGTCAGCTGCTAAACTAACATCTTACCTTATGCTTGCATTCAAAGGTCTTGAGACATGCTGTGTCTTTTTTTTTCACATCGCGTAACTACCAAGAAGACAGTTATCCACTATTTTAAAGGAGAGAATAGTGCATTCCATGTATTAAGAGAATCTAAATCTCCATGTTATTACAGAAAAAAAAGTGACTACACACGCTTTAAAATCAACAATAAGGCACATGACGTGAATTTTAGAAATGTGTTGAAAAAGATATTTTTTTCTGTAACACAACAATGTATTTGATGTACCAAACAATTTAAAGGCAATTAGAATAAACAGTGTACTATTCTATCCAGTGGTTCATGAACACCAGAGATAGTAAGAACAGTACTCAGGCAGGGTCTCTATATAGGGACGACTTCAAATCAAATACGGTTTTATTTGTACCCTGTACAAATCATAATTTTAAATAATTCCAGATTCCATAGAAATATATGCTGGAAAATCAGGTAAGAATACTTTTATGTGGGGAAATATAATGATTTTTTAAAAATTACAATTAGAAATGATTAAGCAAATATATAGTTGTACACCATACTTCTAAAAGAGTATAAAAAGGTCATATTGATGTCAAATAATGGGAAAGTATTACTGAATGCAATTCTAAATATAACATAGCAGAAACTCAGTTATATGCTGAAACTTTACCTATATATCAGAAAAAGGAAATCATAACTCTTTTCAAGAAAGAGGATAGACATTTAATTGAGACTGCATGGATGCTGGATGGGTAGATAATTTATTTTATAATAATGGGTTGATTTTCCTGTTGGAGAGGGGAGATAACTAGTATTTGTACTTTAATGAAGGCTAAACCCACATTACCTCTGCAATTTTTGCCACTGGAACTGTACAAACATCCGTATAAGATTTAGGAGGAAAGGAGCTGAGGTTTCACATCTTCAGCTGTTTAGTGTCTGTTACAGTGTCTGTTACACATTCCATCTGTGTGTGGGCAAGGAAAAATATGGGTGTCTTACCACTACTGACTGTGGGACTTCCACTGTATTTAGCTTAAACTGCAGCAGTTCACATCCTCAGTTTTGAAAGTCCCTCTGCAGATCCTAAAGATGATAGTTCTACTTTTATGAGTATTTCATTAGATTTAATGATGTCTAGACCAAGTTCTTGGAAAGGAAAAATTTTATTGTGAAGCTATGACGTTGTATCCTTCCATTAGTCCGAAACTGGACGCTTGTAAAGGCTTGTTCTGCATGGCACTTTTTGAGCCTTCTGAAGTTCCGGAACAAATCTCCAGACGGTCATGTTAAAGTGTGATTCTTCTGCACAGCATTCTCTCAAAAATAATGTACTATTAGTAAACCTTCAGCAAAAACTTTGCTGGAAGACATTTTGTTTTTCTCTATAGGAACACCCAGTTCATTAGCTATTCTTCTTAGTTGTCTTCCCCTAATAAATCAGCTGCGCAGATAAGGAGATCCTCCACTAAACTATGGAGATGAATGTTAAAATGTGAGCACCAAGGGTTTCCAGCATCTCAAAGGCAAACAAAGTAGGGAAAGACAGTGAAGGTTATGGGGTGGGAAGGAGATTTGGAAGATGCAGTGCTGCAAGTGCCTACTGCGGTTATGAGATTTACTAGGTGTTTTGTTTCTCATGAATATGAAATTATGTCCTCTGTTACAAGCACAGGCATGTCCTTACTAAGGAGACCCATCGGTGAGTTATAAATGATGAAATATGACCTAGAAAATGGCGAGAGTTCAAAACAGAGAACAAATACAGTTAAAGGCAATATGGGCAATTCAGATTCAGTTCCTTATTTTGACCTTAGGCTATGTTTGGAGAAGCTAATATGGGCACCTGTTTTGGTCTTCACAATGCCTGAAGACAACAAGAGTTAAACCTGATAGCACACCCTGATCACACCTAGATGGTTTATTTCAGAAGTCTAAATTAGTTTTGGCAGTACCTGAAATGTAGATGCCTGGCACCAACAGAGTGCTTCTAAGGGTGTAAATTCGATGCACAGGCTCTTGGTATCATGAGCAGAGAATGAATGTTCAGTGCCTCTAAAGAGTGATTCTTTGTGTACTAGTGAAATGCATCCCTTTTCGTTATATGGGTAGAAGCCTAAGCATTCCTGTTGTTTGACCGAGTTTTCCTAAGCTGACCCACCAAAAAAAAATTGCTGGGAGGAGCATTGGCACAGGGATAGGGAAAGAGATTACTAGTTTGGAGTTGCAAAGGAATACTTTCAGGATTCATATTAGATGCAATTGTTCAGGCAAGTGGCAGAGTGGTTATGACTTACACTGCAACAGCCTAATGGTTAAGGCTTCTGTGAAGATATGAAATACCTGAATTCCTGCTAGGAGGCAGGGAGAATCACAGATGATCAGCTTCCTTTTTCCAGGAAAATACCTTTGCCATAGGTCAGGCTGGGAAGAAGCAACTCTCTCAGCTTCTCAAATAGCTGGATAGGACTTTGTCTGTCTAAAGCACAATGCAGCATAATTACACAGAGTGCTGTAAATACATGGAATTAAATGGGAGATTTTCGTGTTTGGTTTGTAACAGGAAGTGTCAGTCACCTCTTCCCTAAAATTTTCTTTCACACACATTAAATTGCCTTTCTAAAAGACTCAAAAGCAGGATATGGGAAGCAGGGTGGGTATGAAAATGAGCAGTGCTTTCAGCAGAAATTTCTCTGCTAAGTAACGGAGAGTTTCCTTTGCCGTTGCTCAGACTGTAGGGGCTATGTCGTTAGGGATCTTCTGGGCTATCAGTCCAATGACAGTTACCAGTGGTTATTTTATTTGTGTGCATGTTCATTTTGTATCTACCATTCCATAAGAATATTAAATATATCATCACACACAATCAAGATTGAAAATATTTCACTCTGAAGTTTCCTTAGGAAGCTGTCTTTCAGAAAAAGAGCGTTTTCTGCTGGTTTGTGGTTCCGACTACTTTTTTAATTTGCAGAAAAGTAGCATGTTCTAATTTGGTCTGTGAATATCCAGGGTTCAAAACCAGCCTTCTAATTAAGACATTTCCTGTTGTACTTACAAAACAAAAATCATGAAAGAAAAAAGTAGTGGTGTTTGTTGGAGGGGGTGTGTATAAGGGGAAAATATCCCAATACAAAGAGTCTGGTTTTGCAAAGATTTTTTGTTCTTTTCTCTGTGTTTTTTTTTTTTTATATATCTATTATTTTTTTTTAGGGAACCTGCTGTTGTCTTTGTGGAATGTGCTTAGCAGCTCTGTTTACCTCAAAAGTAATCACTTCTTGATTCACTAGTAAATAGAATATCTTAGGACATTAATTATATGGGAGAGAAGTCTGTGTGAAGGGCTGTTACAATTCATTACTGTACAAGAACTATTCAGAGAAGAGAGAGAATGTAAGGATAGAGATAATTGTTATTGCCTCAGCTTCTTATGGTATTGGGATAGATGGATTGGAAACGGGTTATCTCTCTCCCTTGTAATAAAGTGAGTACATACACAAAGCACAGAGGAAAGTTAAAGTGTAGCCAAACAACATTACATCAGTGGAGCTGCAGACTGCCTGCTGGGAACGCAGAAGAGTAAGGCAATTGCAGGTGTGATACTGTGCTCATGGAATAACCTGTTAGCAGCTGGTTTTCTCCAAAAGTGTGAAAATACTTCTCACAATTCAGCAACTGGAGAATAAAACTGAAGGAAGATATTCCAAAATTCAGGTGGCTATTAAACATGTCTGCTTTTTTTTTTTATTTATTGTGCAATACTTTACCTCTCCCTTCATTCATGTGCCCAGGTGTAAGGAATGGGATATTACTTGCCTCTTCATAAATGGGTGTGCATGGCTGAATTAATATGTGCCTGCAACTTTGTTTTTTTCAGTGTTCAGCACTGAAAGATCAATATTTATCACCCTGTGTAAAGCCTTTAAACAAAAGGATTTCAACTATCAGCAAATCTCTGTTATGTAGACCACCTCTTCTAGACAGATTGAATAGTAAAATAAAAACACTTTTCACATGCAATTTACTCATACAATGCTTGTGGTTCATATTGGGGTGTGTGTGAACAAGTAACTATGAAAGAAAGAAGTGAGCTCATGTTTGATATAGTTTCTTAATAGATTTGTATGAACATTTTTGATAGAAATTATTGTGAGTAAAAAGAAAACAACAAAAGCTTCTTCCTTCTCCGCTTTCTCAATCGCAAGCAAAACTGAGTTGAAAACTGCTAGGGCACAAGGGAAGCTGCAGCTTGAAATAAGTTTTTCAATTCCAAAATGGAAAATTTCAATTCCAAAATGGAAAATTTCACCTTTTCTCTTTCCTTTACAGTTCTGGAAGAAAGAAACATACATTAAAACAGAATCTTTTTCATGACAGAAAAGATGTTATTATCTAAAGTACGGATAGCTATGCCTGTATATTCACTATCTGTGTAAGCACTTCCGTGCATGCTGTATTTCTTGACTTGTTTTGGACTCTAGCACTTGGGCTGAAGATTGCTAAAGCATTTGCAGATGTCTCTTTAGAAGATAAACGTACTTCCCCACTCAATGTGTCTTACCTTATTCTGATTAATTTGCAGATCAGGATGAAACATACTCCAATTACCAGGTACAATAAGCTTTTTTGTTTGTTTGCTTAGTGTGATAATAATAATACAAAGATGTGTTCCACATTGTAAAATTCTCATTTGTAAACCCATTCATATTTAAAGAATGGTGTTTCATTCCAAAGCTGATAAATAATTTTCGCTTGGGTCCTACCCTCCCATTTAGGCCAATGTTTAGAACATGTTTCTACACTGAAGTATTCCCACTAGAAAACTGGCAAGTCTAGAAGTGTGCAATTCATTTCAGTTTAACTAGGCCATAACAATGCCCTCAAGTGGATACATATCTGTAATCTCTAGCTGTTCTTCAGAGCATGGCATTTTCAAAGTGAGAGCTGAATTCTCTAAGTTGTCTAGCATAGTTTCAGCATGACATTCTTTAACCACTTTTTCAGGGGAAGAGGATCACATCAAATATTTTGTCCTGTGGCCGTGAAACATTCTGTGAACATCCTGTAGCACACTCTAAAGAAGCCAAACCACTCAGAGACCAGCTGAAATTGTTTAGGTGGTTTTGTGCACTTCTGTGAGAGGAACAGAACAGTAGATATGGATCCAACTTGTCTTGGGCAATATCAAAGCTGAAAAATGTCATCTCTCTGTTAAGAGCAATGACAGAAACTGGTGTTTCAGCCTTGAGTGGAGATGATAGATGGCAATGTCTCATGGGTATAGAACTTGTATTAGATGTGAATATTCGGATAATATAATATATTTTAGAAGCACCTGTGAGTGTTCCTAGTGAAGCCTTTCCAGTACTCTGGGCAACACAAACATGATGCTAAAGGGTTTGCTGGGTGTTTGAATATGTGGTGAATTCAGAGTCACTGTATTTAGGGAATGAGGTCTCAGAAGAGGCTCAGATGCAAAATAGCTCCCATCCAGTGAATCTCTCTTGGCTAAAGCTCATTATCTTTTCTTGTTTATGTAGAAATTGACATAATCTATTTGATGTTTTCAATTTCTCTCTGCCCTTTATGACTGTGCCTTTGCTCTCTTTGCCTGTTATTGCCTGTACTCATAAAGTATTAGGTCTGTGGACTCTTTATTCAGATTTTGAGTTCATTCTACTGATATTGTCCTCTTCTCCTTCCTTGTTTTATAATCCTATTTCCTCTTGACAGTAAAATGGGCTGCCTAAGACTTTTCTCACATTTTCATAGCTCATTTTGACCTAAATTTTTGCCACTTAACCATTTCTTTCCCCCCATGACTTTTTGCAAATTGCCTAATAGAAAACTTGGAGTATTTTCTTTTCCAAGTGAGCATCTATAAATCTTATTCTCATCTCTTCAGATAAGGCTGAATCTAATGCAAAATTTTTTGACTTTTCATAGAGTTTTAATGATTTGTCTAGGTAACCAGCATATGATTGTCTTCTGAAAGGCCTAAAAATGCCCCAGTGCATTGCAACTTCCTGCAGTGCTGAATGAACCAGGTGCATCCCCATGTTTCAGAGGTTTCAAAGAAAATGGTTGATGGTAACACAGCAGGAGTGGCAAAGGGACTGTGAACCCTTTTATAAATACTGAGGCAACAACACAGACAAACAATTGAAGCACTGACAGTGTTGGACAGAAAAATATTCTTTAACAGATCCTGAGTCATCTGTTGTTTCTTCATGTTTTGTATTACGGCCCCCTGCACCCTATGTACCAACTACAAGATGACCCCATCACAGAGATGGAAGGCAGAGTTTAAGGGCCGTTGAACACTATGATTTTTCCTACTGTATCACGATTACAGAAAACCTATGACGAATAACATGATGTTGGTTTGCAGAGAAAATTCACAGTAATTGTGTGCTAGCCACACTTCTTGCTGTCATTGTCTGTTGGTGCTTACGGTTTAGCAGCCTTTTTGGTTTGTGCTGCTCATTTGTGTACAGCAAGGGCCAGACTTCCTGACCGAAGGTTCCTACCATGCACCAATGTACTTTATTCTCCTTTGCATTGCAGTAGACAAGGGGCCCAAAACAAATCCACAGGCACGAGCCTCCTTGCATGCCTGGAAACTTAATATCCAGAACCAAATATGAAATTCATGGTTGACTGACCATGCAATGAATTAAACCTCTGTATCTAAATGTGATAGATACTATCTCAGACAAGAGACTGAGGTCTGAACAAGGAACTTCCAGTTCCCAATAAAATCACAAGATGTTGCAGCATAAGAAAAAAAACCCTTGGTTTTTTTGCTGTATTGTGCCTTGTAACATACCGCTGAGTGGCAGACACCTCCAAAATTAAACCCTAGTAGCTCAGGTTTATCTGTGTTTCATCTTAATTTCACAAGCATTTTAACTTGTGTATCATCTAAAAATCATACTAGATTGTAAGGCAGAAAATATTGCAGAACTTTTCACTTCAGAAAATCACTGTTAAGAGTCTTAACTACGGCTGGATATGAGAGAAGATTCTCCAGTTCTCCCCGTAGAGTGGCCAGGCACTTGTGTAAATCGTTGAAGGTGGCTGGCATGAAAATTAGGATTTTCAGATTTTTAAATAGCTACATATTCTGAATGAAGAGCCTAGGAACCTCTGGATCAATGATGCAAAATGAAAGAGAGAAGTAAAACTATTTTGTGAGAAGTAAAAAATTTATAAGAACAAAAAATAGTATTATTATGATCCAGTTTAACAAATGAATTTCCCTTACTAACTTGTATAGTAAATACTTCCCTGGTGGATGAATTATGGCATATGCTTCATAGGGTGGAGGGAAATGAAATCTTGATGAAATGACATTAAGTTTCAGGAGTTCATTATTACTCAAAGCTATTCTAGTCTTAGTGTTATGAATGTGCTTTATAGTGGGGAAGTCTTCCAGCCCTTGAAACTTGCTATGGTATGTTTTCTAACTCACAGCAGCCTTTGTGAGAAATTTTCCGTATATATTGACTATAATCAAATCACCTCTGAGCCTTCTCTTTAATAAGCTAGATAGACAGAACTGCTAGTAAGCCAAGTTTAGAAGGCATAACTTATCCTTTTAGCTCTTTTTCTGAACTTTATCTAATTTTCTTTCCATCTGTGTAGCAGCAATAATAATGCTTTCCCTATCTTATAAGACTAGGCCCTATTAATTTCTCCTAATTTTTAATCTCTACAATTATGCTCAAACAGAAATATCTAATAAGTATATTGTTATTGACAAGCATTTAAAAAAACAAATGTCACATTTGTAAGATTTAATTCAGTCAGATACTCATTTTCCCTCTTAGAGAAACCTGGGGCGGGTGACAAGGGAGAAGCTGTGAGGATGGCATTTGTGGTGAAAAACTGTTATCAGTGCCCTCTGGATGACAACCAAATGTGCCCCAGCAAGCATTGCTATTTGAGCAGTTAAACTGATACATCTCCTCCCATTCCAGTGCCATTTGTTGTGACTCAGCGAGCACTTTGGGGACTCTTTACAGCCAGCGTGCAGGTGTAGGACATTACACGAATGAAGTGAGGACAGTTTGCGTGATGATCGCAGCTGCAACAGTGACAGTCATTGACCCTGGTTGTTGAGAGTTATTTGCTTTTCGTTAATCGGTAAAGCAGTTCAGCTATTTATTTTTCTCCACTTTGAAATCCAGAGACATTAACACCAGCTTTGGAATGATTGCCAGAATAGGCCATTTTGCTTGTCTTTTCCACCTTCTCACTAGGATATTATTCTAAGTTAAATATATCTTTTGATGTGAGCCACATGGAAGGGGCGGTGTTGTGTCTCTGCTGCAGGAGTGAGCTAGCAACCAGCTGCAATCTGAAAGCTGCTGACAACCCAGCCTTCTGCCAGCACAGCTCTGTCAGTGCAGGAGTGTTAGAGATGCTGTTTTACTGGGAAAGGAGGAAAGGAAGGGAAATACACTTTTACCAGTACAAAGCATTTCAACCCTGGGGCTTCATCTTCTTACATTGCTGCAAGGACCAGTTACACGAGTAGGGCTATACCTGAATTTAGCCAGTCAAACATTATGCAAGGACAATAGCCCAGCTAGAGAGGGCATACTTAGAAAGTCACTAATTGAAACAGGTGCTTTTGATTTCTCTCAAAAGTTTGCTCCACTCCTGTGATGAAGGTGGCAATGATTAACCCCTTGTTAGGAAAGTCTAATAAGGTGCATTCTCTGGTGCATTCATGTTGCTTGTATCTCTGGGTTGGTCTGCAGAGCATTGAATGTATTGGAGCTTCAACAAAACTTCATTTATTTCTGTTCTTAAGAGCTCTGGTTTAACTTCCGGTGTCTAAAGAAGATTATTGTGAAAATCAATAAAAACATCCAAAACAAAAAAAACCCCACACTAAACAAAACAAAACAAAAAACCCAACCTATCTCTTTTACTGACACAGTGTTTAAGACAATGATTTTTCAGGAGCTTCAAAATGAAGTTAAGCTTGGCTGCCACTACTTATTTTTAAAAGAAAGGAGTCAATTGATAAATGGAAGAACTTCTATGTACACAGTAACTTTCTTCCTAGTATTCAAGTTATTCCACATAGTTTGGCAAGTTTTTTATCAAGATGAAAAATGAAAGAAAAAATGCAGAAATGTGAAATGGTTTGAATGAGTTTACACAACTAGTGACAGAGAAAGATCTTTCCGGATTTTGGAGTCCCAATGAGAACAGGCCATGATTTTTCTACAACAAGCATCTTCTTTCGCTGGAAACCACTAATATCTTAGATCAACACTTTTTTTTTTTTTTTTTTTAATCCCTGTATAATGG